>Ga0153954_1000604_pt1 | contig 26826 bp, 20 predicted proteins | sample TSFL038MetaG_FD_102277 | JGI IMG/M metagenome (GOLD analysis project Ga0153954, IMG submission 102277) | Attine ant fungus gardens microbial communities from Florida, USA - TSFL038 MetaG | ecosystem: Host-associated > Fungi > Mycelium > Unclassified | place: USA: Florida, Wekiwa Springs State... | reverse complement strand
GCTTTATCTCGATAATTTTCTCTGTGATCTCTCTGTCTTCTTCTCGGTGGTGAAAAAGATCGACTCATCGGCCAACATGCCTCGTTTCAAAAAACGCTAAAATCATTTAAGTTATATAGAAGTCAGTAGCCGGTAGTCACTAGAAGGATTCAAAATGTTTTTGCACTCATGCTGTTCCCGTAGCTGCATTTTCCTACTGGCTACTTTTATTAGGTTATGCAAGATGTCTAATATTTTTGTCCATTTTCTCAGCCTTTTCAAGAGAGAGCTAAAAATTCTTCTCGGGAATTTTATAAAGGGAGTAGCTCTTTATCTTGAGAATAAATTCCCTTATTCGATATTAAAAAAATAATTATCAAGGAGATCTCATGGGGGCTCAACCTCTATTTACGATTGGCGGCGCAATTAAAGAAGGGTGGCGGCTGACAAAAGAACACTTCTGGTTTTTGATCGGCTATCAAATTATTTTGTACGTCATCATTCTATTATTCAGCGGGCCACACCCCAGTTACTTAAGAGGAATTCTCTTTTGGCTGGCCGAATGGGTACTTGTTGTGTTGGTCAAAATGGGATTATATAACTCTTCGCTGCTAATTGCAGAAGGACTCAAACCAGATTTCGATCAGCTGTATCAAAATTGGCGCATGTTCCTTTCCTGGATTGTAGCGGGATTTCTTTTCGGCATTATGTTTACGATCGGTTTGTTTCTGCTTATTGTGCCGGGATGCTATGTTTGGGCTAAATATGGGTTTTTTCCCTTTTTCATTCTCGACAAACAAATCGGTCCGATTGAAGCCTTGAAGCAATCAGGAGAGGCTACTAAAGGATACCGATGGCCCATTTTTTTACTTTTTTTAGCCTGCGTAGGTTTGGATATTTTAGGATTTCTCTTGTTTGGCATCGGACTTTTGATCACGACTCCCATCACTTTGATTGCCTTGGCAACGGTCTATCGCAAAATTGCTTATAGACATCAAGTGACGATTGAAATCCCTCCTTCTGACATACATAAACAACAGTCCTCCTAATCACTATGGAACAAGAATTTGATGCAATCATCATAGGAACAGGGCAGTCGGGTCCCTCTCTAGCTGAACGTTTTTCTCGAGCCGGAAAAAAAGTGGCTATTATCGAGCAAGCTCGTTTTGGAGGCAGCTGCGTTAACTATGGATGCACGCCGACAAAGACCCTTGTTGCTAACGCCAAAATCGCGCATTCAGTGCGTAACGCTCAAACTTATGGCATTAATGTTTCTGGCTTTGAAATCGATTACAAAGCTGTGAAGGCGCGGAAAGATAACATTAGTCAAACCAGTTCTATAAATCTTGAGAAGTGGCTACGATCGCTGCCCAATTGCACTGTATTCCAAGGGCATGCGTCTTTTGAAGGACCTCATGATGTTAGGGTAAATGGTTCGCTTTTAAGGGGCGAAAAAATTTTCATTGATGTCGGCGCTAGGCCGTTGATTCCTGAGATCTCTGGCTTGAAAAATATCCCTTATCTCACCAATGAATCTTTATTGGAAATCGATTTTATTCCTAGTCACTTGTTGATTCTAGGAGGTGGATATATCGGATTAGAATTTGCCCAAATTTTTCGACGCTTTGGCAGCCGCGTCACTATTTTTCAGAGAGCCTCTTTTGTGATGCCTAAAGAGGATCAAGATGTTTCGCAAGCCATCGAAGATATTTTAAGAAAAGAGGGCATCAATATCTATACCAATGTCCGTGATTTTGAGATCCTTCCAGGTAGCAGTAAAGGAAATATTAAAATTCAATACAGCGACAACGGCGCAAAAAAGCAAGTTATAGGCTCAGATCTGCTTATTGCTGCTGGAAGGATTCCTAATACTGATCTTTTAGGATTGGAAAAAGCCAATGTGAAGGTAGATAAGCATGGCTTTATTGTAGTCGATGAGAAGCTGCGAACATCGCAACCCCATATTTGGGCACTTGGTGATTGCAATGGGAAGGGAGCATTTACACATACCTCTTATAATGACTTTGAAATTGTTGCTGCAAACTTGTTTGATGATGGCTCTAGAAAAGTTACTGACCGTATCCTTATTTATGCTTTGTTTACCGATCCGCCTTTAGGACGAGTGGGAATGACGGAAAAAGAAGCAAGTCAATTGCCGATGGAGATCCAAGTCGCTAAAATGCCTATGACCGAAGTTGCCAGGGCTAGGGAAAAAGGGGAAACGGATGGCTTTTTGAAAATCATTGTCGATGCTCACTCCAAACAAATATTGGGAGCCTCCTTTTTGGGGACAGAGGGTGATGAGGTGATTCAGATGATTGCTGCGTTGATGTACGCCAAAGCTCCTTATACTGTCATTGAAAGAACCGTCTTTATCCATCCAACGGTCTCTGAGCTTATCCCCAAATTGCTTTCTAAGCTTGCTCCTATTGCCAGTGGATCTTTTGTGTAACCTCTTCTCGTGCCCACGTGAGCATCTTATTACCCATAAGTGCGAAATATCTGCCTACAATATAACATAAAAGGGCTAAACGCAGAGGCGCAAAGACGCAGAGACACAGAGAAAATTCAAAAACAAAGTGGTTCTCCTCTGCGTCTCCCTGTCTTTATAGCTCTGCGTTGTACTGTTTTGGACTTATAGGTAATAATACAAGCTAATCTTTCCAAATTCCTAGAAGACGACGGAGAAGAACAATTTGGCCAATATGATAGGCATTATGATCGGCAACCAATAGGATTTCGCGCAGAATACTCGGTCCATTCTTGAGGTGGGGGATGGGTTCTAAAATTTGCGTCTTTGGATTTTCCACAAGCTCTTTGATTTCTTGAAGATCCCTTTGGATGTGCTCGATGCTTTTGTTCCATTCTGATGTAGTTGCAGGGGATTTTTCTTTCGGCCAATAATCTTGCGGCCATTGGCGTTCTCGGTAGTCTGGATTTTTGATATAGTCCAAAATGTCAAATTGAGCTAAACGCATATGTTCTAAAAGCTGCCATAAGGTATAGGGAAGCTCTTTTACAGAGGCTCCGTAAAATTTTTTAGGAACCTTGTCGATAGCAGGTTCAAAGTGTGCATGAGCTCCGCTCCCATTGAGAAGTCTAACAAGCTCATTTCTAAGCAGTTTTTCCTCATTTTTGTCCATGCTTGCCCCCTAAATCCTCCGCTAAGCGAATTCCGGTAAATTGGAAACGTGTTTCCGGAGACCAAAAATTACGGTAACTGATGTGGATATGATCCCTCTCCGAAACGCAAGAACCTCCTCGGATGACTCTCTGATTGTCCATGAACTTTTCATTATATTCGCTAAGAGATCCTGCAAAAGGGGTATAGCCTGGGTAGGGTTCATAATAGCTGCTTGTCCATTCCCACACATCTCCCAGCATCTGATTTAACTTTTCCTTATTTGGAGATGTTCTAGGATGGAGGATCCTTTCATCCAAAAAATTTCCTTCGCTGGTATCGAGATGACTTTGCCGTGCAGCAAATTCCCACTCTCGTTCAGTTGAAAGGCGTGCTTTCTTCCAGGTGGCAAAGGCTTCCGCTTCATAAAAACTTACATGACAAACAGGTTCGTTAAAGTTGAGTTTCTTCATGCCTGATAATGTCCAAATGTGCCATTCGCCATCGACATTTTCCCAATAAAGTGGAGCTTTCCACTGTTGCTCTTGGACTTTATTCCAACCATTGTTGAGCCAGAGCAGCTGATTGGCATAGCCGCCATCTTGCATGAATTCGAGGAACTCCTTATTCGTTGTCAGCCGATTTTGCAAGCCGAATGCATTCAGGTAAAACTTATGGATGGGATATTCATTATCCCAGCCCCAGGTATTTTCGAGATTGCCGAATTCATGAAGTCCTCCGGCAAATTCAACAAGCTGTGATGCTGGCGCAGTTGTTTTTTTTGATTTTTTCTCTTCCTTATTGAGATAAGGTTGTCGAAGGGCTGGAGGATTTTGATATAAAATGTACTTGATTTCTGTGTAAAAGAGTTCCTGATGCTGCTGTTCGTGTTGAATGCCGATATCAATAATGGGTGCACACGCTTGCAGCTTAGTGTTGCTAAGTGATTGGATTAGCTTTACCATCCGTTTGTCGACTGATTCGCGGTAATCATAAACTTCTTTCATCGTCGGCCTCGTCATCAGGCCGCGTCGATCCCGTTCCAAACGTGGTCCTAAAGAGACATAATAGGAGTTTAGGATGTAATCAAAAAGTTCATCTTCCTTTGTCACCTTGCCGCTGAATGGACGAAGGAGGTTCCTTGCAAAGAACCAACTCGTATGAGCTAGATTCCACCAAGGGGGACTGACATCGCATGAAGGCTGAATTCGGCACTGTTCAGCTTCTAATGGCGCACACATCGCAACGCTTGCTTCGCGTACTTTGCAGAAGCGCTTGAGGAGATCTTTTTTATTATCTTCCATTTTTTGCCTCGATCAGAACGGGCTTCATTTTCTTCACTTGCCAGATAGCATCGACGAAATATCCCTTAGAATCGATGAGAGTATGATCAAGGGCAAATCCTAGGGTATTGGCGAGCTTTTCAATATGATTGAGGCTATATTTGTAGGAATTTTCCATGTGGATCCCTTCCCAAGCCTCAAATTCGAAAATTTTTTCCAATTTGTTAATGGCGACGTGCTGAGCCCTTGTACTGACGATCCAGCTTTCCATCCTTCCTTCGCGCGGATTATAAAAACTATGATGAACAAAATGCCTTCGGTCGAAGTCAGCGCCAAGTTCTTTGTTCATGCGGTCTAGCAGATTGAGATTGAATTCCTTTGTGACGCCTGCCGAATCATTGTAGGCCTTTTGCAAAATGCCGATATCCTTTTTTAAATCGAAGCCTATGAAAACACAGTCAGAGTCATTTAAAGCATTCCACATAGCATTCAAAAAGTGTTGTGTCTGCTGAAGATCAAAATTGCCAATGCTGGAACCGAGAAAAAGAACGATGTTACGAATCGAATTTCTTCCTCTTAGCCATGACAACGCTGCGTAATAATCTGCAACGATTCCTAAAATGCTCAAAGGGAAATCCTTATACTCTTTTGCTAAAGAGTCGGCTACTTGACGAATCATTTCTTCGCACAGATCAACCAGGACATATTCGAATTTCAATCCATTATCTAAAAAATGCTGCAAGAGAACTTTAGTTTTACGCGCATCGCCAACGCCAAGCTCCACTAATCGGAATGGTGTATCCAAAGCAAGATCTTTAATATCATGCTTTCGCTTCTGCAGAATTTCTAATTCGCATTTTGTCGGATAATATTCCGGTTGCTCCATAATGAGTTCAAATAGCTTGCTTCCTTTTTCATCATACAAATACTTCGATGGAATGGATTTTGTGTGAGCAGATAAACCATCAAGGACATCGAGTGCAAACGTGCGATTTTGATAAAGTCCTTCATTCTCTAGATTTAAGATGCTAAGTTTTGCACGGTGATTAATTTCTGCCATGACTTTTTCTTCTAAAAAGTTAATCGTTATGTATATTAAGTACTATTAGAAGAAAAGCGGACAGGTTGTCAAAACAAAAGTTACCAATCGATGAGCATGAAAAAATTAGCGACGTTGTTAACACTCTTCAGTCTATTGTCTTCCCTAGGATTTGCTTCCGCTTTCGAGGTGAGCGAAATGACAGTGGAAGAGAAGGTCGGTCAGTTGTTGTTAGTTCATTTCAATGGGGAACAAGCGAACGAAGATGCGCAAATATTGATTCAGCAACTGCACGTTGGCGGGATTATTTATTACACTTGGGCGAATGGTTTGCACTCTCCTGATCAAGTGAGATCGTTAAGCCAAGGATTACAAGAACTAGCTAGCACCAATAACTACCCAATCCCTTTGTTAATTGCTGTAGACCAAGAAGGTGGGAGAGTTAATCGCTTGAAATCAGGCTTTACAGTCTTTCCGGGAAATGCAGCTCTTAGAATGGCTGATGACCCCAGCTTGGTCTTTCCAAGTGCTTTAGCAACAGGACAGGAGCTTAAGGCGGTAGGAATCAATATTAATCTTGCTCCCGTGGTGGATATCAACAGCAATCCCATGAATCCAATCATAGGCATCCGTTCTTTTGGTGACACAGCTGAGAATGTCATCACATATTCTAAAGATACTCTTGAGGGGTATCGCCAAGCGGGCATTCTTTCTTGCTTAAAACATTTTCCTGGTCATGGAGATGTTGATATTGACTCACATTTAGATTTACCTGTGTTAAGTAAATCTAAGGATCAACTTTTGCAAGAAGAGCTTCGCCCATTCTTTGAACTAGCAAACCTAGCAGATGTCATTATGACCGCACATATCATGTTGCCAGCAGTTGATTCAAAAAATTGTGCTACTCTTTCAAAAGAGGTTTTAGACCTTCTTAGAAATGACATTGGATTTGATGGAGTGGTGATGACAGATTCTTTAATGATGGAAGGTCTATTAAAAAATTGCGTGTCGATTGATGTCGCTGCCATTGATAGTTTAAATGCCGGTGCGGATATTCTTCTGTTAGGTGGAAAACAGCTTCATGAGGGACTTGTAGGCCTAGAAATGACAGTATCTGATATTCAAAGAATCCATCACGCATTGATTAAAGCGATAAAAGAAGGGGTTATTCCTGAAGAGCGATTGAATCAGGCGGTCCAAAGAATTTTAGATATAAAAAATAGAGTATTCCCTTTGGCAGAAAAGTTTGACAATAGGATTGATAGTACCAAGCATGAGGCACTCGCTAGCAAAATTGCTAAGTTAGCGATAAGAACATCAATCCTTAAGTCTTTATCAGCTCGTTTGGACGAACAAGTCTTGACCGTTTTGGCTCCTGCAATGCTTGAAAATGAGATCAAGCAATCACGTTTGCTTGAGTTAGGGAAAAAAAATTCTGTTTTATTTTTTCAGGAACTAGAGCCTTCCGAAGAGGAGATCCATTCCGCCGTTGAAGATGTAAAACATGCTGATGCAGTGATTGTATGTGTGTTTAATGCGTGGAAAAATTCCCAGCAATCAGCTTTGATTAAAAGATTAAAAGAACTTGATAAAACATTAATTTTAATTATTTTAGGCGACGTTCTTGACGTTTCGCTTTTTCCCGATGTCGATTTAAAGATAACAACGTTTAGTCCAACTCTTCCTTCGATTCAAGCAGCTTATGAATGCTTACAAGGTTTAAATCCCTGATCGCATCCTTATGAATATGACAGCCATATTTTTGCAAATTCCTAGAGGAAAAGAATTCGAATCTGAGGCATTATAAGGTCACCATTAGGGGTTTTAGAATGAAAAAATACTTTTTTTGCATGAGTCTCTTTTTCCTTTGTTTTTGCAAAGAACTGCATTCTTTCTCTATGTCTCAAGAAGTCACGGAAAAGATCGCTGAAAAAATCTGGAAGAATGAATGCGGCGGAAAGCTTGAGGCTTTGACATGCTGGAATGAGGGAGAGAGCTTTGGTTCTTTTGGCATCGGGCATTTTATTTGGTATCCTGCAGGAGAAAAAAAGTTTTTTCAAGAAACTTTTCCTGAGCTTTTGAAGTTTTTTCAGAATGCTGGCATCGTTTTACCCTCTTGGTTAAGTGAAGCTGACGGTTGTTTGTGGCCTTCCCGAGAGGCTTTTTATGAGAATTTTCATAGTCAAAAGATGGTCGTCTTGCGAGATCTTTTGTTGCGTACAAAGAATCTTCAAGCTTCATTTATTGTTAGCAAGGTTGAAAAAGTTTTCAAAGAAATAGAAGAAAGGCTCGCAAAAGATAAAAGAGGGGCAGTGCTTCAAGCATTCCATCAACTGACTAGAAACCCTAATGGAATGTATGCCCTTGTCGATTATTTAAATTTTAAAGGAGCCGGAATTTCACCGGAGGAAGCTTACCAAGGGTATGGATGGGGACTTTTGCAAGTTCTTCAGGGTCTTTCTCCTAACGCAGACGATGTCGTTGCAGATTTTGCCGCTTCTGCAAAAAAAGTGTTGGCTCGAAGAGTGGCAAATTCTCCTCCAGGTCGGCATGAAGAGCGATGGCTAAAGGGGTGGTATAATCGAATTAACACTTACTTAGAGCTATTTTGAACAGGCTCTTAGAAAGCTATTAGAGGTAGTTGCAGAACCAGAGTTTTGCAACTCCCTATAAAACCCCTCGCTAAAATGGGCGGGCTATCAAAATTTTCCATTCACCCTTTTCATTCTCAAAAATATACGCAATCCTGTCATTGATAGGCCTAAAAGCCGTTTGATTTTCTTGTATTCCCGATAAAGTGCCATCAGCATCAACATAAGCCATATCAGGACGAATAAAGCGAATGCGGGTGATCTTTTGTTTAATCTGCGAATTTTTCATCCGGCCATCGAAATCATTGGTGAACAATTTTTCAATTTCATCACGATTGATGGCTAATTTTTCCCATGGAGTAAGCAGATCTCCATCTTCGGACCAAAAGTTTGCTAAAGTTTTGGCATCGTGACGATTCCAGGCATTTATCATGTCTACTTCTAAAATTTGTCTGATTGCTTGTTCATCTTCTTTGCGCGAAGATTCAGCGGCACTGAGAGAGGTTATCAGTGCCATTGGCAGGATGAATAAAAATATAGCTCTTATCATTTTCTTCTCCTTGTACTAATTTTTATTGTTATCAAATATGAGATTTATATGGGAATCATATGATGGGATATTATGAAGGTAAAAATTTTGGGGACGCGTGGTGAAATTGAAGAATCTCTTCCTAAGCATTCTAAGCATAGTGGAGTACTTGTAGATGGAAAACTTCTTTTTGATTTGGGAGAAAAAGAATTTCTAAAATATCACCCCAAACACATCTTCATTACCCATTTGCATCCTGATCATGCTTACTTTGTGAGATGGGGAAAAGAAGAAAAGCCGTCAGTATCCATTCCAATATATTGTCCTGAGCTACCTGAGAAAAAGTTTTTACGCGATTCAGTCCGTGTTCTAACGACAGAGATAGAATTAGATTCCTATAAGATTATCTGTATTCCTACACATCACAGCAAGAAAGTCAAATCTCAAGCTTATTTGATTAAAAGTGAACAACATTCGGTGCTTTATACTGGAGATCTCATTTGGATCAATAAGGAATATCAAGACCTGTTCAACCGAGTTGATGTAATTATTACCGAGGGCAGCTTCATACGTAAGGGCGGGATGGTAAGGAAGGATAAGGAAACAGGCCAATTATATGGCCATACTGGCATTCCCAATTTGATTGACTTATTCAAGTCTTATACGAAAAAGATTGTTTTCATGCACTTTGGAGCATGGTTTTACAAGGATATCGATGCTGCTCGAAAAGTGATAGAGGCATTGGGCAAAGAAAAAGGGATACAAACTTTTGCCGCATACGATGGCATGGAGATAGATCTTTAGAAAAAGAAGGTAGCCGGTAGTCAGTATCCAGTAGCCAGTAGAAAGAGTCAGATCGTGATGCCGGAGCCAATACTGATTATTTTTGAATTTTTCTTTCTATCAACCGGCTACTTGGATACTGACTACTGGCTACCTTATTGTCTTATTACCTTCTGAATTTTTCAATAACATTTCTTGCAATAGATACCTCCTTTTGATCCGATTTGTAAATTATTTTTATAAAATCTACAATGGCGATTAGTAATCATAGGTAGGGATAGGCAATCATTTACACGCAATGGGAAAGACCTTAATGAAAGCGAATGCTCAGCTTCAAGCGACAGTTTTTGTTATTTTTGGAGGTGCAGGGGATTTGGCTTGGCGCAAGCTGATTCCAGCCTTATTTGACTTATTTCATGTGGAGAACTTACCAGAGCAATTTAAGATCATCATCGTTGATCGTGAGGAGATTTCAGAAGTAAAGTTGCGCAAGCATTTGAAAGAAGGTATCGACAAATTTTCTAAAAGCGATAAAAACACCATTGCTGAAAAATGGAAGCTTTTTGAAAAACACATTGCGTATTTGCAAGGAGATTTCAAAAGTACAAAAACCTATACATTGATAAGCAAGCGATGCGATGAAATCGAAAAAGCCTGGAATGCGAAGCCAAATCTCATTTTTTATATGGCCACTCCTCCAGCACTCTTTGGTGAAATTCCTAAATATCTTAATGGAGCAGGTCTTTCAAAGGATCGAGAACGCTCGAGAATTGTTGTTGAAAAACCAATCGGACATGATCTGGAATCGACGAGAGCTCTAAACCGTGTTTTAACGGATAATTTCGATGAATCGCAGATTTTTCGCATCGACCATTATTTAGGAAAAGAGACTGTACAAAACATTTTAGCCTTTCGCTTTGCCAATCCTCTTTTTGAACCTATCTGGAACCGTCGTTATATTGATTATGTCACTATTACAGTCGCTGAACAAATTGGTGTAGAGCACAGAGGAAACTATTACGAGCATGCTGGGGCTCTTCGAGATATGGTTCAAAACCATATGATGCAGCTTTTATGCTTAATTGCTATGGAACCTATGGTTTCTTTCAATGCCGAGGAAATTCGGAATAAGAAGATTGATGTCCTTCATGCCATCCGACCTATACAAAAAGAATTTGTGCATGAATACGTCATAAGGGGACAATATGCCAGAGGATGGATTGAAGGCAAGGAGGTTTGCGGTTACCGAGAAGAAGATGGCGTTCCTCCTAATTCCTTAACGGAGACGTTTGCAGCTTTAAAACTATATGTGGATAATTGGCGTTGGCAGGATGTCCCTTTCTATCTCCGCACAGGTAAAAGGTTAGCGCGTCATGTCTCCGAAGTGTCAATCCACTTTAAGGCTGTTCCTCACCAAGCTTTCCCTCCAGAAGCCACATTGGAGTGGCATCCTTCCCGCCTTGTCATTTCTATCCAGCCTGAACAAGGGATTGTACTGCTGTTTCAAGCCAAACATCCCGGTCCTAAAATGCACCTGCGCCTTGTCGGGATGGGGTTTGATTATGCGGAAACATTTGCTGTTCCCACAGCAGATGCTTATGACACATTGCTGTGGGATGTGATGATCAATGATCCGACGCTTTTCATGCGTGCGGATCAGGTTGAAGCGGCTTGGCAGATTTTGACACCAGTACTTGAGATGTGGTCGCTGGCTCCTCCGATTGATTTTCCAAATTATGAGGCAGGTTCTTGGGGACCTGAAGCCGCGCATCGTTTATTGGCTAAAGAAGGCCATAATTGGCCTCCTTCAATGGAACTAGCGCATTATAATCCTGCTAAAATCTGCAAATAGACTATGATTCTTGTTGAAGCAATTGTCTTTTCATAGACAGGCGAGCGGCGAGTGTTGACAAAGAAATGGCAGCCAAGAACCATATCCAACGCACTATTTTTTCTGCATTATAGCTTTGAAATTCCTCCAAAAGATTGCCAAATAAAATGAGCCCTAATAATAGAGGCGCTATATAACGTAGGCAAACGGCATAAGGGGAAAGTCCATGGGATCCATTCCACACTGGATCTTTCTTAATTTTTCTGCAGCTATATTGAAAAGCATAAATCAAAGCAATGCCGCCAATGAGCATGTTAGTTCCCATCACCATAGGGGCTAATGCATCGATGAGCGATGCGGCGTTCCCCATGCAAAAAAAGATGGCCAAGCTAGTCAATGATACAATAATCATCGTGACAGCTTTTTTGCGCGATGTCTGAAATTCAACTTCAATATTTCCAGAGATACTTTCAACGATTGAAAAGAGTCCAGTAATGCCGGCAATAAAAATGCAAAAGAAGAAAATGGTTCCTATGCACTGTGACCAAACCGGGCCAAAAGATTTCAATATTTGAGGGAATATGATGAACCCAATCTCAAATGTCGACTCTGTATTCAAAATAGATTCAAAAGGAATATTTTGGATGTAGCTGATATGAGCCAGGCATCCAAAAATAGCGGCGCCAGAGATGAAAGAAATGGCAAAATCTCCTAAAGCGACGTACATCATTGCTCGTGGAATATTTGTCGTTTGTCCTGAATGTCGGGAATAACCGACAATAATTCCCAAACCCAACGATAAGCTGAAAAATAATTGTCCGAAAATATCTCGCCAAAGTCCGACATTTAATAGCTTAGTAAAATCCGGCTTCAAATAATACGCCAGCCCATTGATTCCTCCAGGCAACATGTTTGCGGTGATAGCAAATATCCCCATCATGACGGCCAATAAAGGCATGAAGATTGAGCAGACTCGTTCGATGCCATCTTTGACATTTCTAACAAGAACAAACCATGCCACAAAGGCCACAGCGACTGTTGAAATGAAGATGGGGATAGATAGCTGCCCAAAGTTATCGATGCTGGAGGTGGCTTTTAAGAAACTATTTATAAAAAAACCTTTAGTGTCTTCTGGGATCGCACCGGTAGCAGAAAAATATGTATAGGCAATGGAATAGCCAGTCAGAACAATGTAAAAACTGCCGATGGAAAGACAGGCAAGGACGGCCAGCCATCCCACTGTTTTTCCCCAATTCCCCCAGACGCTTCCATAAGCAGTGACAAGAGGTGCTTTTAATCGAGATCCGATGACGCCTTCCAAGATAAGTAAAGGAATGCCTAAGATAAAAAGCGCTAATCCATAAGGCAACAAAAAAGCTCCTCCACCGTTTTTATAAACTTGGGCGCTAAAGCTTAGGATATTGGCAAATCCTACGGCCGAACCTATTAGAGACCAGACAAAACCAGCCTGGCTTTTCCATGTATTTTCACAATGATTTTGACTCGCTGTCATATCAATATAAATCCTTTATATAGAATAAATTGTAATTTAAAAACCTTACCAAAGGTTTTTGATAAATAAACCTGTTTACCTGGTTATTCCAAGCAATTCAAAAGGGTAGTAAATTTTTTTAAAAATTAACTAGGATTCTAAAGGGAAAGAAGAAGGAGAGAGGAGAGAGAAAGGAGGGAGAAAGAACATTCATTGCGATGGTGTGGAGATGAAGAACACGATGAAATAAAGATATTAGTTGGAGACATAACAAAACTCCTAAGTTTTAGGCTTTAGTCGAGTATGACAATTTTTCAGTTTTTTTGCAAGTTGGTTTGCCATTAGAGGTTGACAAGAAATTCAAATGCTTGTGATTTGTCGAAAATTACGCGAAGCGTTTTAAACGCTTCGAGTAATTAGTAATTATTTTGAAAAAATGGGTAATGGTAAGAGTTAAAACCCCTGGTTAGCTATGTGGAACTGAGAAGCACAATATTCGTTCGAATCTGGATGTTTAAGATTAATATTTATGATTCTCTTGTAATGTCTGTGGTAAAGAATTAATGATTAGTTCTTTGTAAATTGCTAAAACATCCTGAATATATTCATTGCTGTCTTCATGTTTAAGAAGTAATTCCTTAGCTTTTATGTTTTTACCTTGAAGAAAATCGTCAATCAGCTCTTTTTCCGATAAAGTCAATTTAGCTAAGAATGCTTGGAGTTTTTTATTTTCTTTTCCAATCGGGCCTTCCATAATCATTTTTGCCAAATAAGGTTTTACAACCGCTTGATAATTCTCTTTATTCTGTTTAAAGGTGTTTTCTGAAAATTTTAGGATTTCTTCTTTGAGAAAGGGATCGGTTTTTAGAAACTGGTAAAATTCGGTTTTTAGAAACCGATGGAGTGAAGAGATGCATTTAGCATGGATCGATTTTACTTCGTTAAATGTGTAATGGAATGATTTTTGAGCGGCTAAAAGAGCATCTACTTCGTCAAGAAAGTTATCATCTTTTATTCGAGAGACGATAGTACGAAAAAAGTTAACTTTGTTTTCTGTTTCTCGATCAAATTCAGTCATATCTTTAATGTTGGCTGATAAGGCGAACGATTCCGATGCCAAAGAACTCGGGCATTGTTGCAGGAGATTATAGGGCATATTAGCACTCACTGCTCTAGAAGCTAAGTTAACAGGAGTTTCTTTTGCGAGAGTGTTAAAAGCCAAAGATCTTAATGGAAAAATCGATAGAAATAGGATGATGGCTTTAGGAAGCTGATTTAAATTTTTTTTAAATTCATTGATAGGATTAAAAGAAGAAAAATAATTTCCATGAATTCTGTCTAACATTATCGTTCCATTGTAAAAAAATTTATTGGAAAAGCTATGATAATAAACAATGAAATTTTCTGAAACAAAAGATTCAGATAAAATTAATGAGTTGTTTATTAATTTTTTTATTTGTAAAACGACCAGGCCATGTTGAAATTAAGTGCGTAGTCGATTTTATTTTGTTTTCCAAATAAGTTCTGGTTGACCGGAAAGCTGACCCCAAATTGGACTAATAGCTCTTTGGATGAAATCCATATCGAGGGAGTGATGTAGATGACGTTGCCGCCTGAATTAGGATCAAGTTTTCCATGAATTCTATTCTTTTTGTTATATTGTCCATCGATTTCCAACATCCACGCATAAATCCACCCCTTTGGACTGGGAACGTTGCGGCCGAAACCAAATTGATAAAGAAACTGGTCGCCGATTTTTGTTCTGTGATCCGAAGCAGTTAATATGGCTCCATGCGACGTAAAAACAAACCAATCAATTCTCGTATGATAGTATGTTCCTCCAAGAAAGAGGCTGGGTGATCCAAATCCTGTTGGAGGATTTTTTCTTACGGATCCGGTAGGAAAAGTGATATTAGCAACCAGTGTGGCTTGATCGGTATAACAGCGGTTTTTTTTATTATAGAAAGCGTATTCTAATTGGATGAAAAAATCTTCTAAACCGCTAGACCTGCGTTTGCCGTCCTTCATGAGGGGAGAAAAAGGGAAGTTGAAAAAGATTGACCACTCATCGGTAATTCCAAATAAGACGCTTGGAATGACATCGGTGATGATTTTGCGTTTTCCGAAGAATTTGTCTTCAAATAAATAGAGTTGGACTTCACCCTCATCAATGATATTGCCTCCAAACCCAAAAAGGGCGGCGGGCTGTTGCGATGTAGGAAGGGAAAAATTTCCAATTTTGGGAGGCTCTTCTTCTTCTTTTTCCTCTTTTTCTTTCTTAGAAGATTCCTCATCGGCCTTGACTTCGTCATCTTTTTTGCATATGTTTTTTTCTTCTTTGTCCTCTTTATCCTCGTTTTTTTTCTCCTCTTTCTCTTCTTTAGCTTTCTTATTTTCATTAGGGATGTTGTTGCTATTGCTAGATGTATTGCCGCTATGGCTAGAAGAGCTGTCGCCTTTGTCAGGACAGCTGTTGGATTGGCTGTGCAATGGAAAAGAAATGATCAGGATCGCGAAAATGCAATATTGAAAAAAAGAGAAAAAACTCATTGCTTTTCCATTTTTTTGAAAGGTTGCTTTTATGCAGGAATTATATAAAAAAATCTACTAAATCCGCTCTTATACGTATGGAGGATGGAGGGTTATTGTTTCTCTTGGGAATTAGGTGACTAGATGTGCTAACGCATTAGAATTGATATTTATGCAATAGGGGGATGCCAATATTTTTCATGAGAAAATGGATAGCATTCCAAGCAGCTCTTTGTTTGAAGGGGAGATGCTGATCAAAGACGGCATTATATTCAATGAAGCCCACAGCACCCCGCCATCTTTTAAATTGCGAAACTCCAGCACTAATATTGAAGACATAATTATTCTCAAAAGCCTCCTTCAAAGCTAGGGCAGTAATTAACCGAAATAATCCTTCGCTTCTAGGTTGATCAGTATTATATCCTACTAAGGGGGTTGCAAGAACCCCATTTCTTGTAAAAGAGCCAATGATACCTTCTAAATGCCCATCGCGATTTCTCAAACCCTGCATTTTGAGGAGCTTCTTTTCGTGGCATAATCGAATAAATGCCTCCGTGAAATGCGGACTGCAGTCTGAGTATTTTTCAAAGTAAAGTTTTTCATAAAGCCTGACAATGGCCCCATAATCATTAACTGAGATATCTTCATGGCCTACAACATAATAGGGGGTCTTATTTAAGAATTTAAGATCGATGACGGTATTTCTTTTTCTTATGTATTTTTTCAATGCCTTGTCGAAGATAAAGATTTCCCGCGAAGGAATTAGCTTAAAGTCATTTTTTTTCAGATTTTGCATCAATTCACGATTCGTATATTCATTGAGTGAACGAAACAAAATTGCGTGATGGGGAAAAGTTGAGGTTAAAAATTCCAGAATTTCAGGGATGCCTTCATCGCCATTCCAATTGGGATAGAGGTTTGTTGAAAGTAGCCAATTGTTGAGGCAGATAACTTTGTTGATTCCGCTAGCTTTAAAAATGGGATCGAGGGATTTTAAAACCAAAGAAAGGGCTTTTTCGAGCGGCTTATTGTGCAATTTCCATAGCTCCTGCTTCCCGTAAGAAATGTATGCTGTATAGGGAGAGCAAACATAGGCATTGTCATATTCGGCTTCATTGATGGTGATAGGAAAAAAATGTTCGTTGACTTGCAGAATGTTCATTTGTGTGTTGACATTCGAAATAAAAGTATTAGCCTCTAATGAGATAAGGGATCTCGCATAATCACTTAAATATTGGTATAACGCCGGGAGGTGAAGATCTCCCAGTGAACTCTGATTGTAAAGTTTGAGAGAAACCATTAAATCCCTGATTGCGACCTTATTATTTTTTTTGAGTCATGGCCTCTTTATAAATAAACGCAATAAAGCATCCCAGGTTTTATTTAAATCCAACTTGCTACCTATGAATGGGTCAGATTTGAATTCTTTTCCTCTAGAAGCTCGCAAAAATAAGAGAGTCATATTAGAAAATATGGCCCTCTTATTTTCAGAGCCGAGGGTGCGAGCTTCTAGAGAGAAAATAATTTCGAATCCGACTGTCTTCATCGGTAGCAAGTTGGGTTTTAAGATGAACCTTCATTTTTTTAAAAAAACACTTTTTGTCTTTGTTGCTTCCTTGCTTTTCTTTGGACTTCATGCTGAAGAGGATTTTCACTTTAAAATTGTCGACGAGGTGATTGGAAAATATCGGCAAAGACATCAGGTTCCTGGTGTTGCCGTCATTCTCTATTACGAAGGCGTTCCCTATTTTTTTTCTTTTGGCCTTGCAAATCTAATGACTAGAGCTCCAGTCACACTCGACACCATTTTTGAATTAGGATCGATCACAAAATCATTTACGGCAATCTTACTCGCCTTGGAAGCTCTCAAAGGGACTGTTCGTCTGAATGATCGCGCGGAGCTTTTTCTTCCGGGCTTGCATGGATTTAATGGTCCTTTCTCTGAGGTGACCCTTTTGCAGCTTGCCACCCATACGGCCGGATTTCCTCATGATGTGTCTTTGAAGCTTCCAAGCTATGCGCAGGCAATACAGTACCTAAAAAACTGGAGTCCTTCTTACCCCATAGGCACGCACTATCAATATTCAAATTTCGGCTTTGGGCTTCTAGGTTTAGCTCTTGAATCCGCTTCTCGTAAAAAATACGTGGAGTTGCTTTCTTTGGGCATCTTGGGACCACTTCAGATGAATCGGACTTTTATCTATGTGCCTGAATCGCTATCAGTAGACTACGCCCAGGGATATAAAAAAAACGGTTCACCGGCTCCTCGTTGGCCTATCACGTTGATAGCAGCAGCAGGAGCGTTGCGGTCGACTGCAGGCGATATGACTAAATTTTTAGCTGCTTGTTTAAATCTCCCTGGTACTCCTATTCAACTGTCCAAGGCGATTGAATTAACAGAAACTATCGGCTTCAGGATAAATTCTCAAAGGACTCAGGTCATGTCTTGGATGAAAACTGAGCATGAAGGCTATACCATTTTTGCTAAAAATGGAGGAGTCACTGGCTTCTCTACCTTTATGGGATATATTCCCGAGTACAAAACTGGAATCGTCATATTAGCCAATAAAAATGCCAATAATACAGCTGCAGGTCAAAATATTTTGCAGAGATTGGGGGATCGTCTCACGCGAATGAATAGACCTGTCAAAAAAATCGAGAAGACTCTAAATAAATAAAAAAGGTTCTCCATGATTGGCTCTTTATGATTCGAAAGACATTTCAGATTAGTTCAGGTGTCCCTTATCCTTTTGGACCCACTATTCAAGGTGATAGCCTCAATTTTGCTGTCTATGCAAAAGAAGCTGAATCGCTTTCAATCTGCTTTTTTGAAGAGGGAATTCCTTCGCGCCAAGAGATTGAATTGGATCCCCTCTACCATAAAACAGGCGATGTTTGGCATGTCTTGGTTAAAGGTCTTCCCCAATTTTTCAGCTACGCATATCGAATCACGCCAAAAGAACGGAGTGATGTGAATTATCTGTTACTGGATCCTTACGCGAAAGCTGTTGCAAGCGATCCTCATTGGGATGCTGGAAGAATTCAGCGCAAGCCTTATCGTCCATTGGGAAAAGTGGCTTGCTCTCATACCTTTGATTGGGAAGGGGATCTACCGCCAAACATTCCAAAGAAAGATCTCATCATTTATGAAATGCATGTGAGGGGATTTACTCAACATTCTTCTAGCCAGGCTCAATTTCCAGGTACTTACAAAGGAGTGATTGAAAAAATCCCTTATTTAATCGATTTAGGAATAAATGCTGTAGAGCTAATGCCTATTCATGAATTCAATGAAAGAGAAACGACGCATGTCAATCCGGAAACCAAGAAAAAGCTCCATAATTATTTCGGCTATTCCACGGTGAATTTCTTTTCTCCTATGAATCGGTATGCTAGCCGCTCTGACGGCGATCAAGCCATCATCGAATTCAAAACCATGGTCAAGGAATTGCATCTGCATGGTATTGAAGTGATTTTGGATGTCGTTTTCAATCATACCTTTGAAGGCAATGAGAAAGGCCCGGTGTTATCTTTCAAAGGCTTTGATCGGCATGCCTATTATATGTTTAATGAACAGGAGGCCTATTTAAATTTTTCTGGATGTGGCAATACCTTTAATTGCAATCATCCGATTGCTATAGAGCTTATTATCAATGCACTCCGTTACTGGGTGGTAGAAATGCATGTCGATGGCTTCCGATTCGATTTGGCTTCCATCTTCAATAGGGCTCAAAATGGGATGCCTATAGATAATACCCCTCTCGTCGCAGCCATCACGCATGATCCCATTCTCGCTCAAAAAAAACTGATTGCCGAAGCCTGGGATGCAGGAGGGCTTTATCAACTAGGAAGCTTTGCCTCTAAAGGACATTGGTCTGAGTGGAATGGAAAATATCGGGATATTGTCAGGCGCTTCATCAAAGGGACCCCCTCTCAAAAAAATATTTTTGCCTCCGCCATTAGTGGTTCTCAAGATTTATATGGTTTTAGCGGAACCCCATGTGCTAGCGTCAATTTCATTACCGCTCATGACGGTTTTTCATTAGCTGATCTTGTGAGCTATAATGAGAAACACAATTTGCCTAATGGTGAAGATAATCGAGATGGTATGAATGAAAATGACAGCTGGAATTGTGGCTTTGAAGGTCAAACAGACATAAAAAAAGTCGTACACCTACGTAAGAGGCAAATTCGGAATTTTCATTTAGCTCTGATGATCTCACAGGGTATTCCAATGCTACTGATGGGAGATGAGTATGCTCATACACGCTTGGGAAACAATAATACATGGTGTCAAGATAACGAATTAAATTGGTTCTTGTGGGACCAGTTGGATGAGCGGACAGAATTTTTTAAGTTTTACCGTTCTTTGATTCATTTTCGAAAAAATCATCCCTTATTGGGCAGAGATGCCTTTTATAATGATACTGATATCAAGTGGCATGGGATAACTCCAAATAATCCTGATTGGCAAAACGACAACCGCTTGGTAGCTTTTACATTACATTTTCCCAATGGCGACCCGAGCCTTTACGTGGCATTCAACGCCTCTCATCAGTATTTAGACATTACCATACCTCAGTTGAATGCAAACAAATCTTGGTTTTGGGTGGTCGATACACATAAAGTCTTTCCAAGTGACTTCTTGGATGATAATCATTCAAAGAAATTGATGACAGAGGCCTTCAGGATTCCTCCTCACACAGCCATTATGCTTCAAGCAAAGTGACTTCACAAGACAGAAGTCAGAATATTGGTAGCCGGTAGGCTGTAGAGGGAGTTGCAAAAATATTTCAGTGCTCTAGGATTGAAAAATGATTTAGAAACAGAAAGTTATTTTTCATTTTTCAATCCTAGAGCACTGAAATATTTTTGCAACTCCCTCTACTGGCTACCGTCTACCCTTGTTCTGAATTCTGCACATAGAGGACAGCGGACCATCCTGCCAAAGCGACTATTTGCGTATCGGCATCATCATTGACGTTTAGCTCTAATGGAAGTTGGGAATTCCTTTCTGAATTCGAGCATCTTAATTTCCAATGACCTAAAGAAAATTGAACGGGAATGGAGCTTTCAATGTCTTTTAAGTTGGCGATCATAAGAGCCTTTGAGCCTCCAGGATCACTTCTCGATAGAATAAGCCATTGATTCTCTTCGTTAAAATATACTCGAGAAAGGTCTTTGCGGCAATTGGATAGGCATGGAAACTCTTTACGGGCCGAAATCAAATCCTGATAAAAGAGAAAAATTTTCTTATGGTTTGACTCTTGCAAGTCTTCCCAGTGCAGTTTTGACTTCAAAAAACGCTCTGGATTTTGAGGATCGAAGGTATCGTTATCCCCTAAATTGAATTCCCGCTGGTATCCTTCTCTGACACTTTGCGCAAGTTTTTCATCAGTATAGCTTGTGAAGAAAAAGAAAGGGGAGAGTGCATTCCATTCTTGCCCCATAAATAGCAGAGGAACGGAAGGCGTGCAGAATAATAAAATGGCGGCAAGCTTGTATTGATCTGAAGTGACAAATTCACCTAAACGTTTTCCTTTTCCAGCATTTCCTATTTGATCATGATTTTGAAGGCAAATGACGAATTGATGTCCTGGACGAGAAGCGGATGAACTACCGAAAGTCTTTTTTCTGTACTCTGACCATTGGCCATCATAAACAAAACCCTCTTTCATCGCTTTGGCAATGTGGGATATTTTTCCAAAATCTTGAAAATAACTCTCTTTGGAACTTGTCAAAAGGGAATGTACGCTATGATGAAAATCATCGCTCCATTGAGAATCGATGGCATATCCACCTAATTCTGAAGGAATTATAATCCTAGTATCATTCAAATCACTTTCAGCAATTATATAGGCTTGTCGTCCTAACTTCTTCGCTTGCGATTGAAAGGCGGTATTCAAATCTTTTAAAATGGGGGAGGCGCTAAAGTCAAAAATAGTATGAATTGCATCAAGACGGAGGGCGTCTGCATGAAATTCCGTTAGCCAATAGAGTGCATTGTCGATCACAAATTGACGCACAAAGTTGCTGAAAGGCCCATCAAAATTGATTGCTTTTCCCCAAGGGGTTTTATAATGATCAGTAAAGTAATGGCCAAAGTGTCCTAGATAGTTCCCTTCTGGTCCCATATGGTTGTATACGACATCAATGACAACAGCTAAACCCATTTGATGGCAAGCATCAATCAGTCTTTTTAATCCTAAAGGCCCACCGTAGGCATGATGAGGGGCATTGATGGAAACGCCATCATAGCCCCAATTGCGTTTTCCAGGGAATTCAATGACTGGCATCAATTCGATGGCCGTCGCTCCAAGTCTTTGAATGTGAGAAAGTTTTTCGATGGCAGCATCAAAAGTGCCCTCAGAAGTAAAAGTGCCTATATGAAGTTCATAGATAATATAGTCGTTAATCGAAATGCCTTTCCAGGATGGATCTTTCCAGTTGAATGCCTCTGTTAGATCTATTCTGGATGGACCATGTATTCCTTGTGGTTGCCATCGTGAGACAGGATCGGGATAGTTAGTGTCATCAAGAGAATAAAAATAGTCAAGGGAAGATGCGGAGGGTTTAGGGATCTCCACTTCATGGATGCCAAAATCTTTTGGCAGCATGGGATAGCGGATTTTTTCCATATTATTTTCAATAAGGACAAGAGAGAGTTTTCTTGCTTTAGGTGCCCATGTACGAAAGCAAATTTTTCCATTGGGAAGCAGGAAGGCACCCATTTTCAATAGCCAAGGATGTGAAATGGAATGGTCAGTCCACATAGCTTGTCAATCCATCTATAGATTCAAATATAGCTAAGGGAATAGGTTGTAAGGCTTCTTCAAGAGAAATGGCTGGCCGTAATTCTCTGCTAGGAATCATCAGGGATTCCGTATAGACATTGCGGAAGCGGCTGTTGGCAAATTCGGGGGGCAGTTCTAAGCGACACTCTTTCCAAAAGCCGCTATTTTTGTAATTTTGAAAGTCATCCATGAAGGTGCTGAACAAGCGTGCTGTAATGATAATGACAGCTTTTTTTTCGAATATTCTCGCAAAGGCTATGAGATGATTCTGATTTTTCCCTTCGATATTTAAGGGGAGGTAGAAGCCATTGATGAAGACTTCAGGCAACTTTTGACGCAATTGCAATGTTTTAGCTGTGAAGAACATTTTGATGCGGCCATCCTGAGGATGTTGCAGGCATTTATCAAGCAGCAGCTTTGGGTTGGATTCCATTTCACCTGACATATTTTTAAATAGATTCATGCGTGCATTGAAATCGATTGGCCGGCGGTTATCTGGGTCGACAAGACTGAAATCCCAAATTTCATTCCCTTGATAGATATCAGGCACTCCTGGAGATGTTAGCTTTAAAATTAGCTGAGAGAGTGAATTTAGCATTCCAAAAGCGAAGATTTTTGGCATAAATGCTTTGAAATCTAACAAAAAAGGATTGTTTTCAATGGGTTCTAGAATTTTTTGAATGAACAGTTGCACACTTTGATCATAATCAGTATTTGGATTTATCCAGCTCGTATGTATTTTAGCTTCTTTGATCGCCTTTTCTATATACTTTTGGATGCGATTAACATATTCTAGATGCTCTTGAGGGCTCATTTCTATCAATGGCCATGTGCCAATCAGAGTTTGATAGAGCAGATATTCCTCATTGTTATCTGGATAGCATTCATCATCTTTTTGCATTTTGAATTTCTGATTAATCTGCGACCAACGAAGAAGGGCCTGATCCCAGTCTTCAGGAATCTCAGAGAGGACATTAATTCGAGCCCTGACATCTTCACTTCGCTTCGTATCATGGGTGGAGCTTGCTATCATTGCTTGAGGCCAGAATTCAAACCTTTCTAGATTTTTTTTATGAAAGCTATCCACGCTTACTCCAAAACCATAGGGATCGGCTCCCACTTCTCTTAAAGAGGCGAGGGGAAAGTAGCGATAATTAGCTGTATCTTCAAGTCCTTTAGCCATAATCGGTCCGGTGAGCTGTTGAAAACGCATGACAAAATCTCGTCGGATTTCTTTTTGCACTTCATCTATTTCATCGGGATGCTCTAACAAAAGGACGCTTTGAATAAAATCATAGATGAAACCACTGATAGCGAGGTTTAAATGCTTTGCCCGTGAAATGGCTGATGTGATGTATTGACGATCTTCTTCGTGGATTTTTCCTTCTTCTGCTCGAATATAGCTGCGATAGACAGGAAAACAGGCAATGACATCACGTAAAGCCACTCTTAAGCTTTCAGCGGTAAAATCTCTGGAGCTTCGATGTTGTTCAGCGATATGATCAAGGCGACGGGTGAGCATGTATAGTTCACTGGAGAGGGATGCGTCGAGAATGAGTCTTTTACAGATATATATCAGCTCGAATATATTGCTTCGTTGACTTGTGAAATTTTGATAGATCGCATAGATGGATTTTTTGTTGTTTTGATTAACGAAAATTCCATTCAGTTGGTTAAGAAAATCATATCCTACCGTCCCTTTAACCAGCCATTCAGGACGAAGTTTTTCATTACCTGTTAAAATTTTTTCAACAATGATATAAAAAATATCTTTTTTCTGCGCTATATCCTCCTCAGGGGTCATTTTTCCAAGTTTCAATAAGCACTTCTCTTGAAGTTTTTGAAGATATTTTTCCGGATCTCTTAGTCCATCTATGTGATCGATGCGAAGGCCATCGATGAAATTTTTTTGAATAAGGTTGAAGATGACAGAATGAGTGGCTTCGAAAACCTCCGGAAATTCTGTTCTAATGCCAGCATATTCAAAGATATCAAAAAAACGTCGATAGTTGATCTCATCGTTGGCTACGCGCCAAAAACAGAGTCGATAAGGTTGAGAATCAAGAAAAACTTCAAGCAAATCGACGCTTCGAGGATCTCCTTTTTTTCCATTGAGGGCTTGCAGCTGTTTCGAAAGCAGTTCATAAATGGGTTGATTATCGACAAGAAGAGCTTCAAGACGATGCTTGATGACTTCATTTTCGCGCTGCCGTTCTTCAATTTTTTCCTTATTTAAACCCAACAGACTGTCTGTAGGAGGGAGATGGGTTATAGCAGTGATAATGCTTTCCAGTTCTATTTGCGAGGGGTCTTCTTTAGGCAGAATCTTCCACGTTTCATTGGCTAGAGAATTTAAAATTAGATTCCAGCTTTTGGGATCCGTCGGTAAAGACAAAGAAAACAGGTCGATAAAGAAGGCTCCATTTCGATACGATGCCTTAAGACTTTGATTTTCCAAAGCCTTGCCATAAGGCTGATCAAGCAATGGCAAAAGGACTTTATTATGAAGGATGGGTTTTAGCGATTGCCAATCGATATCGAAATAATCCGCATAAGGGGATGCGGGACCATTTTCCAAAAGATTCCACCACCAACGATTGCCAGGATCCACAATATGCATGTGATTGGGAACAATATCCAGGATCAATCCCATGTTGTGATTCTTGAGATTTCTGATAAAGTTCTCTAAATCGCTTTCTGTTCCTATTTCGGGATTCAACTTACTATGATCAATGATGTCATACCCGTGGAGACTTCCGGGTTTGGCTGTCAGAAAGGGAGAGGCGTAGCAATGGCTGATACCGAGTTTATGCAAATAGGTTGTTATTTCTGAAGCTTGTTGAAAGGTAAACTGTCGGTGGAATTGAAGGCGGTATGTTGAGAGTGGAAAGGACATCTTATACCTTAACTAAGAGCTTGTTCTTAATTTAAAATTATTTCTATTAAAAACAAAGCTGAGAAAAAGAGAAGTTGTTCCTCTGACGAGCGCAATGGCGAATGCGAGAATTTTGAACGGCTCTTAGACCCCTGATCGTTGATGACAATCAGGGGGACAGATTTAGAGGGAATATCTTTTGAAAGCTGTCAGTTGATCATATGTTCGAGCAATCCAGCCAGAATGGCCGGCGGTTTGTTGGATGCGAAAATGCTCCTCAAACGTGCTATATGTTGGCAATTTAGCGTTTTTTGGAAGAACGCCAAGCAGAATTCCCTTTTCTGCCAATGCTGAAGCATTTTTTGAATTTTGATATTCTACACGTTCCACGCTTTCAACATAATTGGCTCTATCAATCTTTCCTGAAGAGGCCAAATAATCGAGATGATTGAGCTTTGAATTCATCAAAGCATTATGGAGCTCAAAGAGGATGGCGCCGATGATTTCCCCTTCTGAACGACCAGGAAATTTATTGATGTGGATAATTCTTCTACCGGCATCCCAAAACGCGCCGAATTGTTTCAATTGTGGATCTTCATTCACTTTAATAGAAATCGGTCCTTCTTTCTGAATAGTGGCAATAAGTTCTCTTGCTTCAGGAATTTGCTGAATCGCTTCTATGTTTTTTTGCAATTGAGGGGAACATTTAACAAGATAATCCTTTTTACTAATTGTTGCAGAATAAACTGTTGATGATTGATAAATTGAAATAAAACAAAATATTATTAATAGTTTTTTTAACATATAACCTCGTATTCATAATTGAAATAACAAGGATATGTTTATTTACTATAATATAAAACATAAAAGAAATAATATAATAAGGATTAAATTTGAATAGGGTAGACAGCAGCTCCCCAGCTGCTTACGCCACAAACATTGTAAAATAACTTGTTCTAGTTTTTTCACCACCGAGAAAAGACAGTGAGACCACAGAGGAGGTCAACGAGGTAAGCTGTATTTCTAATCAGCTGACTGACTATGGGTTACCTTTTCGTTTATCTCAAGTGAAAAGCAGACTTCTGGATTCTATTTGAATGGGAATTTGCCTTCTGAAATGAAATCTTTCAGAGGTTTTCTAGAAGAAGGTGTTTCTTTTTCTTTGATATCAGGAGGAAGATTTTCTTTATTTCCAGGTTTCCCGATGGCGATCATGGCCTCCACTGTAAAAGAATCGGGGATCTGAAGATCCTTTTTTATTTTTTCATAATCGAAGCCTTGCATGCCATGAGCAATAATATTTCTAGCATGGGCTTCCAAAGCGAGGCTCATCCAGGCAGCTCCTGTGTCAAATCGAGCTGTGACAGCAGGTTTGTTGTTGTGTTCAAAATTATTTCGCGAAGCAACGAGAATCAGAGTGTCGGCGTTTTTGCACCACGATTTATTGAAGTCTACGAGAGCATTGAAGAGTGTATCCCAGGAAGGACTACCTCTTTTAGCGTAGACGAAACGCCATGGTTGGTTATTATAGGAAGAGGGGGCCCATCTGGCACCTTCAAACAAGGCCATGAGCTCTTCGTCGGATAATCTCTCATGCTCATTAAAAGCACGATAAGAAACCCTTGATAACAACAACTGCTGAATGGGAAAATCACTTTTTCTATTTAGAAAGGTCGTCATTATTAACCTCTTCGAGGATGATAAATTCCTTTTGTATATAATCTTGTGAAAGAAAATATGCAATATTGATTTTAGTGCGATTTTGCGAAAAAATTTTCGCACAAATTTTAAAAAAAACGCAGCGGCGAGGAGTCGCAGAGAACTGAGATATAAAACTATAAAACCCTCAGTGACTCAGTCTCGACTTTAGCATTTTTTAAGCACATGCTAAGAAGTAAAGCAATTCTTCAATGTCTATTTTTTCACATATCGGTTTTTTCCTGTCCTGAGGAAAATATTTTTTGTTGAGAATCAATAGCT
>Ga0153954_1000603_pt1 | contig 26861 bp, 23 predicted proteins | sample TSFL038MetaG_FD_102277 | JGI IMG/M metagenome (GOLD analysis project Ga0153954, IMG submission 102277) | Attine ant fungus gardens microbial communities from Florida, USA - TSFL038 MetaG | ecosystem: Host-associated > Fungi > Mycelium > Unclassified | place: USA: Florida, Wekiwa Springs State... | reverse complement strand
TGACTCTACATCGATAGCAGTTTGCCACAACAAAAGGATTCAGCGGAACAAGGTTTTTAAGGGGCTGGCGAAGAGAGGAAAAACAACTGCAGGCTGGTTCTATGGCTTCAAGTTGCATTTGATTATCAATGACAAAGGTAAAATTCTAGCTTTTCAGCTGCGTAATCAACCCAAAACTCAGGTTAATATAGTCGATTAAATTTATAATTTAATCGACTATATGTGCAGTTTAGAAACGAAAGAGGGTGCGCGTGTTACGTGCAGTCGTTGCAGCCAGTTCTTCTAAACTCATTCCTCTTAGGTTAGAGATAAACTTGGCCGTTTCAAGCAAATAAGCAGGCTCACATCGCTTGCCTCGCAATGGCAATGGTGCCAGGTAAGGAGCATCTGTTTCTATCAGAAGCTGCGCTATAGGGATCTTTTTTGCAATTTCTTGTAGTTCGATGCTTTTTTTGAAGGTAACAATCCCACTGAAGGATACATACCACCCCCTGGCCAACACTTGTTGGGCTTCTTCCCAATTTCCTGTAAAACAATGCAAGACACCAGGCTGGCCAGAAAATTCTTCGTCTAAAATCTGAAATAGATCGTCAAAAGCCTCTCGACAATGAATGACTATGGGAAGATCACACTGCTTTGCCAGATTTAAGTAACGACGCAGAAAATGTTTTTGGATTTCTTTTGAATTAGCATAGTAGTGGTAATCTAAACCTGTCTCACCTACTGCTACAAGCGCCCCGCTTTGGGCATAATATTCCATTTGAGAAAAGCACTTCTCTCCCTCTTTTTCGACGTCATGTGGAGTTGTAGCTGCTACAGTATAGATCCAGGGAAAATCTCGAGACAACGCTAGACCTTTTTCAACTTCGCTTGGATGGGTGCAAATATTGACAATAGCCTGGACGCCTGCTTGATGCGCCCTCTCAAGGACAGCGTTGATATCCTCAGAGAAGGCCTCGTTAGTCAGATGAGCATGCGCATCAATTAGCATATATGAACTATCCAAAAAGGCTCGAATCTCACATTATAGTTGATTCAAATTGAAAAGGCACATTTCGACCTACGCGAAAGCCTCGTGATTGATCGATCATAAGTGACCCAATATTAGATAATATGGGGTCACTTATGATCGATCAATCACGAGAACTTTGGCGCGGTCCAAATGCGTCTTTTCAAATTGAATCAACTATACTTTTGGGATAGGTTCACCGTTGTGGAAGGCGGCTTAAGCTTATCGAGATATTCACGCACGACTTTTGAAGTCAGTGTTTGTGGCAGAATATAAGGAGCTTCGTCTGGATTTCCCGAATACAGTACATAGACAGGCACTCCTGAACGTCCTAGTTTCTCGAGCTGCTTGGTAATGACCGGATCCTTCTTTGTCCAGTCTGCTGTCATAGTGACCACACCTTTTTGCTGAAACGCTTTCGTAATCTCTGAGGAATGCAAGGTCACTTTATTGGCTTGGCAAATCAGGCACCACTTGGCTGTAAAATCCACAAATACGGGAGTTCCTTGGGCACGTAATTCTTCTACACGTTTTGGGGAATAATTTTCCCAACTCGTTTGCTGATCAGCAACCAATTCTGTCCTGGGTTCGGCTGAAGATGAAGATAGGTCTTCACGATGTTGCTTAGCCATCAGCACAGCCGCTCCCCCGCCAGTAAATACCATCAATGCAGCTAATAGGCTTGCTACAATACGTGTCATCCTACGTCTTGTCAAAGCACCCCATTTGCCAAATACCCAAGCTCCCACGGCCATCACGAGGAGGCCAGCGAGAAGCACAAAAGTCGCCATATTATCGGTCTGCGCTCCAAAGACCCAGACAAGCCAAACAACCGTGGCCATCATGAGAAAACCCATGAGCTGTTTGAATGCCACCATCCAATTGCCCGGTTTTGGCAAGAAACGGATCAAATGAGGAAAAGCAGAGAAAAGCAGATAGGGGAACGCCATTCCCAGTCCCATTGCAGAGAACACTAACAGCGCCTTAAAGGGAGCTAACGTCATGGCGAAGCCAAGCGCAGGACCGAGCAAAGGACCAGTGCAGGGCGTAGCCACAAGAGTAGCCAGTACACCGCTCATGAAGGAACTCTTCATAGGTGACGCTGTCGAAGAAGGAGCCTTACTGCCCAGAGCAATCAAAGAGGTCCCCATTTCAAAGACACCGAAGAGGCTCAAGCCTAACAAAAAGAGTAAAGAAGCTAGGATCGCGACAAAAATAGGCTCCTGTAACTGGAAGCCCCAGCCTATCCCCTCTCCATAGGCACGTAATACAAGCAGTGCTCCAGAAAGGACCCAAAAAGAGACCAGGACACCCAGGGAAAAGACACCTCCATGCTGTAAAATGAGGCTTCTTTTTTGTCCGGCCATCTTGACAAAGCTAAAAATCTTTAAAGCCACTACGGGGAGTACACAGGGCATCACATTGAGGATTAACCCTCCAACAAAAGCAAACACTAGAGCAACAGCTAAACTAGACACGCCATCTACAGAAGAAGAGGGCGCTGGTTTAGCAGTGATGACGCTATCGACTTGAATAGCACGTTTTACCCCTGTCTCTTTTTCTGATATGAGAAGTACTCCTTTGAGAGAGCTCAAGGCATTTTCAGGATGTGCTTTTTTAAGATTGAGGATGACCTGTTGGCCATTTGCTTTAAATGTTTGAGGAGCTGCATAGTCAATCACTTCTCCTTCTTCAGGAATAAAAAGCAATTCATCGATAAGATTCAGATTCCCAGATTGGGGGGCAAAGCTCAACACCAATTGATCCGCCTGTGAAGTCACAGAAAGGCCTTCTTCTTTTTGAGGCAATGTCTTACGCGCATCGGTGAAGAGGGAGGCAGCCTTTGCATCCACTGAAGGTTGTGTATCTGTCACTGGTAGGGCAAGGGCAAGCGAAGCGCTTCCTGGCACGCAAGCATCTTTGCACGCCAACCAATTCACATCTGCCTTGATCTCTATTTTTTGATTAGGTGGGAGATGGGCGGGCGGAGTGATTTCTGCCATCAGCAACACAGTATCTGTATAACCGAAGGCAACCAGGGATTCAGAGACAATTTTTTGTGGATAAGGCCAAAGAAGCGGACCTGCTTTAAACCCTTCCGGCAATTTCCAGGTGACTTGAGTAGGAAAGCCTGAATCACCTGGGTTACGCCAATAGGTGTCCCAACCTTCATCCATTTTTAAGTTGACGCCGATCCAAAAAGGACGGCCCGGTTGAACAGCTGCTTCTTCTGAAACAAGTTGTGCTTTGACTGGTTCAACTTTATCGGCTGCGAAAGCGGAAAATTGATTAAAGAGAAGAACTGAACATAGAATCGTAAAAGTGTGAAAAAAAGACCTCACAACTTCTCCAAATTTATATGTACGAATAAAAAATTATATCTGATAAGCTGCACTTTGTAAAGGTTTAAAATTAAAAATTTGTAACTATTCGCAAGCGCCGGGCTCAATCTTATCCTAATTAAGTGATGCATCGGTCTGAGCAGATAGTTACCACAGAAATATTTCTGTAATCAAGACTAAACGGTGATTGTTGCAAAAATTATTTTGAGTTTATGAATCAGTTTTTTTTATCAAATCCAATTTTGAATGCTTATCAGGGTTCTGACCTCTTCGGCAAGGCGATTTTTTTAGCGCTTCTATTTCTGTCGATTATTACATGGATTATTTTCATGCAAAAATTTTTTTTACAACGTGAAATCAAACTGCGAGGTGCTCAACTGATACAGTTGTTTCAGAAAAAAAGGCTCAACCCTCTGGGCATGGAAGTAGGCGAAGCCCTGCATCCTTTTGCCTCCCTCTATCGCACATTGAAAGATCATACATTGGAATTATTGCAAAAAAACCATTCGGTTATTGGGGAGCAAAAAGTAACCACGCTTTCAGCTACTGACATCGATCTGATTGAAGCACACCTGATGACAGCCATTTCTTCAGAGACTAAAGGCATGGAAAAAAATCTTTTTATTTTAGCAACGATCGTCAGCCTTGCCCCATTCCTTGGTCTTTTAGGAACTGTGTGGGGAATTTTGCTGACTTTTGCTGAATTACAAACAGGTGCTGCTGCCAATGCGAATGCGACTGTGATGGGTGGATTGGCTATGGCATTGGGCACAACGGTTTTGGGACTGTTAGTGGCCATTCCTGCATTGATTTCTTATAATTATTTGAAGGCTAAAATTGCCCATCTTTCTGCTGATATGGAAGATTTTTCTCATGTCCTGCTCGCTTCTGTTGAATTGCAATACAGACAGGTAGATATCAACAGATGAGAGCACGACGCAAACCCCATTTAGCTGAAGCGGAAATCAATTTAACCCCGTTGATTGACGTATGTTTCACTATCCTGATCATGTTTATTGTCGTGGCACCTTTATTAGAAATGGAGCGTATCGAATTGGCAAGCGGCCCTCCGTTAGATCAAAAAAGCGCACTCGCTGTACAGGAAAAAAGCTCGATTACCATTCATGTCTATGGTGATGACACCATCATTGTGAATAAGCAAGAGGTGTCATTAACCGGATTGGAAGAATGTTTAATCGCAGCCAAACAGAAAAATCCAACAGCAAAGCCTCAAGTATTCCATGACCGCAATGCAAAATTCGGCACTTACCAAACTGTCAAAAATGCTGTAGAAGCAGCTGGCTTTTCTGAAATGGATGTCATTTTAAAACCAAAATGAAAATCGCGCTGAGTGTCATTTTTGCTCATATTTGTGTGATTGGAGCACTGCTCTATGTGCACACCCCTCCCATCAAAGCCATGACGCGCCGTCCTGTCGTTGTAAAGACCTACACCTCTTCCGCTCCAAAGTATTTGAAGCTCGATAAGCCCATTTCTCTTCTGGTAGCATCATCAGAGCCGCTTGTTCCTGAGCCTATGGAAATCAAGCAGCCAGAGCTAGAACTTGACCCTGAGCCTGAACCTCAAGTAAAGCAGCAGGAGCCCGAAGTAAAATCGGAGCCTGAAAAAAAAGGGAAGGCTGCCGAATCAGAATCTCCACCTCTTATAAAAAAAACTCCCATTGAAACGACCAAAAAGGTAGAGTCCCCATCACCGCCTAAAGTAAAAAAAACTATCGAGAAAAAAAAGCCTGAGGAACCAAAACCTTCTAAGGTAAAAGCCGCAACCAAAACTCCGGAAAAATCCACAGCAGCAAAGCATCCATCTAAAAATTCACAAAAGCCTACTATAAAAAAAGAAAGCACCTCTAAAGCAAATCCTAGCCAAGAGAAATTGATTGCTATGATGCAACAGAGTTTAAAGACGTTGAGTGGAACCTGCGCCGCTCAAGCTTCAACTCCTATTGCGGCAAGCAGCAAGACAATTGGGAAGCTGGCAAGTGAAACACTGACTTTTGGAATCGACTATGAAGAAGAACTAGCAAGCTATCTTGAAACCCATTTAACTTTACCCGAAAAAGGGAATGTCAGACTAAGGCTCACCTTAAAACGAGAAGGCAGTGTGCAAAAAATAGAAATCTTAACAGCATCTAGCGACCGCAATCGACACTATGTAGAAACAGCTCTTGCAGGACGCAGCTTCCCTGCTTTCGGCTCTCAATTCAAAGGGGAAAATTCCCATACCTTCACGCTCACTTTGATAAGCAAATAATAGACTTCTTTCGAAATGTGTTACATATAGTCGATTTTCACAATCGGTTGATCCATCGTGTTTTGTAAAGCAGAACCCCTATCTTAAAAAATGCGCAACTGAAAAGTGTGCAAAGTCAAGGCAATTGAAGATAATCGTTGATCTGCAGCCATTTTTTTGTTATCTCTTTTGTTATGCGTATTCTATTGCATTTGTTACTCCTGTGCTGCATACCACTACTCGCCAATGATGAGATTGTTGTTCATCTTTCCTCTCAAGAACAACTCATGCCTCTTTTCCTTGCGCCCCTTCAAGATAAAGAGAGTGGTTTTGATAAAAGCTATCTAAGCGCACTAGAAAAAGTGCTGCGTTTTGATTTTGATCACAATGGTAAAACTGAAATCTCCACTTCCTCGAAAACTGTCTACAAAGTCGAAACTGTGATCACAAAAAAAATCGCAAACATTAAAATCATCTATGGAGAGTCTGTTAAAGGGATCGAAGGCATTACGCTCACTGGCGAGCTTGCCAAAGACAGGCAAATCCTACATCGCGTTCATGATACACTTTTTGAGACGCTGTTTAATGTACGCGGTATTGCAGAGACTCATATTTTATTTACCTTACGTAATCGAAAAAGTGATAATCCTGCAGAGTGGACAAACGACGTCTGGGAAATTGACTATGATGGAGCAAATGCCCGTCAATTGACTCATGATGGATGCTTATGCGTCACGCCCACGTTCGTCCCTTCTAAAAACAAAGGGCCTTGCCGCAATTTCTTGTATGTCTCCTACAAAATTGGCCAACCAAAAATTTATGCCGGCAGCTTGGAAGAAAGCATTGGAAAGCGCTTGACCTACTTGAGAGGCAATCAACTAATGCCCGCCGTGTCTCCCACACTCGATAAAATTGCTTTCATCAGTGATATCACTGGAAACCCAGACCTTTTTATCCAAGAATATTCCCCAGAAAAAGGCCTCGAAGGAAAACCTAGGCAAATTTTTTGCGCCTCGGGTGCAACACAAGGAACGCCCACCTTCAGTCCAGATGGAAAAAAACTGGCCTTCGTTTCAAATAAAGATGGCACGCCACGCATTTACATCTTGGAAATTCCTGCGCCTGGAGCGTCAATCAATCAGCTCAAACCCAAAATGATTTCCAAAAAGACAAAAGAAAATACTTGTCCTGCTTGGTCACCCGATGGAAAAAAAATCGCTTATAGTGCCATGACATCTGGAACAAGGCAAATTTGGGTGTATGACACGACCACGGGCGAAGAAGTACAACTTACTGATGGACATGGGCATAAAGAAAATCCTGCTTGGGCCCCTAATGCACTGCACTTGATGTTTAATTCATCGACCACAGCTTCTTCTGATCTATTTATGATCAATCTCAATCAAAAGAAGGCAGTGAAGATCACAAGCGGCCAAGGTGAAAAACGGTTCCCTGCTTGGGAACCAGCAAGATAAGGATAAAGGCATGAAAACGAAAGTCGTTCAATTAAAGATGTTGCTAGGTTTGACAGCTCTAGCATTAGGGACTGCCTCTTGCTACCGTTCTGGAAGTGAGATGTGGGAAGATAGTAAAACATGCAGCCGCTACATGGGAAAAGGAGTGCGCTCTTTGTTTGGTCAACATGTAGATTCGCGCGAATATGCCAATTTTTACGAAAAGTGGGAGGATGGTGCTAGCGACCCTCTTGTTGCTTCCAAAGAATCAGAATTTATTCCGCTAGCCGATACAGCTCCTGCCCAAAAATTTGCTACACAGGATTATCCGATTTCAAAAGAGTCCCCTGGTGATCCTGGATCACCCATCCCTGGTATTGATCGTTTTGTGCATCCTATGGGCGAATTGGCTGCTCTTTTTAATAATGTCCACTTTGAAACAGATAGCTACACTATCCAAGGCAGCGACAATGTTACTACACTACGCAAAATCAGTGACTATTTGGCAGCTCACCCTAATCTCTATATTTTTGTGGAGGGGCATGCCGATGAACGCGGTGCGGCAGCCTATAACCTAGCTTTAGGAGCAAGACGTTCCAATGCTGTCCGAAATTTTCTGATTCAAAATGGCGTAGATCAAGATAGGCTTTTCACGATCTCTTATGGAGTGGAACGCCCTTTAGTGCAAGGACACGACGAGTTTAGTTGGAGACAAAATAGAAGGGCACAGTTCAAGCTTTATGAACGCTAAAGGACGTTTTCTTCTCCTCCTTTTCCTACACAAAGGGGCCCTATTTGGGGCTCCTCAAGAACCTCTTGCTATGCAGGAGATGCGTCTCGCCCTCGAAAATGTGGGCCAACGTCTCCATGCACAAAACACCGAATTAAGCTTATTCCAAGAAAGGCTCCTCAACTTAGAAAACCATCTTAATAGTTTCAGGCAGGAACTTAAAACTGCCGTCTCTGAAAAAAACGCAGAAAAAAGAATCCTCACCTTAGAAAAAGCACATGAAACATTGATTGCTGATTTTAAAATTTTAAAAAGTCATCTCAATGAAACAAATTCAGCCGTCACCTTGTGTCAGGTACAGCTCAATAAAATTGATAAACAGCTCACATCTGACATTCAAGCTTTGAAAACCTCTCTTAATACAATGCTAACTCTTCTTCAGACCTCAACTGGTGATCACAAAACCTATATTGTTCAATCCGGTGATTCTTTAGGCCAAATTGCCCTTCATCACAAAACAGATATTAAGACTCTAAAAAAGATCAATGGCCTCTCCTCGGATGTGATTTTTTCTGGCCAAAAGCTTCTCTTGCCTTAATTTTTTATTTTAACCGAGGTGAATGACAAGATGTCAGAGAACTAGATTAAAAATTTTTTAAACTTAATCTAATTTTAAAACTTTTATTATATAATTTGAGCATGTCAATAATTTCAAACATATAAAACAATAAAATAAAAGGTCAATAGGAGGATAAAATGGTTTTTAAATGTTGTGGTCAACGGCCAAAAGAACTGAGCGATTCAGAAGTACAGCAAAAAATATTTAGCGAGAGTTCAGAGAAAGCGGGACGTTGTGGTTCAAAAACAATCACAATGAGACCTGCAGCAAAATACGCCCTGCTTGCACTCGCCGGTTTTACTGCACTTGCAATCATCGGAGGAGCCTTGGCCCTGCACTACACAGTTGGATTAAGCACAGCATTCCATACATCAGCCACATGGCTACAGCAACATTGGCTCCATGTCACTATTGGCGCTTCAGGCGTGATTACAGGTGCATTAGTTGTGAAATTTGCTCCTCGTGTAGGCAGCAAAATCGTGGATGCTCTTGAAAAAGCACATAAGACATGCACACGAAAAGAAGAAGATACAGAGAACGAAATTATCTACAATCCTGAACAAGATACAGATACATGGGTCGTGACAGACGACACAGTCGACATCGACTAATCCCATTGCTTTGAAGGGAAGCCAGGGCAACTGGCTTCTCCTCTTTTTAACTTACCAAACCTTGATCATTAAGTAACGCTAGGAATAAAACACAGATGAATCAAATTCCCTCAACCAGTCGAAGTTCTGAAATTTTTGAAAGTCAAGATTCGGATCGTCTTTATAAGAAGGACTCTGAGAATGTATTCATCATCTTGGGAATTGCTACAGGAATCATCCTGATCATCGGTGTTCTATTCACTACCTATCGCGCCTGCCCACATGTGTATACATTTCTCAATGCCCATCAACTCACAGTCGCTCAAAGCGTGATCTATGTATCCTTTCCAATCGTAGGAGTCAGCACACTAACAACTTTTATTATCTGCTTGCACAAAGAGAACAAAACAAGGAAAGAAGGGGCAGATCTTTATGACCGTACTGATTTATGCAAGACACATTGGGAAAGCATTAAATATCTTTTGCCTAATAAACGAACCCTGCTTTATGCCTCTATGGCTCTTATCACAATCATACTCTTAGGCTACAGCCTCTCACAAGTTCCAGCGATCCATCAATTTTTATCCCAAAAAATGTCTGCTTTACAGGCCTTGAGCTATGTGGGCGGCTCGACATCCGCTCTTCTTTTTCTAACAGCCGGGACCCATTATCTTTTAAAAAGGATCCCAGCTTACATTCACAATCCATGTATTAAAAGATCCCAAATATCACATGATTCTATATCAGGAGATTTATAGTTCTTAATACATTTTTAAAATTATTGTGATATAATTTTATTAAAATAAATTTAGAGGAAAAAAATGGGAAAACCAATACCGCAAACAAGTCGAGACGATTCATCTTATATAAAAAATCTTTTTGCTAATGATAAATCGATTAAACGCAATGAAATCATATTTGCTAGCAGCGTGGTGGGCATCACTCTGATCGCCATTGCAGTCATCACTGCTCTTTATTTGACCAATACGTTAGGGACTCAAGCAGCTTTTAATCATGCTTTCACGCAGCATTTAACAGTCGGACAAGGCCTACTCTATATCGGCGTTCCGGTTGTAGGGGCAGGCCTTCTCATCAGGCTGGCAGTTCATATTTATCAAACACATAAAAGAAATATGAGCATTGGTGACATTGTGGGTCTAGACGGGACTGCAAACATAAGGAATAAAACTTTTCGAGATCTGAAGCCCTCTCGCCGTCAAGTCATAGCTGCAGCTGTGGTCTTATTAGCGCTTAGTGGTTTAGCTGTAGGTGGCTACTTTTTAGTCACAAAAGTGGCGTTAGTTGGTAATATGGTCACTCCAGCCTTCCAACATAAATTGCAAATTTGGCAAAGTTTAGCCTACATTGGTGGTGGTGCGGTACTTGCAACGACGACTACTTTTCTTGCGCTGCACATCATCCAAAAAATTGCACAAAAAAGAAGAGAAGCAGCTCAAAACAGGATCCCTGAAGTGTCGCAATCTCCTACACCTGTAAAGAAAAAGAAGATAAAAATGGATCCTGATGCATTGGTTAAAGAGCTGAGTGGCGTCGTATAGATATTATAGTTGAATCGACTATACTCTCTCTCTTGCTAGAGGGATAAAATCTCCATAATCTGTATAGTCAAAAACTGAATCGATTTCTATCTGCTATACATCATGGATTGGGAAAATTTATGCGCGCTCAAAGAAGGAGATGCCTTAGCACTAAAAGGCTTTCTCTATCAAGCCAATAGCGGTGAGTGGATTTTGTCCAGTGAGCCCCATTTAAAAAGCTGTTGCATCGGCTCACAAGATAAACAGCACATACAAGTGCATTTAGTCGGAGACTACTCTACTTATTCCACAAATCAACCGATGACTGTCCAAGGAGACTTGCGGATTTCACCCGAAGGCAGATTTCAGCTTGTGAACATAAAAGCGACGCAAAGCGATGGATTTCCGTTTTGGACAGCAGGTGCCTTTTTGCTTTGTTTGGTATTCGCTGGCGTTAAACTAAAGCGTCTTCTTCTTCCTTGAAACGATAGCCTACTCCTCTGACCGTCTCAATCCAGTGAAAATTAGGTCCTAATTTTTTACGCAAAGAGGCGATATGCACATCAATATTACGGTCCATAATGAAGGCGTCATCATTTTGCACATCATCCAGTAATTGATTTCGAGTTAACACTTTGCCACGATTAGCCAAAAAGCGGCGCAAAATTCCAAATTCAGAAAGAGTGACCGGAATGTACTTATCTTTCTTGCGAAGAAGATAACGATCGACCTCCAGCGTAAAGTCACCAAAGGAGAGAGTTTTTGCCACTTTTTGCGGTTCTTTTCCACGACGCAATACCGCTTTAATACGTGAAAACAGGATTTTAGGAGAAAAGGGTTTGGCCACGTAATCATCAGCTCCTAGTTCAAGCCCAAGCACAACGTCCAACTCTTCATTTTTAGCTGAAATGATAATGACAGGAATATTCTTAAGTTCAGGGCTATGTTTCATTTTGCGACAAATATCCAGCCCATTTTGGCCTGGAAGCATAATATCTAAGACAACAAGGTCAGGCTTTTCCCTTTCAACTGCACGGAAACCATTGATTCCATCGGTTTCTACATGCAATTTATATCCTGATATATCAGCCTGAAGTTTAATAAGCGCTGCAATATCCTCTTCATCTTCGATCAGCAAAATGCTCTTTTTTTGCGTCATATTCTTTCTCCTTGATCATGATTTATTATTAACATGAATTTTTTATAAATGATATTCTTTTTTGTCCCTTCATGCCAAACAATTTCTCATGAAAGAATCCCTTAACAAAATCTTTTTATTATATTTTAATTTGCAGTAAAGGTTACTGAAATATAATATATCAGGTCAAAATTAGGTTTACAGTCTCGTATGTACAAAAGAGCGTTTTTTTTAGGTGCGATTTTTGCTGTTAGCGCAGGAACAACTTTTTTTCTTTTAAAACCCAATCCAAAAAAACAAACAGAAAGGGCTTTTGTTTTATTTCAGCAAAACAACCTCCAAGCAGCAGAAGCAATCATCAAAACTTCACCCTCTGTGCCGTTATGTCAGCGTTTCCTTTTACGTGGTTATTTGGAGCAGGTACGGAGCCGCACAAACGCTTCTGAGCAGCTGCTACAAACTGCTTATAATGAAGCAAAAAAAGGTGATCATCCCGAGCTCTTACAGGAGATTTTACTTGCCAGGGCCGCAAATGCATACATTGAAAAAAAAGATGAAGATTTTGCTGCTTTCCTTGGGGCTGCCCAAGAGTTATCTATGGAGGGATGTGCACCCCTTATCTTTCTTGAGGGACTTCATTGTTATTTACAGCAAGATTATGTTGAAGCGCTACGCCATTGGAATAGTACCTTGACCCATTCTGAAGCACGCACGTGGCTAGAACTCGCTTTGGATAAGCTATTTTCCCCTCAATGGAAAAAACTACATAGCGCACATTGTCTGATAGAAATCGGTGAAATCCATCGTGGTCGAGAAATTTTAGAAAAAGAAAGTCATGCCCTTTCCTGTGAACAGGAACATCAGCAGCTTGCTGTGCTTTTCTTGGGTCTTTCCTATTTAAAAGAGGCACAAAACGTCCCTTTTGAACAGCGCAGCAGCTATTATACGATGGCCCGTTTCTATTTTGAGCATACTCAAATAGGGAGCCTGTTTAGTAGAGAAAAGAGCAATATCATGACTTACTTGGAGGAAGAAGTTAAAAAACTTTTACTTGCTGATGCTGAAAAGAGTCTATGGGGTCTTGAATGTATGCATACACTGCAGGCATGGAATGCTAAAGAGCCGCTTGAACGCATTGCAGAGGCATTGGCAAAAAAAATGATCAAAGAAGAAGACCCTTCTTTTGCAATGATTTGCGAAGAATTATGTGGTCAATTCCAGAGTACAGCTTTTCATATTCAACTCTCTGAAAAAATGCTGGCTGCACTTGCACAAGCCCTTAAGCGTGGAAGCAGCGATGAGTTGTTCAGACTTTGGGAAATTGTAGAATCTTTGGCACCCAATCCCAAAAAAGCGGCTAAGGAAATTGCTTCATTAACCACTGAAGAGATTTTCGAAAAAATCAAAAAAGATAATATGCAGTTGGGAAGCACCCGAGCCTATTTAGTATTTTGGGAAAAATTGGGGAGAAGTCCAGAGGAAAAAGAACGTTTAGCCCAGGATCTGTTTTATCAATCCAAATTATTCTGGCACAATGAACAGCAAGAAAAAAAGGGGGTACGCTTGATGGAGGTTGCGTTAAGTCTTAGCCCCGATCGTCTTTCGCTTGAAAAAGACATCACTGCATTTCTGACCGCACTCTACACACGAGCTGAAAATAGCAATATGATCAGACGGATGACGCTCATCTATGAGGCAATGGAACATTTTGACATCAATAGACAGGAGTTGGTTACTAAAGCGACTTTAGCAAATCATCTTGCTGATTCTCAATACCTTTACGAAGTTCATAACTATCCTTCCGCTAAAATGCATGCGAACTGGGTTTTAAAGCTGGACCCTCAGAATGAAACTGCGCGCCTTCTTGCGGGCTTGTGTTCTTTTCACTTAGGAGAATACAGTAAAGCACTGTGTTATCTCAAAAGCTTGAAAAATCCTAATGAAGATGCGTGCAAAGCATTGATGCTTAGCCAAATTCTATCATCTCAGGAACAGAGCAAAGAGCTGTGCCAGATTGATTTCCCCAACACCTTTGAAGAAAACGATTAAGCATCGCGAAGCTTTGACGTAGGTCAAAATTATCATTTAAAATTTAATCGACTATATGGGTCATATTCTCAAAGCAATGGCCCAATTCTTCACATCTAATCATCATCGTTATTATTAAATAATAAAAAAATATATAATAAGGATATGGAGATGTATTGTGACAAAACAAATTAAAATCACAGAATTATTAGACACAAAAAAATTCAATAAACATAAAAATGAACTTTTAGGCTATTTTGAAAAAGGTGGCACGTGGAAAGACCTTTTAGGTTATGACCAAAACTTGATGCAATCGCAATACAAACTCGCGTATGACTTCTATCAAAAAGCAGACTATAAAAGCGCAGCTGCTGCATTTTCCTATCTGACAATGCTCAATCCTTATGAGTCTACCTACTGGATGGGCTTGGGCATTTCCAAACAATCGGACCGTCTTTATGAAGAAGCCATTGTCAGCTATGTAGCCGTAGAGGCAATAGAACCAGAAAATCCTGTACCCCATTTGCATCTAGCTCAATGCTTTTATGCCCTGAATTTACGCGAAGAAGCGATAAAACATCTCGAACAGGCCATTCATGTTTCTGGCGAACGTCCTGAATTCAAAGAGGTGAGCCTTAAAGCCTCCACAATTTTAAAACATTTACCCAAGTGAAGCGATGAGTCAAATAGAGGGCGGCGGAGGTTTACGTGTGAGCTGGCATAGGCCAGTTTCCGATACAGCTTTTGCCGAGCCCTTAGGAACTAAACAAACTCTAGAAGAATTCACCAATACACAACAACCTTTCACAGTGCCACCAACACCCGCGCTTTTCATTGATGGAATGCAAGCCACTCGGCAAACAACGCAAAAGATTATGGCATTGATAGGGAATCCCTCCGTGGAAAATGCTGTAAAAAGGGAAGCAATCTTGGACAAGATGCAGCCTTTAGTCGCTTTTGCCAAACGACATCCCTTCCTGACAGCGGGTTTTTTGATCGCGTTAATTCTTGTACTGTGCACAACTTATCTCACTATACAAGCCCTCCTCGGACACACTTCAATCACTCTCTTTATGGCCCATCCTGAAATAGGCGCTGGACTGAGTTTTATGGGCATTTATTATAGCGTTTATTTGATCAATTTGTGCCGCAGAGCAAAAATGAGTGATGACTTAGCGGCTAGAGTGCTTGAACATCACAAATTTCACGAAGAAGCCAACAAGGCAAAAAGTCGTGATATTACGCAATTAACGACTACAATGAATAGCGCCATTCTGGATATGGCGCAAAAAATGGTGGCCACCGATTTAAATTTGAAAGAAGCTTTAGTCGATAAAAAGAATAGAATCGAAGCACTGCAGAATAACTTGACTTCCATCAAGGAAAAACGACAGAAGCTTCAGGATTTATTAGTCAGTCGCAGCGATTTAAGCCCAGAATCGCAAAAAAGTCTTCGTGAATCTATTGAAGCAGCCAGCGTAGCTATTGAAGAGGGCTCCAGACAGATCGCTTTTAAAATATCGATAGCTGAAGAACTCCCTGAACTTCCTTTTCTTGAGCTTGAAACTGGAGAACTCACTCTTCCTCTAACGCAAACTGAAGAAATGAAAAGCAACCAATCAAAACAAAAACGTTTAGCACAAAAGCTCTATAAACATATTGCTGATACAGCTCATTTGTTAAATCAATACCCCGGCACAAAAGCTATGTGGGGAGTCGGGATTGCGATGTGCCTTCTTGCAGGGGTAGGCCTCTATTTTTATTTTCATGGCGCAACAAATCTATATTTTTTCGGAACTTTAAGTGTAGCTTCCGTTGTATCTATGATGTTTTATGGGATAAATCTACTTTATGAAGGCTATAATCACGCCACTATCAAAAGACTGAGTGAAGAACTCAAACAGATGGAAAAAACAAATCATGAACGACGCTCTTTGATGTCATTAGAATTGCAACAGCTGGACATGATTCAACGAAGTGCTATTTCTACATTTAAAGATTTTGCTGAAAAATGGAATAAATTTCTCCAAATAGAATCAGATTATCTTCGACAAGATTTGGATGCTTTATTTTCGGCAGAAACAAAAAATAAGACGGCTCTCGATAAAATGACAGAGACGTTATTTAAAGTATTGGAAGAAATCAGCGATATTGGAAGAGGAGAGGTCAACCGCATTGTAAATAGCTTTTCACAAGGCGCAACTCACCTCCCTCAAGTAGAGGCTACAACCCGTTTATTAGAACCGCCAGAATATGTTTGATCTCTAATCGCGCTTCGTGTATCAATCAGGCAAAAAGCCTATTCCATGAGCACGGCTGCTGACACTGTTCTAGATAAACAGCATTACCATGAACAAATTTCCACACTTTGGTCGCCTGCGCTCCGCAAGCTCAGCCGTCTTCTAAGAACAGATATTCTTTTTAATTTGGCATTTCTGCTCATCGGTGGCCTAGAGATCGTCCTTTTCCTCTCTTTTTTTGCATGGCTTAGTCAGTCTTCTGTTCTTGCCTTTACTCTTGCCATCTTTTTCATGACTCTCTTCTCATATTTCGTTCTTAGGCTCTACCTACAGGCAAAAAAACCTGATCAGCTCATGGAAATATGCGATGAATATTTGGAAAAATGTAAAGAAATCATACGCTATCAAGAGGGCATTCCTGAGCATCATATCGCCCTAGGTAATGCTGCCCACAAATTTGCTGCAACACTTCATGAAAAAGAATATGCATTTTATTCTGTGCCTGCTTTCATGAAATCCCTGGCTCCCACATTGGAAAAGTTTAGTTGTTTTTGTCATTGGAAAGATCTGCATCGCATGAAAGAGCTGCTCTTAATCACTTCTGTGGAAGAGCATTTAAAAGTAGTGAAATGCGAGCCAACCAACCTAGAAGTACATGCCTCACTCGCTAACGCCTATGTGACTCTTTCTAGCCTATATGCTGATCCACGTAAATTCCACGATTTTGACGAGGGGCGCTATGTACCAGAAGAGCGTTTTTCACTTCCTATGCAAGCAAAATTTCGAGCTACGGCAGAGCGCGCGATTGAAGAATTTAAAATCTTAAATGACTATGCACCAGACGATCCTTGGGTACATGTGCAGCTTGCTTACTCTTACCATGATTTACAGATGCCAGAAGAAGAGATTCGCGAATATGAGATTGTTCTTGACCTGCGACCAAATGATAAAGATACCCTTTTTAAATTAGGCATGCTTTATTTTCAAAAAGGCATGAATGCCAAAGGATTACGTATTTACGAACTTCTCAAACAAACCCACTACAAAAAAGCTGAAAGCCTCATCAAATTCTATGGTTCTTATGAAGAACCTTAAGAAAGTTAAATTTACTCAACTAAATAATTGATTTAGTTAAAAGTGCACTTTTAAATGGGATCAACTATAATTTGAGTTTTTGAACCTATCCCAATAATCATCACAAGATGAGCTCTAAGAGTAAGAGATGTCAATGGAATGTGTAAAACGGCGAGGAAGGTTCTATTAAAAAATATAGCCGACAAACGGTTTTTCACAGATCATGGCAAAACCTTAAAGGTCACCTGTGAGAATTATCAGAATAGGTTCTTAGATACTAAACAAGTTTGACAATGCGCCTCTTTTTTTTCTCATTTCTTTTGCTAAATTTAACGCAGGTTTCCTGGGGTTACCCCCCTTTGCCTCGGGCAAATAGTGAAGAAGAAGCACTTTTTGTCAGGCGTATCCTGGAATTTTGGAGAGATAAAGAATATGGGCTGGTTGAGGCACAGCTTTTGCCTTTTTTAGAAGCCCATCCTCAAAGTCCCTATGTCAATCATTTTTGGGCAATGCTAGGAGACATTGCACTGCATGAAAAAGCTTATACGACGGCATTACGCTATTATGACAAAATCCATCAGGATGCCTTCACTGAGGAGATTCAACTCAAAAAATGGCAAGCACTCTACGGTCTGAATGCCTATACCCAGCTTTATCAACAGCTGTCGACTCTGGCAATGCACGCAGAACTGAAAGAAGAAGCTCGCTTTTTTTATGCAGAAGCTTGCCTGCGCCAAGCCCTAACGCTCCAAAATCGTCCAGACTGCCAGCAAGAGGCACAGCATTTATTAGAAGAAGCACTTCCTTGGTATGAATCTTTATGCAACAGCCAGTTTTCCAGCCATGCGAGAATCGGCATGGCAGAAATTTATCGTTTGTTGAATCTGCATGACAGGGCTGCTAACATTTACTTAGAACTCGCTACACACGAAGAGAATGAGGAGATCCTTTTCCATGCGGCTTCACTTCTCATGCAAAGTGATAAACAGCAAGCCTGCAATATTTTTAAAAAGATTGCATATGGGACTAGCAATCGAACGAGTGACGCTGCCTATCAGTGGCTACTCCTGTTGGCAGAGGGCAAGCACTGGGAAACGATTGCTAACGAACGCACTCTGCTGATTTCTTGTATAGAAGCATCTCGACTTCCCGTCTGTTATTTTTATCTTGGATTGGTCAATTTTGAACACAAACATTATGCTCAAGCAATGAGCGATTTACAAAAATGTATCCGTCATTCGCTTCCTCCTCAGCATGAGAAAACAGCTCTCTATACACTTCTCATGAGCGCCAAAGAGCTCAAAAAATGGGAAGTGTGCGAAGATTGTTTCGATGAGCTTGAAACACGCTTTCCAGAAAACAGATTACAGACTTTATGGCTGCTTGCCTCTTCCTACCAACAAGGGAAAGAACATAATCGTGCTCTAAAACTATATGAGCATCTGATCAAAGAATTCCCAGAGAGCGAATTCGCTGAGAAAGCCACTTTAGAAAAAATACGCTCTCTCGCGTTTCAGAAAAAATATAGTGAGGGACATGCCGCTGCATATGCTTTTCTAGAAAAATATTCACGTTCACCGAAACACGCCGAAGTACTCCGTTTAGCCATTGACATGAGTCTGAAACAGATGGAGGAAGGGGAAGAGGTCTGCGCTCGTCTGGCAAGTGACATAGAAAGAGGAATAGCAGCAAAGGTGTTCTCTCAAGAAGAGCAGCATGCCAAAGAGCTTTTACTGGCCAAAACCTATCTCAAACTTGGCAGAATCAATGCTGCAATCCAACTTCTTGATTTACTGCAACCAAGCGACCCCTTTTTGTTAATGCAATGCTATCTTCAAGAAGGAACTTCGCCGGAAAAAGTGATATTGTATGGCGAAGAGGCCCTCAAGCAACATCCCGAAGAAAAAGCCTTGTGTATCCATCTTTTTAACGCTTACTTAGAACTTTCTAAGGAATGGGATGAAAAAGAGTGTGCAAGACTCGCTGCCGAACATCTTAATGCAGCCATAGATTATGTTCCTATTTCATTGGAAAATCGATTGTGGTTAGCCCATTATTTTGCAAAAGATCATCCTTCTAAGGCCATTCCCTTATTGAATATTCTTGTCGAAGAAGAAGCACAACTCAAACGTTTTGACAGAGAAGCTCTTTTACTAGCTAGCCTCTACATGGATCAAAAAAAAATTGTAGAGGCAGAAGCCATATTAGAAAAAGTGGCACAGTTCCAACAAAAGACAGAAGAAGAAGCTAAATTAAAATTAGCTGAAATCTATGTCGTACAAGGAAAGAATGAAAAGGCGATCACTTTGTTTCAAACTCTTGAAAATGCGGCTCAGCTTACTGTGGCTTATGCAGCGCGCTTGCAGCTTGCCCGCTTGGAATTTGGTTTAGATCCAGAAAAAAGTCTTAAGAAAATGTTAGAACTAGCGTCTCGTAAAGTACTTGCAAGCGAGCCTGTACATCTTGAAGCTGCCTTAGATTATGCAGAACTCCGAGCTTCTAGCTATCCTATCCATGAACAGCCTATGCGCTATCTCGAACTGCTCTTGCAAATGAAGGCATTATTTACGCAACAAGAGGATATTTGGTCCAAAGATTACCATGCCGGAAGAGAAATTTATCCTGAAAAAGATCTGCTTTACCAAGCCTACATGCGCTTTATCGATGCACGCATCTATGCACTGCAAGCCAGACTGACGCATGATCCTATAGAGAAAAAAACAAAACTGAATGCTGCACGGGCGCTGTTTTCTACCTTGCGCCATGGCAAATATGCGGTCTCCATGTACATAAAGGAGAGAGCGATCACTGCCTATGAAAATTAAACCTGGTTTCTTGTTTTTGAGCTGTTGTATCGGCATGTTATTTCACATAGGAGGGATTTATTGGCTCGATCAATCCCCTCTCATGCTACAACTTCAACATTTCAATAATTCTGTAGCACAGCGCGAAGAGGCCTTTGAAGCATGGCAAAGACAGAAAAGAAGTGAAATGCTCGCTGATTTTTTTGGCGGGTTGATGGAACAAAATTCTCCAAGCAAACTAGAATTTCACGAGCTTAAAGCCGAGTGTGCGCCTACCATCGAATTAGCACTTCAAACTGACACTCCGGTTGATTTTTCTCAGAGTGAATTCTCTTTTGAAACGCATTTTCGAGACATGACCTCTTCGTTGCACGAAGAATTTGGAGAACAAAGAGAGAAGACCGGCGCATCTTTGATTACACCTTTCCCTAGCATTTCAAAAATCCCCTTGTTGCCTTTGGCTGAATGGGGTTTTGAGAGTTCACACCTAGAGGGAATGGGGGCACTAGCAAGTTCGGAGCATTTTGATATAGAGGTAGAATATGCACCTAAAAGAAGCCGTCCGGGTTTCGTCTTTAAAGTCACCCTTATCCCCCACAATGATGTCTATTTTAAGAGAATTCAACAAAATTTCTTCTTTCTGCTCGATCGTTCTAACTCTATTCCGCGCGCACGCTACGCTTTAAATAAAAAAGCTGTCGCAATGGCGCTAGACTACCTACAACCTGGAGATCATTTTAACATTTTGATTTTCGACGACCGTGTCGTACGCTTCAGATTTAAAGAAGTTGAATGGTCAGAAGCAAATGTCGCAGAGGCGCGCGAATTTTTGGAAAATCATGGACATGGCGGCTATTTCGCAGCAACTGAACTTTATGCATCCCTTGGAAAAATCATTCCCCAAGATGTGGCAGAAAATGAGATCAATACAGCCATTTTAGTTTCCGATGGTGACACTTACCTTTCACAAGAAAAGCAACGTTTAACTATTGGTGGATGGACAGCTCAAAATAAGGGTAAAGTGGCCCTTTATACCTTAGCTTCTGGAACAGGAAATAATCTCCCCTTACTCGAACTCTTGAGTGCTTTTAACAAAGGTACATTGATCTATGCACAAGACCATCGTATGGTGGGTACAAGACTTGCTTATCTGATGCGCACACTGCAACATCCCATCGGCAAGCATATGGTCGCTACAGCTGTGACAGAAGATAAAGGGATGGCTGTACTCTTGCAACCCAAGCCTTCACGCATCCCCGACCTTTATCAAAACCGTCCCTTTGTCATCTATGGATCCACAAACAAACTTTCAGACTTCACACTTTTTCTACAAGGCAGGTATTATGACCGCCATTTTGATATTAAAAAGAAAATCTCTTTTGGGGATGCAAAAATCGATCCCTATTCGGTAGAGAGAGGATGGACACAGCTTGTCTCGCAAGAATTTTATGAGCGCTATTTTGAAGAGGGTGATCAAGCTCATCTGGAAGCTGCCAAACAGCTGTTGCTTCCTCTCAATCTTCCTACACCTTTGATAGAATGATGCGGATTATCGGCGGTAAATTTAAAAAAAGGACCTTGTTCACGCCGAAAAGTGAAAGCGTACGACCTACTACCTCACAATTGAGAGAAGCACTCTTTAACATCTGTCAATGGGAAATTGAAGGGGCACGTTTCCTAGACCTTTTTGCCGGCTCAGGTGCAGTGGGATTAGAAGCTCTCAGTAGAGGGGCTGCACAAGTCACCTTTGTAGAAAATCATCGTGTAGCGCTCACGGCCATCCATAAAAACATTGAGAGTTTGAATGTGCAAGGCTCTACCAAAATTATTGGCATAGATGCTTTTAAAGCATTACAAAAATTAGTAGAGAGCGGACAGATCTTTGATTTGATTTATGCAGATCCACCATACGGTGAAGGCCTAGGTGCACGTATTCTTGATTTTCTCGATAGGCATTCACTATTAGCTCTAGGAGGCTCACTTTTTATTGAAGATTCAGAGTTGAAAATGCCATCGCTGAACACACTTCAGTTACACGCTCAAAGAAAACTAGGGCGCGCCTATCTATATGAATTCAAACTAGCCGATTCTGATTGAAACTATGAGGAAGAAAAATTCAAAACTCAGGTTAGCTTAATGCAGGATATTTTTTTCTAATGCAGAACATGCCTGGCATTGCCTACTTTTTTTCTTGAAAAATGGAATCATTCCAAAATTGTTATCTAGCTTTTGGGAAAATTAGAGAATTTTGAAAATCGAATCAAAGTTTTGTTTCAGCCTGTCTAATCTCAATATTTCCGAGAGCAGAACAGCGATAAGTGAGAACTCCACCAGAAATCAGTACAAACGCCAGCCAGCTAAAACGCACAATTCCCTCTGTGGTAATCCCAGAGGAAATTTCCTTAAACAGAGCACCGACCAAGATAAAGGTCAAGATAGGCAAAACGCCATATTTGAGAGAATAGTAGGCAAAAGAGCGCCGTCTGCCTTTTTGCCATACCACATCGTTTTTCATCGCTTTCGAAAGCATTAAGAAAAACACGATTTCTGCAATACCTCCAATCAGCATCGCATTACCAAGCACCATGGGTGCTAAAGAGCCAAGAAGATGCTGACCATTGCCCATGCAGAAAGGAAAAGCCAATACACCGACAAAAATCATTGCAATGGCCACAGCACGCTTACGCGTTTTATGGAATTCCACTTCAATATTCCCCGCCACACTTTCTACGATGGAGAAAAAGCCTGTGACCCCTGCAATGAAGACACAAAAGAAAAAGATGGGACCGATGATTCGGGCAAGTAACCCACCAAATTGAGCTAAAATAGTGGGGAAAATCACAAAGCCAATTTCGAATGCAGAATCAGTAGGCACCAGCTGAGAAAATTGAATACCACTTTTTGCACTCATAAACCCAATACAACCAAAGATGGCAAAGCCCGCGACAAAGGAGATGATAAAATCACCAATTGCCACTTTGAGCATGGCACGAGGTACATTAAATGAAGTTGGATTGTGGCGTGAGTAACCCGTCACAATGCCTAATCCCAAAGAGAGGCTGAAAAAGACTTGGCCAAAGACATCCCGCCACAAAAGCCAATCTCCTAAGCGCGAAAAATTTGGTATTAAGTAATGTTTGAAACCTTCAAAAGCTCCAGGCAGAAAAAAAGTCGCAAGGCTGAAAATCAACACAATCACACCCAATAGAGGCATGAAAAGGGAGCATATTTTCTCAATGCCCGCATGTACATTCCGTGCAAGTACGCTCCAAGCAAAAATCACTACAATAAGTGTGGAAACGAGCACGCCGCCTGCGATACCTCCAAGTTGTGCGAGGCTACCAGAATCGTGCAAGAAGGTGTGCTTAAAGAAAAAAGCAGAGTCGCATCCTATGGTCCCCGAGGCAGCAAAATAAGTATAGGCCACTGAATAACCAGTCAGCACAACATAAAATCCCCCTATGGTGGCACAAGTAAAGACCGCTAGCCAGCCAAGCATTTTTCCAAGAGAACCTGCAGCATTACCCATCGCCGTCACAATGGGAAGACGCGTGCGCTGCCCAATCATCCCTTCTAAAATAAGCATGGGCAATCCGATAACCAAATGGGCGACAATGTAAGGAATTAAAAAGGCGCCGCCCCCATTTTTGTAGCATAGTGCACTAAAACTCAAAACATTAGCAAATCCAACTGCCGACCCTATCATCGACCAAATGTAACCTGCTTCTTTGCTCCAAGTTTCTTGTTTTTGTGCATTCGCCATGCGCATCACCCAAAAATTAAAAAAAATAAAAAAAACGTAAGACAAGTATACTCAAACTAGAAAAACTTTAACAGGAAAGAAATGTAAAAAATTGGGCTTCATACATAAGAAGCGCTTCCCCATCTTACTGAGCCTAAATCTTTTCCTATTCTTTTTTTGATCTTTTCGAATTTAAAAAACGTCACGCTAACTATAGAAAAAAATTTTCCCACTGATTTTGTCTCGGGATCGGATCTTCTATCACCCTCAAAACTAAATAAAAATTTTTCAGAGCCAAAATAAAATATTTTATAAATAAAATCAGATTGACATTACCTGAGATATGAGATAGGATTTTTTTCCTTAACTTTTTTTTTACAAATTGCTTAACGTTCCTTAATAAAACTATTCCCTGACAAGAGTTTTCACAATTTCAGTACTCATTTTCCTTGGATAATAAATTAAAAACATAGGATAAAAAAATGTTTAGACCCCTGCAAACCGTAACAGCAACTTCTCAAGGCAGTTCAGACACTTCTTTTACAATAGTTCCTAGAAGAATTGGATATTCTTTTAAGGCGCATGAATTTCACGTTCGTTTCAAGAGCCAAATATCTGAAATAAAAAAAATAAAAAGCAAACAGCCTCTCCTTGAGCGGGTAAATGATGTTTTTGTCTTAGGGGCAGGATGTATCGGACAAGGCCTGACTGCCTCTCTACTAAAAAGTAATATCGCTAATCGAGTATTTCTAGTTGGCAAAGCTGAACATGTTTCTAAAATTCAAAAAACTGGCATTAATTTACTGGGAGTTATGGAAAGAAATTTCATTCCAGATGATCATTTTGTGCTATCAGACAAAATTAACAATGACTTGCTTCAAAAATATAAAATAGCACCAAAGCCAATTGTTTTTTCTGCAACAAAAGCCAGTGATGCAGCCTCCAGCTTACGCCCTTTCCAACAAACCCTAGCTAAATTATCCCCTACAATTATTTGTTTACAAAATGGATTAGGGGTTGAACAAGAGATTGAAAAAGTTTTCCCTCCATTTCATGCAAAAGTTTTAAAAGGTCATGTATTTGGAGCCATACATAAAAAAATGGAAAGCATATTTGCTTATAAAGGTAGAATAATAGTTGAGCATCATAATGATGATTGTTCTAAAAAATTAAAAACAATTTTTGGCCCTCAAGACATCAGCATTTTTAATTTGGAAATTTCACCTAATATCTTGCAAGCGATCTACCCAAAAATAGCTGTCAATTGTGTTTGTAATCCATTAACTGTGATTTTAAATCAAAACTTAGGATTTATAAGAAATCAATATGAGCCACTTATACGCATGATTTGTAGTGAAATTTTTGTTGTTGCTCTTTCTCAAGGCGTTGACTTATCTTCTAGTGAAAATTTAGCTGAAATTGTACTAGACACAATGTCAAAATTTTCCAGCCACTATTCATCTATGTATCTTGATCATCAGTCAGGAAGAGTCAGTGAAATAGAATATATCAATGGTGCAATTTTAAGAATAGCACATAAAAAAAAGATACATGTCCCTTTAAACCAATTATTAACAAATTCAATGAAAGAAATAGAAAAAAGAAGGATGGTTTGCAATTCAGCTGAAGAATTTTATCAAAGGCATGCCTCATATTTAGAAAATGTAAAAACACAATTATTGGCAATTGCAAGTCCAATAATAGTGAGCTGAATAGCTAATTGCTAAATTTCAATTCCAGCTCTCACAAGAATGGGAGTTGGAATTATCGTAGTATTTAAATTATACATGCTCCTTTAGAAAATGACTGTTTTTTATTGACCGCAAGCAGGATTTTTTTCTAGCCTAATCTTTGGTGTGTTTAACCCTTTTCAAATAGCCTCTCAAGCAGAAAACTTACAGAGTAAATTCCAAAATAATGCTTGTAAATGCTCTCTGATGGTGATATCTTAGACCCTTTAATACTAAGATCTTTAATCAAGGAGTTTATAGTGACACAATCTCTGAAAAAAAATGAACCGAAAAAATCTGAATTGATCTTAGAGGTTCTCCCTGTTCCAGGCTATGAAAAAATTGTGAAGGTCACTCACCTAAAATCGAAATTGCAAGCAATTATTGCTATACACAGCACAGCTTTAGGAAAGGCTCTTGGCGGAACGCGTATTTACCCTTATTCTTCATTTGACCAGGCATTAACGGATGCTTTGAGGCTTGCAAAAGGAATGAGTTATAAATCAGCAATTGCGGGTACAGGTTTTGGCGGTGGCAAGGCTGTTATTATTGCAAACCCAAAAATTGATAAAACTGAAGACTTATTATTGGCTTATGCTGAAGCTATTGATTCATTGAAGGGAGAATTTATTACAGCCGAAGACTCAGGCAGCGACGAAAACGATTTTACTATTATAAGTAAAAAGACTAAGTATATCGCGGGCCTTGCTCATGAAAAAAGTAGTGGAAATCCTTCACGCTTTACTGCATGGGGGACATATCGTGGAATACAGTCTGCGTTGCAAAAACTCTATGGCTCTAATTCCGTGCAAAATAAAAAAATCGCTATTCAAGGTGTAGGTTGTGTAGGTGAATTTTTGGTAGATTTTCTGTTTTGGGAAGGAGCTGATATTACAATCACTGATACCAATTTTGATACTATGAAAAGAGTGGCAAAAAAATATGGAGCAAAAACTGTCTCTCCTGATGAGATTTATCATCAGGAATGTGATGTGTTTTCTCCTTGTGGTTTTGGAGGGATACTCAACAGTAATACTATTCCAACACTTCGATGTAAAGCAATTGTCGGTGCAGCAAACAACCAACTATTAGCAGATGAGGACGCAGATGAACTGAAGCAGAAAAGAATTCTTTATGCTCCAGATTTTGTAGTTAATGGAGGTGGACTAATAAATGTTTCCCAAGAATTGGCAGCTGAAGGATATAACCCTAAAACACCGCATGAAAGAGCTCATAATATCTACCAAAGTCTTTTAACTATCTTTGAAGATGCAGAGAAAAATGATGTCTCCACACATCATGCAGCAGTATCTATTGCAGAGTATCGCATGAATGCTGGCATTGGTAAACGATTAGAAGATCCCCATTTTCATTGCACCTAAGTATGAGAGGACGAGGGCTGAACAGGCCCTCTCCTACTTGATAATGGCTAATTTACTTCGTGAGTTCCCTATGGCACTGTTAACAAAGTAAAAATTTAGCTATTCTCATATACCTAATGACCAGGAGTAGAGAATGCAAACTGACCGTTTTTTTCCTTTATCGAAACAATTTTTTTCAGAAAAGATTGAGC
>Ga0153954_1000602_pt1 | contig 26890 bp, 25 predicted proteins | sample TSFL038MetaG_FD_102277 | JGI IMG/M metagenome (GOLD analysis project Ga0153954, IMG submission 102277) | Attine ant fungus gardens microbial communities from Florida, USA - TSFL038 MetaG | ecosystem: Host-associated > Fungi > Mycelium > Unclassified | place: USA: Florida, Wekiwa Springs State... | reverse complement strand
TTCGACGGGTGGCACAACGACATTCAGACGATCATCGACAGAGCCGACCGAAATTCGTGCTATCGCTGGTCGCTATTTTATCGACCGCCTATCGATAAGTGGAGCACCCCGCGCGCGACGATGTTGGGCGACGCGGTCCATGCGACCTTGCCATATCTTGCACAGGGCGCGGCCATGGCAATTGAAGACAGCGCCGTGTTGACACGCGCGCTCGAGCGGTCTGATGACACGGCAGAGGCTCTCCGGCTTTACGAGCGTAACCGAATCGAACGAACTTCGCGTATCGTGAGCGGTTCCGGCGCAAATCGAACGCTGTTTCATATGAGCGATCAGGACAAGCTTCGGCAAGCATTCGCGAACCGTGACGAGGGCAAGGCGCGAAACGAATGGCTGTACAGCTACAATCCTTTGACCGTCGAACTGAGGTGAAATTCGGTACGCGGTTCGAAGATGGCGGCACGGACATTTTGGTGAGGCCGTGCCCTGCACCTGGATGGGGCTTCGCTGGTGCGACGAGTTTCGATGGTCAGTTTCAATCAAGGATCTTTCGATCCTAACCTCTTGGCTAACAGCGAGACGGAGCCAATGCCTGAAACTCGGACGCATTCGCGACGCAGGATGCTGGGATACGCGGCGGCGACCCTCGTGGTCAGCGGCAGAAGCTGGGCTCAAGGACAATCGTCACAGGTAATTCGATTGGTCGTTCCGTTCACCGCAGGTACGGGACCCGATATCCTGGCGCGAGTTCTTGGTGACGAGTTGAGACAGCGTTGGAATGACTCGGTGATCACCGAGAACAAGCCCGGTGCAAGCGGAAATATCGGCACGCAGGCCGTCGCGCGCGCTAGTCCCGATGGACAAACCCTTCTGGTAACGGTCAATACGTTCGTGATGAATGCGAGCCTGTTTCGCTCGATCCCGTACGATCCTGAAAAGAGCTTCGTACCGATTGTGGAGATCGCGACGGGAATTCTTGCGCTTGTCGTGCATCCCTCGACCAACGTCAACAGTGTCCAGGAACTAATTGCGCTCGCCCGCAGCAAGCCCGGCGAGATAAACTACGCGTCGCCCGGCAGGGGAACTCCGCAGCATCTGGCCATGGAGCTCTTCAAGCTCACGGCGCAGATCAATCTGACGCACATCCCGTATTCGGGTTCTGCCGGCGCAGTGAAGGACCTTCTGGGGGGCCAGGTCTCAGCCATGTTTCTCCCAATTCATACCGCGCTCCCGCTCGCCGAGAAGCAAGACATCCGCATCCTGGCCATCGGCAGCAAAGCTCGCGCGCGTCAGGCGCCTCAAGTGCCTACGTTAGTGGAGCTGGGCATGGCCGATTTCGACGTTGATTTGTGGTTCGGAGCTCTTGCTCCCGCCGGCACGCCAAAAGCCGTCTGCGATCGCTACAATGCGGTCTTTAACGAGATATTGTCGCAGCCGCGCGTTCAGGAAATCCTCGATAAGCAAGGCTTGACAGCGCAGGGGGGACCGCCTGAACGACTGTCGGAGCTGATAGCCAGGGATCGCCTGCGTTGGGCCAAAGTGGTTCGCGATGCCGGTATTGCGCCGGACTAGCGGGCGCGACCATTGTTGGCGCGGCGGAGGCCGCGATGGTGCGTTCGGCCTGGATCCTTCAGAAATTCATCCCCGCATCGCGGGTCAGCACTCGTGACAAAATCTGACGATTAGTTCGATTTGGGAGCGGTCGGGAATTCCCATGCCGCGCAAGATCTGATCGTCGAACTTCGAGAGTGCGTGGATCGCCCGCCTGATCCGACGTTCGTCTTTCAGGTCTGGCTGTGGCGTCGTTATCGCTTTCCCGGGAGAACGGAGGCGGCTCCTCTTATCCATCACAAAACTCCGCAACTGATGCCTTGAGGGAAGATGGCTGTCAGCCATTACCGTTTGACTGCAGCGAATGGGAATCGCGTTACACCGGAAACGATTGCTTTCCGATTGTTGCCAGAAGGCATCGGGTGGCCGCGAAGGGGCACTTGGCCACGGCTTTCACCAGCAGCACGAGAATATCGAAGGCGCGGCTTCGGAGCTCAATCTGATCCTGGCCGCCGAGACGCAGTCGAAGCGTTCAGTAGCCGCGTTGGGCCGTCCAATATCCAGTACATCGGGCACTTCCGGAGCGGCCACGCCAGGTTCCGCGACCGGACGCAGCGCCCAGCCTGCCGGAGCCGGACGCATATTTCTCGTGAACGGTTACAGAGGCTCGAACTGCGCCGGATCGTGACACGTAGCCCCTGAACGTCACCAAGTTAGGGTGAGTCACGATGCCGTTTTGGATGTTGACCGAGAACTAATAGGTCGGATCGCAAGGTCCGTGCTGCGTCACAAAATTGAGATTCCAGGGGCCGTCGTAGATGGAGCTTGCGTGAGCGCCTTCGGCGCAAGTCAATGACATGCAGGATAGTGCGGCGGCGAACAGAAGTGTCTTCATAACGCTATCTCCCGAGTCTTTGGTGCGTCGAGCGGTCGTCGATCGCGAGAAGCATGTGGTTTCGGCCGGTTGTGAGACAGAGATCCCGTTCGGCTCGACAGCGCTAGGAAGATAAATCCGTCAGCACCCTGTTGTCGCGTCAATTGTCGCCAAAGCGCGGTGGTCACTTTGGCAGATGCGCGAGGGTTCTCCCAATGAATGTTGTTCATGGGAAAACCGCATGGGCTTCACTTTCGTCGTTCAAGCCTGCATCGCTAAGCAGGAGTTGCGTCGGACGGGGTTGAGAAAATAGTCCTAGAACGAGTGATTCTGCTAAGCGTGATCGGCGCACCTCCGGACCGACGAAAAGATTTTACAAAAATCCGTGCGATCGCGACCAGAAGGGGCGAATGGTCCCGCCGGGCTGTATGCGAGGATAGCAGCGTAGCTCGCGCCATGCCGCGTTAGGTCAGTCCTGGGGTCAATCCTTCCAGGGGCTGAAGCTTTTCGTGTCACCCGGATTAAGGCCGCCCAGATGGCGCAGCACGTTGTCGTAGCCGCGATCGGTCGCCTTGTAAGTCAGCGTGTCGTCGATTTCCTTGCCGGCGCTGGTCAGGCGCAAATGCAGGGTGAGGGATCCATCGTCTTGCATGGTGGCCGTTCCGGTGAAGGGCATGGACGGCCGCGCATCCGATGGCGATGGCTTGATATCGTCGGCCAGGCACGCCTCGCCTGCGGCGAGCATCAGGAGCACCAGGAGCGTTCCGCAACACCGCATCGACCTCATCCTATTCGATGTCGGACCGCCGCCAGGCGCCGATGACGCGTCCGGTTTGGGGATCGTCGTCCTCGCGGAGAATCTCGAACGGCGGAGGCAGGTTGAAGGGGGGAGCGCACAGATTGAGGTGTCGTACCTGACCGTATTTGATGTCGGTGTTGTGCTGCGTATTGGGATAGGTGGTGGCCAGGAGATAGCGAATGCTGGATCTCTGGAATTGATCGAGAGCGGTTCGGACCGCTTCGTCCGGAAAGTGGATCATCAGGTCCCGCGCGAACCAGCTATCGACTGGAGGTAACGGGTCGGAAAGCACGTTGAGCTCCACGAACTCCGTTCCCGGATATTTGCTGCGGTTGTCGAGGATGAGATCGTGAACGATATCGGCGCCGATATAGCGGAATCCGTCGGGCCACTCGACATGTCGCATCCAGTGAAAATCACCGCATGGTGCGTCCAATAGCGAGCGAATCGAGTGATGCTGTACGAACAGGGGAAGCGTAGCCCTGATCGACACGGTCCGTCGCAGCTCGGCGCCCCAGCCGCTGCGGCTTTCCTCATTGTTCCACCAATTCTTCTGGAAGATATTGGTGAAGACCATTTTTGGATCATCGGTGCCGAGGCTTTCCACGGTCATCTGCTCGTTGATCGTCGAACGCAGTCGAGCTGGCGCATTGTTGCGAATGGAGGTGTAAAGGCGCGGCGCATGCCGCTTCAGCAGCAACGCGGTCGTGGTAACTGCCTTTGACAACCGCATGCGATGCCTCCTTGGAGCCTGTCAGCGCGCCTGTCCGTTGGTCACCGCCGGTGAGCGTCGGGCGCCTTCGAATGATTGCGCGATCACGTTCCATAATGGCTTCGGCTGTAATCGGTCGTCATAGGGTAGCGGCCGGGCTGGACGTGCGTTCTTGTTCTTGGCCATTCCCCGGTAGAATGAATAATTGTCGGCCAGTTCCCAGGCGATGAGCGTCTTGACTGCGGGATGTCGCAGTGTCGGCTCCAGGAATTGCCGGGCCGTTTGCGCCACCGCGGCATCGCGCGCGGCGACGTCATCCGGAAAGGTGCCGTCATAGACATCGAATTCGGTGATATAGATGTCGACACCGAGATCGGCCAATTGATGGACGAAGTCGTCGAACCGGCCCGGATCATGTGGATATTGCGGTTGCAAATGGCCTTGCAGGCCGACGACATCCAATTTGACGCCGGCATGCTTGAGATCGGCGACCAGTTTCAACAATCCGCGCCGCACAGCGAGTCCGACCTCATCATCGCGCTCGGTTTGCGCCTCGTTGAGCACGAACGTTGTCTTCGGATCGACTTGCGCCGCGCGCTCGAAGGCGCGGCGGATATAGTCGGTGCCGAACGCATCATACCAGGGACCCAGTCGGAAGCCGCCGGGCGCGCGATGCCCGGGCCAGAACGGCTCGTTGACGACGTCCCAGGACTGCAATTTTCCTTTATAGCGCGCGACGACCTCGTCGATATAGGAATCAAAGAACGAGCGTCGCTCGTCGGCGCTCATTCGCTTGATCCAATCCGGCACCCATTCATTCCAGATCAGGCAATGGCCGCGCATCGCGATGCTGTTCTGATTGCAAAAGGCGAGCATCCGATCCGCGGTTTCGAAGTGCTTCGGACCCGGTTGGGGCGCGACCCGGCCCATCTTCAGCGCGACATCGGTCGTGATGATCCTTGTTTGCGCGACATAGAGCTCGCGATAGGCCGGATCCTTGTCGATCACCTCGGCCGCGGCAGCACCGAACACAAAGCCATTCCTTGCCGCGATCGCGCCGAGGTTCGCGGCCGGACTGGCGGCCATGGGACGCACGGTCGATGCGGCAAGGCCGGCGACGCTCATCTGCATGAGCTCACGGCGTGAAAAGGTGCTCATTCTGCGAGGCCCCTGATCTTCTGGCAGGACGTCGATGAGGTCGAAGATATCCTGATGATGTCGGCAAGCGATTTGTCCCGGGCACGTTCCTGCTTTGTGAGGAAATGCAGGGTCGCTCGCGGGTAGGCCTCGCAGAATTGCGAGAGTGTTGCTGCCGTCGCGGCGATCGTGTCCTGCTTCGGGACCACGGCGATGCCGCCGTCTTTCAGCATATACGCGTCCTTGACATTCGACATGGTCCCAGTTGCCAGGCAGCGTTTGAACAGGTTGTCGTATTCCGCCGACGAAAGCGTGAGATCGCCGCCGAGACCGCCCAGCAGATACTCCCGGCTCTTGCCACAATTGTCCGCATACGCCGGACTGATAAGGGACGCGAAGAGGAGCATGAACGCGAGGCGGTTCATCCGTTGCTCCAGTCGGAATAGGCCGGCTGGATGGAGCCGGCCTGGAATGGACGTATCTCCTCGAGCGGGAGCCGGATGCTATCAATATTGTCCGCCAGTGGCGGCTCGAAGCCGTAGGTCTCGGCGGCGCAACGCTTCCACGATGATCGCCCGGCGTGCGTCGTGGCCCCGATCGCAAGCGCGCTCCGGGTTGCGCTATCGGAGGCAAGCGTGGCGATGGCGCAAGCGACCTCTTCGGTCGAGGGCGCCACCAGAAGCCCGCTTGCGCCCGCGATGACTGCATCGGAAACGCCGCCGATATCGGTTGCCGCGCTCGGCAGACCGGCGGCGCCAGCTTCGAGATAGACCAGCCCGAATCCTTCGACCCGGCCGGAGGATTCAGGCAGCCCGTTGAGGCAGAAGAAGTCTGCCGCGCCGTAGATGTCGCGGATCTGTTCGTTGGACAGCGCGCCGAGAAAGCGTATGTCGCAATCTGCGGTCGCGGCGAGCTCTCGCAATTGCTTGACATAGTCGGCTTCGCCGTCCGGTCCGATCACGAGCCAGGTGATCTTCCGGCGCAACTCCGGCTGCAGGCTGCGCAGCGCCGAAAGCGTGAGCAAATGGCCCTTGCGACGGGTCAGCCGTGCGACCGTGACCATCACGATGCGATCGGCGGCAATCGCATATGCCGCCCTCGTCGCGCAGCGTGTCTGTCGCTCGCCGAACCAGAAATCGGAGACTCCCAGCGATATGGCATGGACGCGTTCCGTATCGATGGAAAATCGCTTGAGAAACAACTCGCGCGTAAACCGGCTGTTGGCTGCGATGACGGTTCGTGGGCCGAAGACGCCGGCACATCGGACTGCCAGGCGCTTGAGCGGAGTCTGGGATTCGTTGATTTCGGTGCCGTGCACCGTCATCATCAGGCGTGCTTCGGTCAAGTCGCGTGAGAGTGCGAGCGGAATGAAGAAAGGCCAGTCGGCGGCATGGACCGCATCGAAGGACGCCGACGCGATATGCCTGCGCGCCAATCTGATCTTTGCTGGAAGATCACGCATCGAGTGTAATCCCCCCTGATAGCGCCGGACCTCAAACGGCAAGTTACGGTCCTCCGCCGTATTGTCCTTGCCGTAGTCCGGCGCAATCATCGTCACGCCGGCGCCGAGCTGCGTTACGGCAACGGCGATCTCGCGGGCATAGGTGCCGATGCCGCCGTTTGCAGGAGAAAATTCGCTCGTGAGCATGAGGATGTTCACGGTTGAGGCCTCAGCATGCCGTCGAGGCAACCGCCGTGCCTCGCGCATTCTGGATGTCACGGTGATAGCGATAGACGCGAGCCAGCTGCTTGCCCGGCGTGAAATCCGAAATGGCGGTGGCGATCCGCGCGTGATCCATGTCGCCTGCGTCGATCATTCGGCGCAATTCGACGAACCGCTCCACGAGGGCCTCGGCCATGTCGTCGACCGAGGCCGACCGCTGGACGAGGAAGCCGCTCTCGCCGTCGCGGATCACGGATTCGAGCTGTGGCAGATGCACGGCGACGACGGGTCGTCCGACGGCCAATGTTTCGAGCACGAAACGCGGCATGCCCTCGAATTCCGATGTCAGGATCCCGGCGTGCGCACTGGCGAGCGTGGCCGCCATGCCAGCGGCATCCTTGAAGCCATGCCGGATGCTGATGTCTTCGATTGCGGCGAACTCGGGAAAGCGGAGCGGATCGCTGGTTCCGATATAGTGGAATTCAACGCCGCCTTCGAGCCGTTTGCGCAGCAGATCGATGGTGCGGAACATCAGTGGCGGGTTCTTGAACTCGTCGAACCTGCCCGCAAACACGATCCGAAACGGCTTGAGATCGCGCGGCAACGGTTTCGGCTGAAAGATGTCCGTGTTGACCCAGGTCCAGAGCGTGTCGATCTTGTCCTTCTGGTGTGGATAGGCTTTCTGCAGCCGTTCCGTGATGAATGGATTGACGCAGAGGAATTTCGCGCTGGTTGCCACCGCAAACCGTTCGCCCGTGCTGTGAACAAACGAATATCTACGAAGCAGGGAGTCCATCTGAAGTTTCGGCGCGCCCTCACCATGCAGCATCTGCACGAAAGGCAGCCGGAGGACGACCGGCAGCCACGAGAACTCGACGCGACGCAGATCGATCGTGCAGTGTCGCGAGCGGACAAGCCGGGAGAGCGGTCCGAAATGACGCAGCAGGGCCAGGAAGAACTGCCCTGTCAGTGACGACCGGATGCTGCGGGCAGCTTCTCGTGCCTGCAGGTCCGAGTAACGCAGGACGGGGAAGAAATCGAACGTCCGACCGCGAAAGGCGAGCTTGTGAATCTCACCGAGCTTGAGGTCACCCCTGGAATCGATCCCGACGAACAGAAGATCGGTGTCCGACGGGTGGAAGGTGATGAAGTCCCGAATATACGTCTCGAGACCTCCCACCTTCTCGCCGCGGGGGTCAAACGGGTGAATCAGGCAGATCTGATATCGGCGTTGGGCGTAGTTGGCGTTGCGGGCGCGCAGCGCCAATGTCAGCGTAGAGGTCATGCGGCCTTCCTTATCCGGGCGTTGACAATCTGCGGAATGATGCGAACGACGAGTCGGGGAACCACGCCGAGGCAGCGTGCATAGCGTGGTCCGAGCCGGCGGGGCTCGTGCAACACCCGCCAAGCCCACTCCAGCCCCGCCTTCTGCGTGATCGACGGGGCACGCGTTTGCGTGCCCGCGATGAAATCGAGCGCTGCGCCGATGCAGAGCATTCCGGTTCCATTCAATTCGTCGAGGCATCGGGCCGCGAATACTTCCTGACGCGGCGCGCCGAGAGCGACGAAGCAGAGCCGAGCCCCGGAAGCGCGTATCCGATCGATCGCGAGATCGGCTTCACTTGAGTAAGGATCGAAATTCCGTCCCGGCGCGTAATGGCCGGCAATCCGGATTCCAGGGAATCTTTCGTTCAAGCGCGCGGTAGCGATCGACAAGGTCTTGTCATTCGAACCGAGCAGGAACACCGGAAGGCCTTTCCGTTGCGCCTCCCGACAGAGTGGTTCGACCAGATCTGCGCCTGTCGTGCGGCTGATCGGTGTTCCCAGGAGGCGGCTGAGAACGACAATCGGAAAGCCATCCGCCGTTACAAAGCGGGCGCGTCGGTAAGCGGCGCGAAAGTCAGCCCGTTGCTGCAGTTGCACAATGTGGTCAAGATTCAGCGTGCACACACTGAAGTTGTCGCCACTTTGTGCCGCAGACACGATTGATGAAACCGCATCCGGTAGCGAGAGAACGTTGATGGTGATCCCATCAACACTGAGATTGCGTGGTCGTTCGTACTGGACGTCCGACATGTCGATCCTCCGATGATGTTTGCGGGAAGGAACGCATGCATAAAGTACGGACGCCGTAGCCGTTGCCGTAGCAGCGGGAACTCTATGTCTAGGGGAATTGTCTTCAACGAACGTGGTGTAGAAAAGCGGACTAATGCGACGCAACGATGGCGATGCGATCACGTGACGTGATGAAGTTATCAGCAGCAACGCATTTGTCGATTTAAGAGCCGTCGTGTGTGGAACGCTCAACATCGTCCGTGCCTTTGGAAGCGTTTCACGAAGAGTCATGATTCGGATTGTTGTTGACGAAGACGAAGCATCTTCAGCAGCGACGATGCGTAGAACGCCGCAAGCACGACGACGTAAGTCGCGGAACCCGCTACGATGTGACAGGCGAGGACGAATAACGACGATGCCTCCGGCAGAACGTTCAGCAAGGCGGCCATAATCGCACTCGCTGTTGCCAGCGGAACGAGATGCTCGAGCGGAAGTGTCAGGCCGAACCTCGAATAGGCAATCGCAAAACTCGTAATGGCGGCAATGAGAGCCGCGACGACCGTGGCGCCGGCGGCTCCACTGAGCCCCCAATAGTGGACAAAGATGAAACTCAGCGTGACTGTCGTGCTGGCGTCGATTGTCGCGACGACGGCCAGCAATCCTGTTCGATTGTGCAGCAGAAAGGTCTGATCGACGAAATGCGCGCGCAAGCTCCTGATGGAACCGGCGAGCATCGAGAGCGGCAGAATGGCCAGGGTCACCTTCTGGAATGCCGGCGCGATCACCAGATGCACGATCTCCGCGCGCAACATGAAAATCCCAGTGATGCATGGGGCCAGGATGGCGATCAGTAGCGCGCTATTGTCGGCAAGCTGGCGCATGGCAACCTTGCTCCCGTACCGTTCCATGCTTCTCACGGCGAGCGGATACGCCGCCGCAGTCACGAGCATCGCGGCAAAGGTCGCCGCGCGCTGACCGAGGCCGTAACCGACGGCAAACAGTCCTGCGGCAGCAACGCCCAATGCGTCATTGACGACAAAGCGCGACGCGTTGAGACCAACCCAGCCGAGCCCGCCTCCGATGATAAGCGGGAGGCCGTAGCGCAGCGCGTGATTGACGATTTCGCGGTCGAGCGGCCAAAGACCGCGCCCGGCGCCGATTTTGGGCAGGACAATGACCGCAGCGACCAGCTGGGCGATCGCATAGCCCGCCAACGGCCATGCCGCGGACCTGCCGACCATCTCGATCAGAACGAGCCCGATCACGAAGCCGAGGGCAGGGCCAACCGTCACCTGGAGGGAATAGACGCCGATCTGGTGACGGACCCTTGCGCGCTCCCCGATATAGAGGTTGAGGGTGCGCGTAACGACATAGGCGATCGTCGCGGCGACAAGAGCGGGGTCGGCTTCGGGCGCGATCACGACAAAGAGGATCACGACGGCGATTGCGCTCTGGATGATGACGGAGCCAAGCAGGACCGCATTTTCGGTGCGGTAGAAGCGCGCCACGTCCTGAGCGTCCAGATATCGTTCGAGAAAGCGCAGTGCATATTGCGACCACCAGGCCAGAAATGCAATTTGCAGGAGTTCGTGCGTCGCAGTGACGAGCGTGATGACACCAAGAGTCGGTTCATCGACGACATGGGTCCAGACGATCATCGCGACCAGCTGGGCGAGCGGACCGATGATCTGCGCGGGTAGATAAAGCAGTGTGTTCTTGAGCAGCATTGGTCAGGCTCCCAGCCATTGGCAAAGCCGGGGAGACGCGAACTCCCTGATCGCGACCAAGACGAGAATGCTGCCCGCCGTCGCCGTGGCGTAAGTGAGGGCGGAAGCGGCAGCCGGCCCCAGTGCGCGCAGCGGGGCATGGTCCCGCAAGAGCATTACGAGGAAAATGTGCCAAAGGTAGATGAAGTAGCTGCCGGAACCGAGCGATGCTATCGCCGGCAGATCGGCATCGAGCAAAAGGAGCAAGCCGCAGAGCAACGCGGCGTAGCCAAAGAAGGCGATCGAATCATAATCCGCGGCGTCGCCGAGCTGGAACTGCCTGACGCCGGCGTAAATGACATAGGCGACGATCGTTGCCCCGGCGAATAACGAACGTGTGCCGGATGCGCCGGACCGGATGCGGAAGATGCCGGCCAGCGCTCCGAGCGCCATGAAGGAGAACCAGAACGGAAGATCGCGCATGCGGGCTTCTTCGATCAGGCCATCGGAGAATCCGAGGCGCGAGAGCAGCGGATCGAGATAGCTGCCGACGGTGAGTCCAAGCACGATCGCCGTCAGCAGCAGGGCAACCACAAGTTCCCGGGATCGTCCGCTGGCGCGATTCGAAAGGACCAGCCACATGAGGATCGTGCAGCCCACATAGGCGAACACATAATAGTAGACGAAGACGTAGGCGAAAACGAACCGCGCGAGCGTGGTCGTCGGGCGGTGGTCCATCGCCGCGTTATGCAACGCCATATAGATGTATGCCGCGACGAACGCGATCGCGTAGGGAATGATGGCGGCTTTCATCCGTTTCCAGAGCGGAACCTTGCCGGAAAGCGCGGTGAGATAGCCGGAGACGAACAGGAAGATCGGTACGCATGGCCGCAGCACGGCATCCACCGCGGTTTCCCAGGCGCTGAGCGGCTGCTGTAACGAATGGATGCCGATCACCATCAGAATGGCGATCCCTCGCATCGTATCGATGCCGCGATCACGCTTTGCTACGCTCGTTGGCGCAAGGTCTTCGGGGATGGACTGAAATGAATCGTGCGCCGTCAGGGTAGTCATCCGATGCAATCTCGTCAGGTTAATGCTCGACAACGTGGCTGCCGCTAGGTTGCGACCGAGCAGACGCGAGCTTTTCGATCAGATCGATGACGGCGTTGCGGTCGGTGCTCGCCAACGCATTCCAACGCCGCAGGTTTTGTCCGTCCTGTGTGACGTAGCGTGACCGCCACCGATGATCGGAGATCAGGCCGGCGATCCGTGCTGCTGCCGCCGCCGGGTCGGCCGGGTCGATGAAGACGCCGGAGGCATCGAGCACCTCGCGAAAGATGGCTGCGTCGGGCGCTATGATGGGCAGGCCGCCATATTGGGCCTCGAGCAGCGGCAGACCAAGCCCCTCCTCGTGTGACGTGCAGATGAAGATATCCGCCGCTTCGATCAACTGCCTGACACGCTTCTCGTCCTGATAGCCGTGCATTGTAACGCCAGGAAAGGCTTTGAGCGCCTCCCAGTCGCCGCCCCAACCCTGTCTGCCGACGATGTCAAGCGTCGCTCCGGTGAATCCCTGGGCGCGTAGCGCGCTCACGATTTTAGCCGCGGCCAAGAAATTCTTTCTGGGTTCCACCGTACCAAGCGCAATCAGCCGCAAATCGTTATCGGGACGATCTCGGCGGACTTCGCCGTTCAGGCCAAAGACGTTGCTGACCGGCGGTCGGTAGAGCGTCACGACGGCATCGGAGCGGCAATATGCGGCCAGCTTCTTTCTCGTGTCGTTCGAATTGGCGAGAAACCGCGGATAGTTTCGCAGCGCTTGCCGAAAGGGCGCGGCCATATAGAGCCGGGCGCGCCGGCTGAGATCCGCCGGCCGCGACAGCAGGAACACGTCATGAATATAGGGAAGGACACGTGAGGCGAACGGCCGGAGCAGAGGGCTCGGCGGAAAGCCGGGACAGAGCAAGACGGAGGAAGGAATTGCGAGGCGCAGCGGCAGTTCGAAGGTCTGCCGCAGCACCATCTGCTTGACGCCGTGCGCCGTGATGGGAACGACGTCCAGCGGGCTGAGCGCCGCACGGGAGAAAAGCTCGAGCGTGATGCGTTCGAGACCCGTGACATGACGCCCAAGATGAGTGTGATCGACATAGATCGTCATTCGTCACCTTAGATGTAGACCGGAGTGGGCCGGGTTCGGCTTTGAGGACGCCGGATCGGCCGTGTGAGGCGCTCGCGTGGCAGGAGCAGCGCAATCAGCGTAACAAACTGGGCAAGCTGGATATTTTTCGAGGAGAAGCTGACCGAGCTCACCGCGATGACGAGCATCAGGAGCAGGATCATCCATGCCGCGCCGCTCGCGCGTTTCAGGAGTTCCGCGAGCAGGCCGGCCAATCCGACCGTCAGCAGGATCGTGGAAACGATGCCGAACTGGACGATGCAGGAGATCCAGAAATCCTCGATCCCGAATTTCAGGCCGGACGAATTCTGCAGCGCATTCGCACGTACCGGATCGGGCCCGAGAACAAGCTCGTGCCAATCGAACCGTGAGAGCAGGTCAAAGGTCGCAAAGCGTGCCGACGTGCTGCCCTTGTCCGATGAAAACCGCAGCAGCATCTTGTCGAAAAGGCCGAGGTCGAACGCGGCAAAGATGCCGGCCGCACCGATGAAAAGAAGGCAAATGGCGGCGATCACCACCAGCGGGTGGACCCGTCTGCCACGCAGAATGCGCAAGACCTGAAACGCGCCGGCACAGCCGATCAGGAACAACGTGGTGATCAGCGATGTCCGGCCGCCGAACGCCATCAGCGAGCCGAGCGAGAATACGATGAGCGGAAGCCTCAGCAAAAGAGCAGGACAAAGGGCCGGACGGAAGATGAGGGCAAGGACGTAACCTGCGACCACGCCCGATGCCGTCAGCGGGTGTCCCAGCAGCGCCGACGCACGCCACTCGCCGACGATAACCACGTCGCCGAGCGTCAGCGGGATCAGCCGATGGCCGGTGAAATATTCATAGTAGCCGATGACGATGTTGACCAGGATGGCAAGATGCAGTGCCCACACCAGCGGCCTTCTTTGCGCCGGCGAGAGCCGCCAGATCAGCAGACTAAGCAGCAGCGGCAGCAGAAAGGTATCGATGATCACGGTGAACGGGCGCCCGGTCACCAGCATCTGACCCAGCAGGCAGAACCAGCAGAGCAAATAGAGGAGGAGGAGCTTTGCTCCGGAAAACATGCGCAGAATGTCGCCGACTGGGTCGGCGTTGCGAATGAGGAGCAGGAAGAAGGCGAGCACTGTGAAGTACGTTGCCGGATGCAGCTTCTCGTAGAAATTCCCGCCTGCGGTCAGATAGTGAATTCCCCAGTGTGTCAGCATGGCGGTGGAAACCGTGAAGATGCTGACCACCGCGAGCAGCACGAGGCCTGTGATCGCCGCGTCGATGAGCTGCATCAGCACTGCGGGTTGGGCCTGGGCGGTGCGCGACGGCCGGGCCGGCGCCATGGCGCGGCCCGCGGCCGATGCCGGCCGGACGATGCTCGCCGATCTGACCATTGGGGCCGGCACTATTGCGCGGCCTCCGCCGTGATGCCGGAGGTGGCATATGGTTTGAGATAGGCCGAGCTCTGATAGTAATCGTAAAACCGCAGCCGGCTCAGATCGACGCGCGTCAGCACCGTTCCAAGGATACGGTCGCGGACAGGCGAAAGAAGGTCGATGGTATGAGACAGGACTTCGCCGGGCGTCTGGTCCCAGGCCAGAGCGAGCACGATCCGGTCGGCAAGTTCGGCGAGCGCTCGGCCGTCAACCAGCGGAACCAGAGGAGGAGAATCAATGACGATCAGCTCATAGCGCTGACGGCATTGGTCGAGAATATCGACGATCTGATCGGAAAACATCAGTTCGGTGATGAGGTCGGCGCGTTTGATGACGGTCGAGGGCAGGACCGATAGTCCCGTGCTCGGATCGGCCAGGATCGCGCGCTCGGGCGTTGTTCGGCCGACAGCAATCTCAAGCAGCCCGGACTCGGCGCGCGGGCAGAGCGAACGCGTCAATTGCGGATTTCGGAGGTCGCCGTCGATCAGAAGGGTGCGGATGCCAAGCATCGCAAGCGACTGTGCCAGGTTGGCAGCAAGCGTTGTCTTTCCCTCGTTCTCGACCGCGGACGTGACGAGCACGACCTTGACCGGCTGGGTTCTCATCGTCCGCTGCAATGCCAGCCGGATGGAGCGTATCCCTTCCGCGAAGAATGTACCGGGCGCCTCGATCGCATAACGCATCAGGGGGGGCTGCAGCGCGGCAGGCAGCAGCTTCGTGGTCTTGGGATCGTAGCGGCCGAGCTCGCTTCGCCCGCGTTTTGCCCGTCCGGCGAGCTCACCGGAGCTGATAAGCGGCACGGCCGCAAGCGCCGGTACGCCGGATATCTCTTCGGCCTGTTCGAGCGTCTTGACCCGTCGGTCCAGATAGTCGGCAAGGAAGGCGAGAACGCACCCGATGCCGACGCCAAGCGTCAGTGCAAGGCCGAGGATAAGCAGCTTCTTGGGCCACGATGGAGAGATCGGTATGCTGGCCTTGGTGACGACGTGCGAGTCCGGCAACTGCAGGCTCTGCTGCGCGGTGCTTTCCTTGAATCGCGCGAGATAGGACTCGTAAAGGGTGCGGTTGGCCTCGGCCTCGCGCTGCAATTCGCGCAGGCGCACCTGAGCCTGGCTCGAAGAGGTCGATACGCCCTGTAACTGCTCCAGGCTTTGCTGCAGGGACGCCTCGCGCGAACGGGCGACTTCGTAATCATGCTGCGTGCTTTGCAGGATGCGCTTGATTTCAGCGTCGATGAGACGCTGCGTGTCGCGCAGTTGCGCCCGAATGTTGGCGACGGCGGGATGACGCGGCCCGTATTTGCTGGTGAGATCGGCTTCGTTCTTTGCGATATCTGCGTATTGCGTGCGCAGCCGGGCAATCACATCGGAGGAAATGGCGGCATTGATGCCGCCGGGATCGCCGCCCTTCTTGGCGAACTGCTGGGCCTGGTCGTATTTCGCGCGCGTCTCTGCGGTCTGGACACGGGCGGCGACGAGCTGGTTATTGAGATCGGTGAGCTGCTGATCGTTGACCGTGACGCCTTGCGACACCGTCAGATTGTTGGCCGCCCGGAAATCCTCGACGGCCTTTTCCGACGCCACAACGCGGGACTTCAATCCCTCGAGTTGGCCATTGAGCCAGTTCGATGCAATTTTCGTCGCATCATTCTTGGCTCGCACCTGTTCCTCGAAATATGCATCGGCGACCGCATTGGCGATCATCGCCGCCTTGCGCGGCGACTCTGAACTGACGTTGATATCCACCAGGAAGGTGGTTCCCTGGCGCGCGACCTTCATCCGCCTTTGCAGGATGTCGACCGCCCTTGCCACAGCCGCATCTTCCGGGCTCGCTCCTCCCGGATTGGCTGATTTGAAGAACTGCTTGATGTAGTCGAGCGCATTGGGCGTTGGAGAAAACTCGCTATCCTCAGTCAGCTTCAGCCTTTCCACGACCCGTTGAAGGATCGCGATCGACTGGATCAGCATTGCTTCGCTGTCGATCGTCGCGTCATCGGTCCCGTAATTGGATGTTTCGACCGACGATTGGTTCGACTCGATCGCCGTCGACCGCCGGGGATCGACAAGCACCGTGGAGGTGGCCGTATAAAGCGTGGTTGCGAGGAAGATGATGTAGATCAGCGCGATCGTAGCCAGCACAGAGGGCGCCACGGCGGCAAGTCGCCAGCGCCGACGCAGGATCCGTCCCATCTCACGCAGATCAACCGTCGGGGCCTGCCATTTCGTTTCGGCAGGCGCGACCTGTTCCTCCAGCATCGGGGGCTGGTCAAAATTGCGCTGTAACATTTACGCCAACCTGATGTTTGTCGAAGCTGAAGGTGGGGATGTCGCTGTCGCGGTTCGTGTACTGATGGTAGATGGCGATGGAACCCCAGCGATTGAGCATGTATTTGATGCGTTCGTCGGTGGTGACGACGTGGTCCTTGCGCACCTGTCCGAAGAACCGGTCGGTCTCGTAGGCGCCCGTCGCTGAAACGATCACATTGCGCCTGAGCTCGTAGTCGAAGCCGAGCTGTGCGGAGTTGGCAAGCACGCCGGAGGAACTGGTCTGGGAGGTTTCGGTGACGAGCTGTTCAGCCTTGAAATTGACATCGAGCAGACGCGTCGGGCGCCAGGTCAGAATCGCACGATAGGAGGGGCCTTCGATGGTGCCGATGGTTGGATCGACGAATCGCTGCTGCACATAGCCGGCGCCGATCTCGCCGCTGATCAGGTTGCTCAACGCGAGCGTAACGCCGGATAGCGCCCGGTATCCTTGCGAATCCAGGGACTGGGTCGGTGTTCCCCTTATATCGCGCTCATTGCCTTCGGCGGCGGCAAACCAGCCGAAGAACGGCGAGATGGCGTAGTCGGCGCGGCCGTGAAGCGAATAGATCTGCCCGTCGAGACTGTCCTGGTTGATGACTGCGCCGTCCTGGGCGCGCGTCGAGCCGTAGTCATATGAGTCAGTGCGGAACCCGACCGACGTTGTGAGGCGGTTGAACTCCTTGCGAATGCTCACGTCGCCGGAGAAGAGATCGTAAGGCGTCGGCTGAACTGCGCCGTTCGGCGAGCTGAGCGTGCCGACGCCGACATTCAGATGTGCAATCTGAAAATTGGTCAAAACCGCGAGATCTGGAGAGACATCATACCAGGCGTTGCCCTTCAGGCTGGCGTTGGTCTGGTCCAGTCCAGGATTGGCGTTGTAGACCGTTTGCTGGGCGTCCAGCGTCAGGTCGATGCCATGCCGGTCCCACAGCGTATGCGCGCGGAGTGACGGCTCGAACACCGCAGCGATGTCCGAGCGCTTGATGAAGCTCGAAGCAAAGACGTTGCTGTCGTAGAATGCGCCAGCCATGAACGACGGCAGGAACATCCAGGAGCCGTCACGGATTCCGACCGGCTCATAACCAGGTTGTTGTCTGGTCTTCACCGGCGTGTCCTCCGGAGCGACCTCTTCATGATTGTCCCTATTCGTCTGCATGGGCAGCGGTGTCGGATCGAATATCCGCTGTGCATTCCATGGCGGCGCGGTCTGCTCGGTCGTCGTTTGAATCACCTGGGCCGTCGCCGGCGATGCAAGGCCGAGCACAACCGCAGCAGCAGGCACTGGTGCAAACGCCAGACCACAACGACGCAACGCCCCCATCGAACGCTATACCCCTTCGCTCACGCACTCATTTTGCCACGCGTCCACCATGGACTACGATGATCGCCGCCGCTCAATCGCGACGACGACCAATCGTTGCCCAAAGAAACATCGTGACGTCGCTCACAACACCACTGATCCGTTTTGTGGTTCACAAAACTCGTCAGAGTGGCAGAGCGTGAAGTGATTAAATTGAAAGGAGTCGCCGGTCTGTCGGACGCAACGTGAAAGATGGGAAAAGGTTTCGGCGCTGCAAAATAATTTGCACTGCAAAGAGACGAGACTATGACGCGTCGGCGGAACTCGCGCACCGAGTGAGTCACATAATGATGCAAGTGTTGCAGACGACGATTTTGAGAGAAGCGTGAGCGAGGTGTGGTGCGCAAGTTCCAGTGGGCCGGTAACGGCGACGTATCTATCTGTCGAGCTCCGGTGACCAGGAAAGCGGCAGGCGCTCGATGATGAATCGCTTGAACAAGCGGCGGGGGCGTTCAAAGAGCGAGCTGAAGGCGGATGCCGCCAGAATACAGAACGCGCTCAGGCCGATGAATTCCAGCAGCAATCCGATGGTCACGGACGTGTGACGCGCTTCGTGGTGGCTCATGCCGACGTAGAATCTGATCAGCGGGTAGTGCGTCACATATAAAGAGAACGACAGATCGGCGAAGTGTCGACTCCAATCTGCGAGACGGCGTTCGAGCGCCGCACGAACACCCACCGTTGACGTCGGTTGATTGAAAAATGTGACCAGAACGAAGGACAGCGAAGCCGCGAGGAACAGATCGCGGAACCAGAAATGCTCTTTGCCGAGATCGAGCCTGCCGAATAATAGTGCAGCCGCCAGTATCGCCAGGCTGAGCCAGCGCCAACGACGAAAACCGCCCGGAATGAACCACAGCGCCGCGCCGATCAGCCAGAACGGAAAATCGAGAGCGATATTCGTTTCATCGAGCGGCGCGAGCCGCATCGACAACGCGAAAATCAACGCGACAGCGGCAAGGGAGAGCGCGAGCCGGACCGACCATATGCGTGAGCAGACAGCGATCATCACCGGGAATGCGAAGTAGTAAACGAGTTCGTTGGAGATGCTCCAGAGCGGCAAATTGTTGCAGAGCGGCCGGACCAGAAAATTCTGAAATCCGAGCACGTTGCCGAGGATCGTTGCCGGCGAATCGCCGCAATTGGACGTCGGCATTGCGAGTTGAAGGGTGACCGCGAGAGCCGTTGCGGCGATCAGGACGGGGCCGATTCTGACGCTTCGGTCGACCCAATATTCGCAGATGTCGCTTCGAGACCTTATGTCGAGCCTCAGGACGGCTCCGCCGACGAGATAGCCGCTGAGCACGAAGAACATGATCACGGCGTCGTGTCCGAACGTCGTGACCATAAAGAAGGCACGAGCGAAGCCGCCATGCGCATCCAAGGCGTCGTAGGGAACGACGAGTATCGACCTGATGTGAAAGAACAGGACGAGCACCGCCGCAACGGCCCGCGAAAAGTTCAGCACATGGGACAGCGCCATGTCGGACGCCAACAGGCTCGATGTGCGCCTGGATATCATAGGCATGAAGGCCGACCGTGTTTCTGGATGAACGAGGCGGCGTGGAAGCGCCGCTCTCTGGCTCGCGAGCGATCGATGCCTGCAAAGACACCGACAATCCCGATAGGCGTGTCAGAAGTAGCGTTCGGGGATGCGAATATTGTCGCCCGGGAAGACCGCAACCGGCGCGTCCAGCGAGTACACTTGCTCGGCGCCGCCGCTTGCGCGCCGCAGATAGACCTTGTTTTCGTTGGCGCGGTAGGTGAATCCACCGGCACTGGCGACCGCGTCGAGCACGGTCAGGCCAAGACGATAGGGATATTCGCCGCTCTTCTTGACTTCGCCGAGAATGTAATAGGGACGATACAGTGCGACTTCGACGTTCACGCGCGGGTCGCGCACGATGCCTTTGGACAGCGCAGATGCGATCGATCGCTCAAGCTGCTTCGTCGTGAGGCCGTCGGCATGGATATGGCCTGCAAGGGGAACGGAGATCTGGCCGGTGCTGTCGACCTCGTACTCTCCGGCAATATCGGGTTCGCCGTAGACTTTTACGCGCACGCGGTCGTTAGGCCCGAGGATGTAGGTCCCCGCGGTTGGCCCCGCCGGAGCGACCTGCTGTTGCGCTGAAGCAGCAAACCAGGGAATGCCGCCCAAAGTCCCCAACGCGAGTGACAGAAGAAGAAAAAGGCCGACAGCGCGCGTCGATCGTTGCTGCATGGCTGCATCCCCACAAACAGTAATCCGGCGGCGAATGTTTGTTGAGCAAAGACGGCAAAAAAATGTGGACGCAGGTTCCATCACCGCAGATGCAAGCGGCATCGTTTACAGAAACTGGATCGACGTGCCTTCGAGCATCAGACACGTCAATGTTCCCGTGTGCCAGGCGCCGGTATCGATGTTGATACGGTTGTGACGCACGTCCGGATGCGGAACCGGCGTGTGCCCGTGTACGATCAGCTTGCCGTGATCAATATCTGACTCAAGGAAGTCATCACGGATCCAGAGAAGATCGACGACGTTCTGCCGATCGAGAGGGACCATCGGACGGATGCCGGCGTGCACGAACAAGTAATCGCCACAGGAAATCCATGGTCGGAGACACTTCAGAAAGACCTCATGCGTGCGCGGCAACGCATGGCGGAACTGGCGATAGAGATCGTCTGCGGAAGGAGAATTTGTCCGCGAATGCACGCCGTATGATGCGAGCGTCTGCATGCCTCCAAGCTTTAGCCATGATCGGAGGATGTCGGGATCGTGGAGGAAACGTTCCATCAGATCCTCGTGATTGCCGCGCAGGCACACGGCCTTGTTCCTGACCATGCGGGCGGCGAGAATGTCGATGACCGCTTTTGAGTCCGGGCCACGATCGATGTAGTCGCCCAAATAGACTTCGGCTGCGCGCGCAATCGGCCTGCGCCGGAGATCGTCGTCGATGCGTGCTATCGTTTCACCGAGGAGATCAGCCCGGCCGTGAATGTCGCCGACTGCATAGATGCGCGTCTCGGACGGAACCGAGGCGGCAATGGATGGGCGACTCGCGGCGGGTCGTAGCTGCATGATGCGCAATAGCGATCATGGAACCGCTTCGCGGTCAAATAAAAGCGTACTGTTAACGGACGTCAGTAGGCCGAGATCGTCAAAAGAAGAGCCATCGGATCGAGGCCACGATAAGGACCCATGCGATTGCGTTCGCAAGGAGAATGCAGTTCCTGAGTCGTCGGTCGGATATCTCGATCGGCTGACTGTGCGCGCGCTCGCCGCATGATGCGTCGTTCTCGTTCAAACGAGGCATGGGAAGGCCGCCAGTTGAGGTCGTATCGGCTTTTCGAAGCGGAACTGTCATTGGGGAGTCGTGATACATCGCTGACCACATGTGCAGGCCGGCAGAGTACGGAACGCGATATATTTTTGGATGAAGGATATCGTTCAAAAGCGACGCGATCCGTCATTAGCGCCGATTGGAATTCGTGCGCAAGAAGTTGCGTCCGCTCGCGAGCAAATAGTTCCAGGCGTGCGTTTATGCATGGCAGTGCCGAAGCGCATGCAGCGCAATCGAAGTGCAATCGCAACTAACTGCCTTTCGGCAAAAATGAATTCATGCGCCGCACAAGTTAATGCGCACTGCGCTGCGACATGAACTCGCGGTGTTTTCGCTTTCTCGCCTAATTTCGTTCAAGAACTTAGGAAAACGTTGAGAGAAAGCGGATCGTCGCTTGTTTCTCATGTCCGTTCCAACTTCGCGCCTGCGAAGAAGTGGACCGCAACGGAGTATCGTTGTCGAGGTATGAGCCCGCGGCAGTCCGCCTGCAGAGTGATCAATTTGAAGGCGGAGCAAATGACGGCCATCATCGCAGCACGTTTGCGACAGGAAGGCGTGGTGCCGTTCGGCAATGCGCGGCAGTTTATCTCGGTCAGGCCCGTCGAATGTGGTGACGGCAACCGCTATGGTGGCCGTCGGTCCCGGCGAGTGGTGCGCGTCGAACCAGCGGCATCGCTCAGGAAGCGGCTCTTTGACATTGTCGCGGCAGGTGGCGCGCTGCTGTTCTTTGCGCCGGTGCTGATTGCGATCGCGGTCGTCATCAAGCTGACATCGCCAGGGCCGGTGCTGTTCTTTCAGTACCGGTATGGTTATCGAAATCGCCGCTTCAAGATCTACAAATTTCGATCGATGCAGGCGATGCCACCGGGGTGAAGCAGACGGTCAAGGGCGATTCGAGAGTCACATGGATCGGAAAGATCCTGAGAACGACCAGCTTCGACGAGATCCCGCAGCTCATCAACGTTATCAAGGGTGACATGTCGCTGGTCGGGCCCCGTCCGCACGTGCCGGGAATGCTCGCCGCGGAACTGCTCTATGAGGAGCTTGTGCCCTACTATTTCCAGCGGCATACCGCCCGCCCGGGACTCACGGGGCTCGCCCAGGTGAGCGGTTGCAGGGGCAGTACCGTTGAGGCCGGCCGTGCCATTTCGCGGATCGATTACGACCTCGACTACATCGAGAGATGGTCGATGCGTCTCGACGTGACGATCATCATCCGCACGATCCGGAAGGAATTTTTGTCGGGCAGCGGCTTCTAGCGCATGATCCGGAAAGCGTGCCGCGGTTTTCCGAAAAGATCATGCGCAGACAAGAATCTAAGTCAGGCGACCAAATAGGTTTAGGCGGTCGGGTGCGGTGACGCAGGCGGAAAAACGACGCGGTGTTCGTTCCGCTTGGCTGCACGCATCGTATCGAGAAGCCGGAAGAGGTGCTGCTCAGCCTCATTGAGTGCTGGTCGGGGGCCTATCTCCCTGAAGAAGACATTGTCAGGACCCGGGACATTGATCAGCGCGTCTAACGTTTGCATTGGATCTCAGGAAAGGGACAGATCAATGAATGCAGGCCAGCGAACCCGCGAGTTGTTGAAGGACACGTTCCCGTCTATCTGGCTGCACTGGCATTTCATGCGTCGTCCGAAATCGGCGGAGCAGGAGCTGGCGTTCCTCGATAGAGTCGTTCCGGAAGGGGGCGTGACGATTGACGTCGGCGCCAACTGCGGCCTCTATACCCGCAGGCTGTCCCGAGTGTCGCGGAAGGTTCACGCTTTCGAGCCGTCTCGCAACATGGCGGAACTGCTGCGGCGAACCTCGGCATCGAATGTGAGTATTCACGAGATCGCGCTGTCCGATCGAGTCGGCGATGCAGAGCTGTTCATTCCTCGTGACGATGATCGGCTGATCTATGGCCTCGCCTCGCTGGAACCACGTCATTGTTCGTCAAGCCAGCAGGTTGTGTCGACGACCGTGCGGACGGAGAGGCTGGATGCGATCATTCACGAAGAGGTGACCTTCGTCAAAATCGACGTCGAAGGGCACGAGCTGAATGTCCTCAATGGCGCGGTCAAACTGCTTGAACACAGCCAACCGGTATTCCTGGTCGAGGCGGAGGACCGGCATCGCGAGCAGGCGACTCGCCTGCTATTCGAGTTCTTCGCACGGAGAGCCTATCGCGGATACTTCCTGAAGGAAGGCAGTGCGTATCCCGTTCAGCAGTTCAGTGCGGAAGAATTGCAGGATGCCGCCGCGCTCCTGCCCGACGGCGGCCGCAAAGGTGGGAAATCCTACGTCAACAACTTCTTCTTTTTCCCGCGACACATGGACGGACAGTCGATCCTGAACAGCTGACGGGCTGCAGGCCGCTCGGCCTGGGGAATAGAAAGTTGCGGGATAGATCATCAGATAGGACAGTAGATGCGTATTGCCATGATTGGTGCCGGCTATGTCGGGCTGGTATCGGGAGCGTGCTTCTCGGACTTCGGACATCATGTGACCTGCATCGACAGCGATGAGCGCAGGATTGCCGATCTCAACCGCGGGCATCTGCCCATCCATGAACCCGGCCTTACCGATCTCGTGGCGAGCAATGTGGGCCAGGGGCGTCTTGCGTTCAGCACCGAGATAAAACCGGCCGTCGAGAGTGCCGACGTGGTCTTTGTCGCTGTCGGAACGCCGTCGCGACGTGGCGACGGACACGCTGATCTTTCCTATGTGCACGTCGCGGCGCGAGACATCGCGCAGGCGCTTTCGGGCTATACGGTCGTGGTGACAAAGTCGACGGTGCCGGTGGGAACCGGCGACGAGGTCGAGCGGATTATCCGCGAAGAGAATCCGGAAGCTGAATTCGCGGTCGTGTCAAATCCGGAGTTCCTGCGGGAAGGCGCCGCAATACGGGATTTCAAGCATCCCGATCGCATTGTCGTCGGAGCAAACGATGATCGTGCACGAAATGTCATGAAGGAGGTCTATCGGCCGCTCTATCTCAACGCGCCGCCGTTCCTCTACACCGATCGCCGTACCGCCGAATTGACCAAATATGCGGCCAATTCCTTCCTGGCGACCAAGATCGCCTTCATCAACGAAATTGCAGATCTGGCCGAGAGGGTGGGCGCCAACGTCCAGGAGGTTGCGCGCGGGATCGGCCTGGACAACCGGATCGGCCAGAAGTTCCTGCATGCCGGTCCAGGGTTCGGCGGATCATGTTTCCCCAAGGACACCATGGCCCTGATCAAGACCGCGCAGGACAACGAGACGCCGCTGCGCATCGTCGAGACCGTCGTTGCTGTCAATGACCAGCGCAAGCGCGCGATGGCGCGCAAGGTCGCCAGCGCGTTCGGTGGCAACGGAAATTTGCGCGGAAAGTCGATCGCCGTGCTGGGCCTGACATTCAAGCCGGATACCGACGACATGCGTGACGCGCCGTCGATTCCCTTGATCACGGCCCTGCAGGATATGGGCGCGAAGATCCGCGTCTTTGATCCCGTTGGCATGCCGCAAGCCAAAAAACTGATAGAGAACGTCACCTTCTGCAACAGTGCCTATGATTGCGCGAGGGCGGCGCATGCCATCGTCATCGTGACCGAGTGGGAACAGTTTCGCGCGCTCGATCTCAGGCAGTTGGCGTCCATCATGGCAAGCTCGGTCATTGTGGACCTCCGGAATATCTACTCGCCGGAAGAGGTCAGGCAGAATGGATTCCTCTATTGCGGGGTCGGCCGTCCGATGCCGCTCGCGTATTAGTTCATCCTCCATGGCGTAGCGCTGGACGCGATGCAGCCCGGCGATGTTGCCGCGACCTATGCCGATATCGAGGATCTTGCCCGCGATGTCGATTTCCGGCGCGCAACGTCGATCGAGGACGGCATTCGTCGATTGCCGTGTGGTATCGGAACCACCGAAGCTGAGGCAGCAAGGTAGATCGCTGTCGCAACGTCGCCGCCGCGACTTTCGACCCCGTTTCAGATCATCTGCGGTCCGCGGCCGACCAAACGGTCGGAGATGCGCGACGCGAGCTAATATTTGAACGACACGACCTTACCCTTGTCGGGGCCGGCGGCGGCGACGCAGATCGGCGAGCGGTAGAGCGGGGCGAGGAATGCTGTGCCGGGCATCTCGGCGCGGATCTTGTCGAACAGCGGCTCGAGGCCGAGATCGACCCAGGCCGGCGGCGCGGAATCGTGGTGCGCGGGCAGGAACAGTTTTGGCTTGAATAGCGCAATGATGGGCCAAGTGTATTCGATCTGGGTATCGGCGATGGCATGCACCTGATAGGCGACGATGGCAACATCGACCGGCCCCAGCTTCTCGGCAAGCGCCCGCACGCCTGGTGTGATGGGGCCGGAGCTACCGATCAGGACGGCCTTGAAACCGGAGGGGAAGGTGAGCGCATAGGCCAGAGTGCCTTCGGTGATCACCTTGGGATCGAAGGTCCCGCGCGACCTCACTTCGGCGAATTGTTTCTGCTCTTCATCGGTAAAGGGCGGCGAGTCATTCTTGTAGAGGTTCGCATAGATGTCAGTCAGGCCCGGTTGAATGGTGGAATGCTGAGCGAGCGCGATCTCGACCGTGGCGTCGCCGAACTTCATGGACTCGCCGCCCTTGGCGACGACGATCTGGCTTTCCGGCGTGCCAAGCTTCTTGGCGACCTCGGCAGAGAGCGGCGCTCCGACCACGGGGGCGCCGGTCTGTCGCGACACAGGGCCGATATCCGAAATATGATCGAAATGTGCATGCGACACGAAAATCGCCGTGGCCTTCTTCACATCGGCGGCAGTGAAGCCGAGCTTGTGGCTTCGCGGCGTACGATCAAAGTAGGTGTCGAAGAGATAGACCTTGCCCTTGTAGGCAAATTCGTAGTTGGCGTTGCCGAGCCAGCGGATGACCACCGTTTCGGACTCCGGCGGCGGCAGCGGGCCGCCGGTAACGGCCGCCTGATAGCTGTTGCAGGCGTCAGGCACATCGGCCGCAAATGCGGGCTCTCCAAGGACGAGCGCCGCACCCAGAACACAGATTGACAGAAGCGATCCTCGAAACGATGCCCTCATATGTCCCTCCGATATATGCGAAGTGAGAGCGCATGATGCGTCTCAATCCATCGTGACGTTCGCCGACTTGATGATGTCACCCCACCTTGTACGCTCTTCTTCGATGAACTTCGCCGTTGCCTGAATGTCCATCGGGGCGGGTTGGACCCCAAGCTTGGCGAACTGCGCCTGGATGTCCGGATCTCTGAGGATTTCCGTGACCGCCGCATTGAGCTTCGCAACAATGCCATCCGGCGTCCCCTTCGGCGCCATCAGGGCAAACCAGGTGACCGAAGCGAAATCGGGCACGCCGGCCTCGCGCACGGTGGGCATGTCGGGAAGCGAGGAAGCGCGCTCGGTGCCGCAGACGGCGAGAATGCGCAGCTTGCCGCCGAGATGCAGGCTCATCGATGATCCAAGATTGTCGAAGAACACATCGACCGTGTTGCCCATGATGTCCTGCAGTGCCGGGGATGTGCCGCGATAGGGCACGTGCACCATCCTGGTCCCGGTGAGCTTCTCGAACAGGATCGCGGTGAGGTGCGAGGTCGTTCCATTGCCCTGCGAGGCAAAGGTGACCTTATCCGGATTGGCCTTTGCGTAATCGATCAGCTCCTTCACCGTCTTCGCCGGAAAATTAGTCCGGACGTCGAGGACATTCGGCGCAGTGGCAATCACGGTGATCGGCATCAAATCGGCAGGCCGGAATGACAGCTTCTTGTAAAGGTTCTCGTTGATGGCGATGGGGCCCGGAGGGCTTGCCAGCAGCGTATAGCCGTCCGGCGGACTGTTT
>Ga0153954_1000601_pt1 | contig 26920 bp, 22 predicted proteins | sample TSFL038MetaG_FD_102277 | JGI IMG/M metagenome (GOLD analysis project Ga0153954, IMG submission 102277) | Attine ant fungus gardens microbial communities from Florida, USA - TSFL038 MetaG | ecosystem: Host-associated > Fungi > Mycelium > Unclassified | place: USA: Florida, Wekiwa Springs State... | reverse complement strand
CCGCGCCCGGAAATATCGGCGTGGGGATCAACGCCTCGCTGACCGGTCCGCTGGGCAACACGATTTCCGGCAACAAATTCGACAACCGCACCACGGTGTCCGACGTGTTCTATCAGGGTACGCTGAAATGGAATCAGGGCGTCAACAATGAGATGATCTACATCGCCGGCAACATTCCGAGCGGCACGTATGATTCCAACCGTCTGGCCAATCTGAGCTTCGGCTTCTGGGGTGTGGATGTCGGAACGGGCTACACCTATCTCGACCCGAAGACGGGTCACGAGTTCTCCGTCGTCGGCGGCCTGACCTACAGCGCGCCCAATCCCTTCCTGCAATATCAGAACGGCATTGATGCGCATCTCGACTGGGCGGCGTCGCAATTCGTTACCAAGGACGTGCTGGTTGGCGTCGCAGGCTACTACTTCCAGCAGCTCACCGACGACCATGGTCCCGGTGCGACGCTCGGTGGCTTTCGGGGAATGGCGGTCGGGATCGGTCCACAGATCGGGTTTCTGTTTCCTGTCGGCGACTATCAGGGCTACCTGAACATCAAGGGATACGCGGACCTCGAAACCGAGAACCGGCCGCAAGGCTGGTCGACCTGGGTAACCTTTTCAATTTCGCCGAAGGCGCCCGAGCCGCCGCCGACGGCGAAGCCGATTGTTCGCAAGTATTGAGTGAGGCAACGATATCGGAATGTTGATGCAGCAAAACACATCCGCACCGCGACGACGTCCATTCCGGATCGGGTTTCGAACATCGATCATAACGGTGTTTATGGCCGTCGTGCTCCTCGTCGGCCTGACGCTGGTCTATCTCAGCTTCGAGCGCGTTTCGTCGATCACGCGTACGGCCGCCTCCAGCTTCATCGAAAAGGTCGCCCAGATCGGCGCCGACCACATCGACGCGCAGTTCAAGAACGTGCGCAACGCGCTTGAGGTCCTCGCCGGCCTGCCTTCGATCCAGGAGGCGGAGATCGAGGACAATTCCAGGCTGTACAGCGTGATGGCCTCGATGCTGCGCAACAATCCTCAGCTCTTCAATCTCTATGTCGGATACGAGGACGGCTCGTTCCTGGAGATGGACGTGATCGATCGCGCCAAGCCGGGTTTCCGCGCGAGCCTGAACGTCGATCAGGATGTGGCATTCCGGCTGGTCGTGGTCTCGCGCACCGCGAATACGACGCCCGTCACGCGCTTTCTGTCCGAGAATCTGACCGACGTCACTGATGTCACGGGGCCCACCGCCTACGATCCGCGCAAACGGCAGTGGTACATCGACGCTTTCAAGGACGACAAGACGCTGTTGACCGGCCCCTACATCTTCTACGCCACCGGCGAGCCCGGCTACACCCTGCGCACACGGCTGAAAGAAGGCCGCCGCGGCGTCATTGCCGGCGATCTCCTGCTTCGCCGCCTGGAAGACATGCTCGGCCAGCAGCGGCTTGGAGAATCCGGCCTCGCCTTCCTGTTCAACGATGCCGATCGTATCGTCGCCCATCCCGAGATGGGACGCCTGATGGACGAGATGCCGGAGCGCGGCGACGATCTGCCGCAGATCAGCGCGATCAAGCTGCCCGGGCTCGAGTCGGCGATCCGGTCGTGGCGGCAGGACGGCCGAGCCCAGCAGTTCTTCGAGGACGCGACTGGCCGAACCTTCGTGGCGGCCTTCCACCGCATCGAAACCGCCGGCAGCGCCAATATCCGCCTTGCCGTGATTGCACCGCTGGACGAGTTCTTTTCCCGGATCATCGCCGAACGCCGGACCCTGTTCTCGGTGACGATCGCCTTTGTGATTGCCATGCTGCCGCTGGTGTTCGGGCTCGGGTCCATGCTGGCGCGATCGCTGCGTGACCTCGCCCGCCAGACCGACGAGATCCAGCGCTTCGAGCTCGCCGACCACCCGCGGATCAATTCGGTCGTCGACGAGATCGATGAATTGGGACGATCGGTCTTCACGATGCGCGCTGTGGTTCGCAGCTTCGCGAGCTTCATTCCGCGGCCGATCGTGCGGCAATTGATCGAGTCCGGTACGGCGTTGAAGCTCGGCGGCACGCGGCGCGAGATCACCGTGCTGTTCACCGATGTCGAGAACTTCACCGCGAAGACGGAAAAGGCCGATCCGTCTGACGTGATGATCCATACATCGCGCTATTTCGCTGCCCTGTCGGATACGATCATGCGTCATCATGGCACGGTCGACAAGTTCATTGGAGACGCCGTGATGGCGTTCTGGAATGCGCCGGCTGACGATCCCGATCACGTGGTCCATGCCTGCCGCGCCGTGCTCGAATGCGTGCGAAGAAACGAGGAACTGAACCGGATGTTCGAGCGGGAGCACTGGCCGCCTTACCGGACGAGGTTCGGCCTGCACGTCGGTGAGGCCGTGGTCGGCAACATCGGCTCCACCGACCGCATGAACTACACCGCGCTCGGCGCCACGATCAATCTCGCCGCCCGCCTGGAGGGCCTGAACAAGAATTACGGCACGCAGGTGCTGGTGAGCGAAGCGATCAAGGCGCGCGCGGAGCATGTGTTCGCCTTCCGTAGCATTGGCGAGATCAAGCCGAAGGGCTTCGCCGAAGCGGTCGCAATCTATGCGTTGGTCGGCGAACGCGACGGCGAGGCGGCTTGGCAATGCAAGGTGCCGCAATCGTCGGATGTCGCGACGTGACGGAAGAGCATCGTGGCGATCAACCAGGGTAGGTGCTTCGAGACGTCACACGCAACAACTCACGCCGATTCCACTTGTGGGTGCGATGGCGGTGTCGCCTGTCTCAACGGTCGCAGCCTGGAAGGCCAAGTGCTCGGTGCATCAGCGCCGAGCCCAAAACTTGGGCTCAGCGGCGACCGCGCATCGCGCTTGCATTATCTCGCCAAGCAATTCTAAGATCATTGCGTGACTCGACGGAGCGTCCATGGTCCTAGAAGTTGATAGTCGCGTGCTTTGTCGCCGTTGCACTTTTGAGCCGCGAGTGCCGGAGACAGCCCGCAAGGTGCAGGCGTCAAAATTTTCCCGCGCTTTCGTCGTGCGGAGACCATGCTCCAGATGATTCGCCGCGAGTCTGATGCGGCAGGGCAGCTTCCGGGCCGAAGTACCGAGCTTCAAGTTCAGTCCCTGGTCAAGCGGTATGGTAATCTGCTTGCCCTAAACGACCTCTCTCTGTCCGTCGAGCCCGGCGCGTTTCAAGCTCTCCTCGGCCCATCCGGCTCGGGTAAAACGTCCCTGCTCATGAGCATCGCGGGCTTCCTGCGGCCGGACAGCGGACGGATCCTGGTCAACGGTAACGACGTGGTGCATCTGCCACCGGAGCGGCGGAACTTCGGCATGGTGTTTCAGGGATACGCGCTTTTCCCGCACCTCACCGTCCTCGACAATGTTGCCTTCGCCTTGCGTGCGCGCGGGGTCAGCGTTCAAGAGCGCCGCAAGAGGGCAGGCGCCGCCATCGATCTTGTCCGCCTGACGGGCCGCGAGGACCACTATCCGCGCCAGCTGTCTGGCGGCCAGCAGCAGCGCGTCGCGCTTGCCCGCGCCATCGCTTTCCAGCCTGATTTGCTGCTGCTCGACGAGCCGCTCTCGGCTCTCGATCGCGCCCTGCGCAGCGAACTGCAGACCGAGCTCAGGAGCCTGCAGAAGACCACCGGCCTCACCTGCGTCTATGTCACCCACGACCAGGACGAAGCGCTTTCCATGGCCGATGTGGTGGCCGTGCTCACCGCTGGGCGTATCGTGCAGATCGGAAGCCCGGTTGAGCTCTATGAGCGCCCTGCCTCCCGTTTCGTGGCGAGCTTCCTCGGGAAGAGCAACTTCCTGGAGCTCGAACGCGTGGCGCAGGATGGAGACGTGGTGATCGGAAAGCGTGGCGACACGGTCGTACGTCACCGTGGCGGCGCCGCCGACGGCTCCGTGCTGTTGACGCTCCGGCCCGAGAAGATCGCCATCGCCGATGCGCCCCAGATGCCGGGTCAAAACGTGATCGGCGCCCGCGTGCTCGATGTCAGCTATCTCGGCAGCGCCATCGAAATGATCGCCGATGCGGGGCCGCTCGGCCAGATGATCGTCCGCGCGCCGGCCTCGGACATCGGCCGCGTGCAACAGGGCCGCGACATCAACCTGGCGTGGCGGGAGGATGCAACCGTCGCCATCAAACCGGATGCATGACGCCGGAGCCAATCATCATTTTCGGAGGATTAAAAAAATAAAATGACCGACCAGATCCACGCCGACTATATCCGAGATATCCTGGAGATCGCGCAGGAGCGCATGAGGAGCGGTGCGCTGGACCGGCGCACTTTCCTCCAGGGCGCCGCGATGATGGGGCTCATTCCCGTGGTGTCGGGCCTTGGCGGCTCTGCCGCAGCGGCGTCCGGCGAATTGGCGGTCGTGAACTGGGGCGGCGTGGCCTCGAAGACCTACAAGGACGCCTATGGCCCCGGCTGCGAGAAGGCGACCGGCCTCAAGCTGGTGATCGACGGCACCGGTGCATCGCCTGCCAAGATCCGCGCCATGGTGGATGCCGGCCAGGTGGTCTGGGACGTATGCGATTTTGCGCCCTCGATCGGCATCCAGCTCGGCGGGAAGTATCTCTCGGAGATCGATTATTCCGTCGTCGACAAGAACAAGATCCTGCCCGGCTGCACCTGGCAATATAGCTGCGCCGCCTACACCTTCTCCTTCATCATTGCCTACAACAAGGAGCTTCTGCCGCAGGTACCCACCACCTGGAAGGACTTCTGGGACCTGAAGCGCTTCCCGGGCAAGCGCACGATGTTCAAGTCGCCCCTCGGCCAGATGGAGGCGGCCCTGCTGGCGTCGGGCGTCGCGCCCGACAAGCTCTATCCGTTGAATGTCGATCTGGCGCTCGGCAAGATCAAGGAGATCAAGAGCGAGATCGTCTGGTGGGAGACCGGCGCCCAGTCCCAGCAGTACTTCCGGGACCGCGAGGTCTCCATGGGGAATATCTGGCACTCCCGCGCCACCATCATACGCGACGAATCCAAGGGCGCCATCGACCTGACGTTCAACCAGGGCATCTTCGTGGTGGGGGGCTGGTGCATTCCGAAGGGCAATCCGGCGGGCGTCGCCAACGCCAACAAGTTTATCGCCGCCGCCCAGGATCCGAAGGCTCAGCTCCATGTCTTTATGAACATGTTCAACGGCGGGGCCAATCCTGCGACCTCGGCGTTGATTCCGCCGGACATGAAGAGGCTGAACCCCAGCGATCCCGACAACATGAAGCTCCAGACCATGGCCGATCCGATGTACTGGGGAGAGAACATCAACCGCATCCAGGATCTTTGGCTTGACGCCATCTCCTGAGGCATAGCCATGCTGGCGCGCGTGAAGGCGGTGTGGCGGTCCTCGCCGGCGACGGTGCTCGTGCTGCCGGCGGTGCTGCTGGTCGTCTGCTTTTGCCTGGTTCCTGTCTGCCGCATCCTGTGGCTCAGCGTCACCGACCCGGCGCCGGGGCTCGGCAACTATGCTCAGCTCGTCTCGAACGCGACGCTCGGGCGCATCGTCGGCACCACCGTGACGCTGAGCATCGTCTCAACGCTCATCACGGTGGTCCTCGGCTATCTCGTCTCGTACGCCATGGTGCATGTGAGCGGCCGCGAGGTGCGGCTGATGTTCTTCTTCATCCTGCTCACCTTCTGGCTTTCCGTTCTGGCGCGCAGCTTCGCCTGGATCGTGCTACTCAGCCGCGACGGGCCGGTCAACCAGGCGCTTATGATGTGGGGTATCGTCAATCAGCCGATCCAGCTCGTGCGCAACACCTTTGGCGTGCTGCTTGGCATGGTCCACGTCATGTTGCCCTTCGCGATCCTGCCGCTCTATTCGGCGCTGTCGGGAATTGACCAGAAGCTGACCTCCGCCGCCCGCGGGCTCGGCTGTGGTCCGGTGCGCGCCTTCCTGTGGGTGTTCCTGCCGCTCTCCGGGCCGGGCCTCGCGGCGGCGACCGTGCTGGTGTTCGTGTTCTCGCTCGGCTTTTTCATCACGCCCGCCATTCTCGGCGGCGGGCGGGTCATCATGATTGCGGAATATATCCGCTCGCAGTTCGAGGTCACCCTGCGCTGGGGCTATGCCGCCATGCTGGCGGCGACGCTCCTGTTCAGCGTGTTCGCGACGCTCGCCATCGCCGCGCGCTTCGTCAACCTGCGCAACGTCGTCGGCAGAACGCACTGATGCCCACCCATTCCCTCGCCTGGCCCGTCCGTCTGTCCGCCTGGATCATGGTGGGCTTCATCTTCCTTCCCTTCCTGATCGTGATCCCCATCTCCTTCACCGATCGGACTTATCTCTCCCTGCCGCAGCACGCGTTTTCGCTGGCGCATTACCAGGAGCTGCTGCACGATCACGACTGGATGCTGGCGCTCGGACGCAGCACCCTGATCGCGATCGCCTCCAGCGTCTGCTCGGTGGTGCTGGGCGTGCTCTGCGCCTTCGGCACGTGGCGCCTGCCGCCATCGCGCGCACGATGGGTGCAGTCGATCATGCTGCTCCCGCTCATCATCCCGACCGTCGTGCTCGGGCTGGCTTTTTACCGGAGCTGGGTCGATCTCGGCATCGCCAACACCTATGGCGGCGTGGTGCTGGCGCACACCATCACCTCGCTTCCCTATGTCTTCATCACCGTCTCGGCGGCGCTGTCCCATGTGGACCCCCGGCTGGAGATGGCGGCGAAGAATCTCGGCGCCTCGGTTCGCCAGACGATGGCGTGGGTCCTCGTGCCCGTGGTCATGCCGGGCATTCTATCCGGCGCCCTGTTCGCCTTTGTGCATTCGTTCGACGAGCTGATCATCGTCCTGTTCATCACCTCGCGCGGCCTCGACACGCTGCCGAAGAGGATGTGGATGAGCCTCGAGGACGATCTCACCCCCATCATCGCCTGCGTGGCCGTGCTTCTCGGCCTCGTCACGCTGGCGCTGCTGCTCTTGAATCTTGCGCTGCGCTCGCGCGGTACGCAGACGCAAACGGCCTAACCCGCAGGGAGAAAGAAAAAAATGACGAAGCTTCTGGTGAGGGGCGCTCAGATCGTGACCATGGATCCGGCGCTCGGCGACATGGCTCGCGCCGACATCCTCGTGAAGGATGGTGCGATCGCCGCCATCGGGCCGGCGCTCGATGCCGCCGATGCGCAAATCATCGACGGTACCGACAAGATCGCGCTGCCGGGGATCATCGACGCGCACAATTGCCTGTGGCAAACGGTGTTGCGCGGCTACGTGCCGGATCTGTGGCCCGGTACGTATTACACTCACCTGCTGCCGATGCGCCAGAAATACCAGGCCGAGGACAATTACAACGCCACCTATATCGGCGGCTTCGAGATGCTGTCCTATGGCACCACCACCGTGGTGGACTATTGCCACAATGTGGGCGGACCGGGCTTCGCCGACGCCTCCATCAAGGGGTTGAAGGAAAGCGGTATCCGCCACGTCTTCACCTATTCCTTCATGAAGTCCCGCCCCGCGGACTTCGCGACGCGTGAGGCGCGGTTCGCCGACGGGCAACGCATCTATGACACGTTCCACGATCCCAACGGCCTCACCACGCTGAATTTCGGCATCGACTCCGTGGGCGCGCCGGACCTCCCGGCCCAGCTCGAGTTTTCCCGGCGGCTCAAGGCCAACAGCTGCATCCACATCCACACCGCCGGGCAGATCGGCGAGCTGCACAGCAAGGGGCTGCTCGGGCCGGACTTCATGGCCATCCACGCCAACATGACCACCAATGACGAACTCGACCAGATGGCCGCGGCGGGGGCGCCCATCTGCTTCACCCCCACCGCGGACGTGCAGGGCACGCCGGCGGATGTGGTGCGTCGCGCCAAGCTGCGCGGGGTGGAGGTGGTGTTCGGCTGCGACATCCCCTGCAGCATCGCATCGGACACGATCGGCCAGCTGCGCATCATCTACAATGTGCAGGGCTTCCTGGACGGGGCCATCGAGCGCAGCTTCAACACGGTCGCCACCCGCCGCCCGACGGTCGGTCCCAACATGCCGCTGCTCCAGCCGCGGACGATGCTGGAGATCGCAACCATCACCACGGCTCGCGTGCTGGGCATGGACGACAAGATCGGCTCACTGACGCCGGGGAAGCGAGCGGACATTCTTCTGGTGAGCAAGGGTCCGTTCGGCGACTCGGTTGTGGATGATGCCTGCGCCCACGTGATGCTCCAAACCAGCCCGCGCGACATCGACACGGTGATCGTGGACGGCAAGATACGGATGTCGGGCGGCGTGCTGAAGGATTTCGATCCCAAGCGCGCCAAGGCGCTGATGGCTGAATCCCGCCGCCGGCTCATTGGATGAGCAAGCAAGGGGCGCCCCGCGTGTGCGCCCCTTCGCTGGCCGCAGCCGCGGAAGGCCTTACATGCCGCGTGTCTTCATGTCCGGCTATCCGCCGGTTTCGTCCCGCCGGCTGTCGTGAAGATCATCGCGTGTTACGCGATAGCGATCGGCCGGATCGGCGAGCCCGTTGACCCTGCAAGACGCAGCGGCAACGCCACGAAGAGGATGCGGGGACTGCGCGTCAGCGCGATCTCCTCCAGATTGAGGTTCTCCATGATGTGGATGCCTTCATCGACCAACATGATGGCGTGAACGGAAAGTGCCGGAGGTGGTAAGCACTCGAATCCCGGCGTATCGGATCCAACCAGCGTAACCCCACGGGACACCAGCCATCGCGCGGCCTTTTCGCCCGGACCGGGCATGCCGCCGCGGCGGCCGATAAAGGTTTCGGCGTCGGACCAATGCTTCGACCAGCCCGTGCGGATCAGCAGCGCGTCGCCCGTCCTGATTTCGCCTCCGGAAATCGCCAGGGCCTTCTCGATGTCGGAGACCGAAACCTCCTCGGCCGGCCCGAGGCAATCGACGCCTCTCGCGGCGGCGACATCGACAACGACCGCACTCTGGAAGATGGGCGGAATATCGGCCGCGTTGAGCTCCCGATAGCCGTCGCGGGTTTCGATATCAGAGACCTTGATGCCGCCATGCAGGCAGCCGTTCCGCGAGAAATGTCCGAGCGCGTCGATGTGCGTTCCGGAGTGTCCCGACGTGACGATGACCTCGTTTGCAAAGCTCGAGCCGTCTTTGCGCTCGACGGCATGCGGGTCCCCGTGTCGCCGATGCAAGGCCAACGAATAGGGAATATGCTGGTGGTAGACCGGCATCGATGGCGCCATCGCGTGAGACAACTCGTAGATCTTTGCGCCTACGGCGATGGCGTTCAGCAGCTTCGGATCGAAGCTCGGCAGTCGGCTCTTCATTCTCATGCCTCCGCGTCAGGGGTAACAGCGTCGCTCACACGAAACGCGGTCGTCGCTTGTCCAGATGAAGTTCATTCGGCTGCCGCTGTCGCGCGCTCGACCTTGCTGCGCAACGTCATTGTGAGCTTGGCCTGGCGGCGGAAATGCGCCTGCAGCAGGTTGGTCGCGCGCTCCTCGTCCCGGTCCAGCGCGGCTTTCATGATTGCCTCATGCTCACTGTCGGCGGCAACAGCCCGTTCGGCATATTTCCAGAAGTAGCGCCGATAGCGCTCCATGTGGTCGTAAAGCTCGTTGAAGAAATGCAGCAGCCACGGCGAGCCGCAGCCTTTGCACAGGGCGTAGTGGAAGTCGCGATGGCGATCCTCCCATTCGGTGCGCCTGTCCTCGTCCTCCTGGTCTGCCGACACTGCGATGCCCGCAAGTTTCAGCCGATGGAAAGCCGCAAGCAGATCGACCTCCCAATCTTCCCGGCCATCCTGGATCGACCCACGCAGCGCATAGGTCTCGAGATTTGCGCGCAGATTGGAAACGTCGAGCATCTCGTCAAAATGCACGGGTGCGACGAAAAAGCCTTTGTGGTCTTCGGCAACGACCAGACCCTGCGCCGCGACCTGAAACAGCGCTTCCCGCAACGGGCTGATGCCGACCTTGTAGCGCTTGCCGAGTTTTTCGAATTGAAGCCGCTCGCCGGGCGCGAGGTGATGGCGGATGATGTCGATCCGCAGCTGCTTGGCGACTCTCCCCGCCAGCGTGCGCGGCTCCTCGTCCCGCGACGGGTTGACGCCCGGTCCCCAAAGCTTTGGCAAGTTCTTCGGCAGATTCTTGGGCAAATCCTTGGACAAGCTCTTCATGTGACTGCGCCCTCGGGTCGCGACTCGACTGCGGCACTATCGACGATAATCCAATAATTTCCAATCGGAAATAGATTTTGGAAAATGTTGACAAGCTTGGAATTATAAGTCAGCCTTGGAACAAATCCGGAGGACATGACGTCATGGCAGAGATCGTATTTGCTGCCGGCGCGCCCCACGCGCCGGGATTGATCGGTTTGCTCGAGGCCGCGCCTGCCGACGTGAAGGACGTCGTCACCACCACCTACCGCAATCTGGCCGACGCTATTGCCGAGGCAAAGGCTGACGTGCTGATCGTCTTTGCCAATGATCATCTCGCCAACAGCCGTGTCCGCGCCTATCCGGACTTTCTGATCGGCATGGCCGCCGAGCATCGCGGTCCCTTCGAATGGTTCAAGCCATGGATCGGATGTGAGGACTACACCGTGAAGGGCTCGCCGGAGATCGCGGCAGCTTTGTTCAACGGCATGACAAAGCGCGGCATCCGCATGTTCGCGCAAAACGAAAATCTCAAATTCGACGACAATATCTCCGTGCCGGTGCTTCTCACCAACATCGCCGGCTCCGGGATTCCGATGGTGCCGGTCCTGCAGAATTGCACGGTGCCGCCGATCCCGGATCAGTATCGCTGTTACGATGTCGGCAAAGCGCTTGGCGACTTCATCCGATCGGATCTGCCGTCCGACATGCGCGTGGCTCTGCTCGGCTCGGGCGGTCTGAGCCACGAGCCCGGCGGGGCGCGCTACTACTTCATCGACGAGGAGTTCGATCGCTGGTTTCTCGATCTCGTCGCGTCCGGAGACCATGAGCGGCTGCTCAAGGAATTGACGCTGGAGAAGATGGAGGCCGCAGGTTCCGGCGGGACGGCCGAGTTGCTGGCGTGGGTCGTGGTTCTCGGCGCGATCGGTTCGAGGCCGGGCAAAAGCTTCGGTTACACCGTCCACAAGGACTTCAAGTGCGGTGTCGGCGCGGTCTTGTGGGACATGAGCGCCAATTTGCCGAAGCGGCGCGCAGCAGCGTGACAGGAGTTTCGTGATGGGACTTGAGAAATTCAACCCCGCCCTCGCAATCCATGATCTGATCCAGGATTTGAAGTGGTCGGTGCCGCTGCGCGAGGAATTCTCGGCCAATGAGGCCGCCGTGCTGGATCGTTATCCGCTGCGCGCCGATGAGCGGCATGCGATCGAAACCCGCAATTTCCTGGCGCTCTACGACATGGGTCTGCATCCCTATCTGGGAGGCCAGTTTGCCCGGCTGATTTTCGGCAACGAAGCCGGGAAGGGCGCGACCGTCGCCGTCAACAAGCTGGTCGAGTCATTGCAGGGCAAGGGTTCGGTGGCCTAGCTCCGCCGGCCAAATAGCCGAAAAATCGAAGCGGATTACTCACATATATAAAAAAGGGAGTTGCGTTCTCATGCGTCGCGTTGGCTTCAGGGGCATCAGCCATTTCGTTCTTACGGCTTCCATTTCGGTCATGGCGGCATCGGCGGGCCTGGCCGAGACAGCCACCCCCGGCATCACCGATGCCGAAATCAAGATTGGCGGCATCTGCCCGAGCACCGGCCCGATCGCTTCCTTCGTGACGATCTGTGCGATGCAGGATGCGTACTTCAAATCCGTCAATGCCGACGGCGGCGTCCTGATGGGCGACGGCAAGCGCCGCAAGATCGCATACACATATTACGATGATGGATACACGCCTCCGCGTACCGTCGAACAGGCGCGTCGTCTTGTCGAACGTGACCAGGTGACGCTCGTGATCGGCCCGCTCGGAAGCGCCACGGGCCTTGCGATTCGCGACTACCTCAACAAGCGCGGCGTCCCACAACTGTTCGTGGGCAGCGGCTTGTCGGCGTTCTCGACCGATCAGGAGAAATATCCCTGGACCGTCGGCTGGCAACCTTCCTACACGACGGAAGGCAGCATCTATGCCGAATTCGTCAAGTCGAAGAAGGCGGACGCCAAGGTTGCGGTGCTCTACCAGAACGACGATTTCGGCAAGGAGCTGCTCAATGCGTTCAAGACCGCTGCGGCGGGCAGCGGTGTTCAGATCGTCGAAGCCCAATCCTATGATGTGACCTCGCCGACGGTCGATTCCCAGGTGTCGAACCTTGCAGCCACCAACGCCGATGTCTTGTTGGTGTTTGCAGTCCCCAAATTCACCGCGCAAACCCTTCGCAAGGTTCAGGACCTGTCCTGGCGGCCGATGGTGATCGTGTCGAATATCAGTGCCTCGAAGAAGACCGTGATGGAGCCTGCCGGCGTGGACGCTTCCGAAGGCGTGTATTCCGTCGTCAGCCTGATGGACCCGACCACGTCGAACTACGCGACCACCAAGGATATGCAGACCTATCGCGAGATCGGCACGAAATTCGCGAGCACCGGCCTCAACCTCGATGACCCCATGACCATGTACGGCTTCACGCAGGGACAGACCATGGTCAACGTGCTCGAAAAGGCCAAGGCGCCGACGCGTGAGGCGATCATGGAGTCGGCGCGCCATCTCTGCGGCAAGCCCGTCCTGGGCGTCGTGCCGGGCGTCGAGGTTTGCGACAACGGCAAGCAGGATCCGTTCTACGTCGAATCGATGCAGGTGGTTCGCTACACCAAGGGGAATTGGGAGCCCGAGGGGGCCGTCATCACCAAATACGAGGGCAAGACGCCGCAGATCGCGAAGTGAGGCTGTGGACGTGATCAGCGAGCTACGAACCGCGATGTTCCCACCCCTTGGCATGGTCGCCCTCGGCATGATCACCCTTGGCATGACCAATGGCGTGCCAAGGTGGCGCGAGGCGATCGCCGCGAAGCCGGCGTGGACATACTGATGGCCACGCATGTCATCAAGGCTGGTCCCGCGACGGTACAACGAGGGATCATATCGTCGCAGGCCAAGGCGATCCTGACGGTCGCGTCCGGCGACACCGTCATCTTCGACACGTGGTCGATGTGGGACAATGTCGGCGGCCCCGATCTGACGCTGGAGAAAGCGCTGGCGTTGCGGGATCGCTTCCGGGCCGAGAACCGCGGCCCCCATGGCCTGACGGGGCCGATTGCCGTGGAGACTGCCGAGCCCGGCGACGTCCTCAAGGTCGAAATCGTGCGGCTTGAAATCGCCGATCACGGCATCAACCTCGTTCCGGGCAAACAGAGCCGCGGGCTGCTGGCCGATATCTTCACCAACGCAGAGCTGCGTCATTTCCCGCTCGATCCTCGCACCATGACGGCGCGATTGGGAGAGCGCGTCACCATCCCGCTGCGCCCGTTTCTCGGAATCATGGGCGTATCGCCGCCGGCGGGCGAGCCTCCCCGCAGCTCGGCCGTTCCAGGCAATTTCGGCGGCAATATTGACTGCTCCGATCTGACCGAGGGCGCCGTGCTTTATTTGCCGGTCTTCGTCGAAGGCGCAGGCTTCTATGCCGGCGACGCCCATGCCGCACAGGGCAGTGGCGAAGTCGTGCAGACCGCGCTGGAGACGGCGTTCAAGGCCGCCGAGCTCAGGCTTTCGGTCGTGAAGGGACGCTCGATCAACCGTCCGCAGGCGGAGACGTCAGAGCATTTCATCACGATGGGGCTCGACGAAGACCTGCGCGACGCGGCGCGCCAGGCCGTGCTCGACATGATCGACTGGCTCGCCGCAACACAGGGCATGACGCGTGAGGATGCCTATGCGTTGTGCTCGCTTCAGGCGGATCTCCTGGTCACGCAGCTCGTCAACGGCGTCTGCGGCATCCATGCGCGAATGCCGAAGGCCATCTTCGCCGGGGGATCAAGGCCGTGACGGCTCTGCTCGAGGTCCGCGATGTCGGAATCGAATTCGGCGGAGTCCGGGCCCTCCAAGACGTATCGTTCGGCGTCGATCCCGGCGCCATATGCGGCCTGATCGGCCCGAATGGCGCCGGCAAGACCACGCTCTTCAATGCCATCTCGCGCGTCTATTCGGTTGACCGCGGCACGATCCGTTTCGCCGGCCGCGACATCACGGCACTTCCTGCCGATCGCATCATCGGCCTCGGCATTGCCCGCACGTTGCAGAACGTCGGCCTGTTCGGTGCACTGTCGGTATTCGACAATGTCCTGCTCGGTGCGCATCACCGATTGCGGCCCGGCTTCATCAACGCGATCTTCGGGCGCGGCGCCGTCACCAGCGTTGCGGCGGTGGAAGACGAGGCATGGGAGCTGCTCGGGCGCCTCGGGCTCGACGGCGTTGCCGATCACCTGGCCGGGGGCTTGCCGTTCGGCACGCTGAAGCGCATCGAGCTCGCCCGCGCGCTGATCTCCAACCCGCGCTTCCTGATGCTCGACGAGCCCGCCAACGGCCTTTCCCATGGCGAGGTCGACGAACTCGCCGAGGTCGTCCTGGAAATTCGCAAGCGCTACGACCTGACCGTGCTGCTGGTCGAACATCACATGCGCATGCTGATGCGCATTTCCGATCGCGTCGTGGTGCTGGAGAACGGCGTCAAGATCGCCGACGGCACGCCGGGCGAGGTCAAAGCGGATCCGAAAGTCGCAGCCGCCTATCTCGGGAACGCGGCATGAGCCTGTTGACCATCAAGGGATTGCAGGCTGGCTACGGTCAACGAACCGTCTTGCACGACGTCGATCTCGAGATCGGCGAGGGCCAGATTCACGTTGTGCTCGGGGCGAATGGGGCAGGGAAGACCACGCTGCTTCGCGCCATTTCCGGCACCATCGAGCGAAGCGGCACCATCCTGTTCGATGGCTCGCGCATCGATCGTTTGTCGGCGAGGAAAGTCGTGGCCTCCGGTATTGCGCATGTGCCGCAGGGGCGGGGTACCTTCGCCGATCTCAGCGTGGACGAAAACATCCGCATGGGGGCCTATCTGCGCTCCGCCTCCGAAATGCGAAGCGATCGCGAACGATGGCTGACATTCTTTCCGCGGCTGCGCGAGCGATTGTCGCAACAGGCCGGCAGCCTCTCCGGTGGTGAACAGCAGATGCTCGCGATCGCGCGCGCCCTGATGCTGCGGCCGCGACTGCTGCTGCTCGACGAGCCGTCCCTTGGTCTTGCGCCGATCATCATTCGGGGCCTGTTCGATACCCTGGCTGCCATCCGACAGGAGACGGCGATGACCATGCTCATTGTGGAGCAGAATGCCAATCTGGCCCTCGCCATCGCGGACGATGGCGTGGTGCTCGAGAGCGGAAGTGTTGTGCTGCGCGATTCCGCCGCAAACCTGACCGGCAACGACGAGGTTCGCCGGATCTATCTCGGATACGAATGATGCTTCTCGCCAATCAGATCATGGACGGTCTGGCCGACGGCGCGATCTATGCGTCGCTCGCGCTGGCGCTCGCGTTCAGCTATCGCTCCACCGGCATTGTCAATTTTGCCCAGGGCGAAATGGCGATGCTGTCAGCCTACCTGGTCTGGCAGCTGATGGCGTGGGGAATACCGCTGATCCCCGCGACCATCATCAGCATTGTCGTGTCATTTGCCGCCGGCGCTCTGCTTTACGTCGCGTTGGTCAGGCCGCTGTCGCAATCCAGTGTCCTCACCGTGGTCAGCGTGCTTATCGGACTGTACCTTGCATTGAACAGTCTCGCCGGCTTCCTCTGGACATACAGCATCAAGGCGCTGCCCAGCCTGTTTCCGAAGGCTCATCTAGGGGGCGGGGCATTCAGCGTTTCGGTAGAGACCGTGGGGATCATCGCGGTGGTCGCGCTGGTCCTTGTGCTGCTCTATTTCCTTTTCGAGACGACGAAGCTCGGACTTGCAATGCGCGGGGCAGCCTCGACGCCAGACTCTGCCGAACTGGTCGGCGTTCCCGTGCCAATGATGCTCTTGATTGGATGGGGCATCGCGGCCGCGCTCGGTGCGCTGTCCGGAATTCTGGTCGCGCCGCGCGTGTTTCTCAATCCGACCATGATGTTCGGGGTCATCATCTATGCCTTCGCTGCCGCAACCCTTGGCGGCTTCGACAGCATTGTGGGCGCGGTCGTGGGCGGCCTGCTGGTCGGCGTCATCGAAAACCTGGTCGGCACCTATGTTCCGTGGATCGGACCCGACCTGAAGATTGTCGTCGCGCTGGTGTTGATTTTTGGAACGCTGCTGATCAAGCCGGACGGATTGTTCGGCCGCAAGAAGGTGGCGCGGCTATGAGCATCGTCGTCAGACCCAAACTGCCTCTGGCCGTTCAGGTGGTCATCAAGGCCTGCGTTGCGGGACTCCTGCTTTACGTCGTTCCGTTCGTGATCCCGAACTACCTGGTCAGCCAGTTCGCAACCGTGCTGGTTTTCGGCATCGCGATCATGGGGATCGACCTCGTGACAGGCTTCGGCGGCGCCATCACGCTGGGACACGCGGCCTTTGTCGCGCTGGGCTCTTATACGACGGCGATCCTCACCGTTCGCTATGGCTGGAATCCATATGCGACGATCCCGGTGGCCGCTGCCCTGAGTTGGGCCTCAGGATGGTGCCTCGGGTTTCCGGCGCTGCGGCTGCAGGGCCTCTATCTCGCCATGGGCACGCTCGTGCTTTCCATCACCGTGCCGGCACTGCTCAAGCGCTTCGATGGATTTACCGGAGGCGTTCAGGGCCTGAACGTCGGCAATCCCGAATCTCCGCTGCCGTGGCTCGATGATTCGCAGTGGATCTATTTTCTGTCACTCGTTATCGCGGCAGTTCTTTATGTCGTCGCGCGGCGCATCCTGTCGGGCGCCCTGCTACGATCGCTCGTTGCAGCCCGCGACAATCAACTTGTTGCGGCCGTGATGGGCGTCAATCGGCCACGGCTCGCCACTGCGACATTTGCGATGAGCAGCCTCTATGCCGGTGTGGCAGGCTCGCTTTACGCCATGATCGTCGGCTTCGTTTCGCCCGATACGTTCAATCTGATGCTGAGCCTCAGTCTTTTCGTCGGCGCCGTCGTCGGCGGGATCACGTCCCTTCGCGGTGCATTTATCGGCGCGATGTTCATCCAGTTCGTGCCGGTCTGGGCGAGCGACATCGACGTGTCGCTCTCGGGCCTGGTATTCGGATGCACATTGATTTTCACGCTGCTGCTCATCCCGAGCGGAATCGGCGGCGTCGCCGAACGCTTTTATCATCGCACATGCGCCCGTCTCGGCTGGGTCGATCGGATGCGTTCGCGGCGAGTGGCTGGTGAAGCGCTGGAGGATCCGGAAGGGCTGCAGCGCAACTTCAGCAAGTCGGGCGGTTGATTTCTGCCATGTCCCTGGATCCCGAGCTGGCCCCTTTCATTGCGCGCCTCGAAGAGGCGTGGCCGGAACCGCCTTTGTCGTTGCCGGTCGCGGCCTGGCGCGAGCGCGTCGAGCGGCTTTCGGCAGCAGCCCGCGCGCCCTATCCCGACGGTCTCATCGTCGAGACGCGCACCATCGCCGCCGCGCGGCCCGTGCGCATCCGCATTTATCGGCCATCCGCAGCCGGCGCCTTGCCCGCTCTTGTCTACATGCATGGAGGCGGCTGGGTCATCGGCAGCATCGACAGCCATGATTCGATTACGGCCGCGATCGCCGCCGATACGCCGTGCGTCGTCATCAGTGTGGACTATGCCCGTGCGCCCGAGCATCCCTTTCCTGCCGCCGTCGACGATTGTCGCGCGGTGGTTGCCTGGACATTCGAAAATGCAGCGGGCATCGGAGTCGATCCGGCGTCGATCTTCGTCGGAGGCGACTCCGCCGGCGGCAATCTTGCGGCAGCGATGACGCTCGCATTCCGCGGTACCCCTCGGCGTTTGCGGGGACAGCTCCTGATCTACCCCTGCGTTGATACTGATTTCAACCGTCTCTCGTACCGCCGCGAGGCCAATGCCCCCTATCTCAAGGCAGCGGAGATGATCTGGTTCTGGGACCAGTACTGCCCTGACCTTTCCCAACGCAAAAATCCGCTCGTGTGCCCGATCCAAGCCGATTCCCTTGCGGACCTGCCGCCGGCGTTCATCGTCGTCGCCGAGCACGATCCGCTATCCGATGAAGGCCATGCCTATGCCCAACGTCTGGAGACCGCCGGCGTAGCGGTGACGTTCCGGCCGGGTCTCGGGCTCATTCATGGCTTTGTCCGCGCACGGGGAATCTGTGCGGCCGCTCAAGCCGAGCATATCGCCATGACCGGTTGGCTACATCGAAGTGCCAACCGCCAGGTACCGGACACGATCGGCTGATCGTTGTGCTCTTCCGCATATTCCGCGGAACCTGAACTCGGACTCAGACTGGGGAAGACCCGCATCTGCGAGTAGGGAAAACCCTATGGGTCGAGATTTGGGTACCGCTTGCGCGGCCAACGCCGCTACACTGCTCGTGCCGCTTCCGGCGCAAGCCGAGGACGAAAGCCTCAATTGATCTGCGATCACCGACCTTGCGGATCAGTCCCCGGGCGAGCGTCGATCAAAAAGCGGAGCCGATGGCCCGGCCGGCGCCTCCAGCCGCCATCTGGGCGACCGTGCCAACGCATCATTCAAGGGAGGAGGTCATGATTCGTCCGACAACGATAGCGACGATTTTGAGCGTCAGTGCCATGCTTTGTGGCGGCGGCTCTGCGAATGCCGCGACTTACTGCGCTCACTACATAGGCGGTCCGGAGCGGGTAGCCCCAGGTTCACCGCGGAGCGAATGCACATTCGCAACCCTGCACGAATGCCGTGCAAGCGTCAGGGAGAGGGGCGGCGGAACTTGCTACAAGCAGGGACACGTGCCGAGATCGGTGGGTCGCTAGTCTAGCCGGTCGCTGCGACGAGGCTTGGCCCGTGGCCAACCGAATGTGGGCCATGGCAGGCGCCGTGTTCAGGCGACTGCCGTCAACCTGCTATCGGCATCCGGGTCTGCGAAAAGCAGGCGCTTGCGAATGGCCTCTTCGACGAGCGCGAGCGCTTGCTTGGCTTGCCGTGCTTCGGCTTCAGCGACTTCGGCGCGAAGCTCTGCCGCCGTCAGCTTGTCCTTTTGGGCTTCAATGCACGACTGGGCATGCTCAAGAGCCTGGCACGCGTCTTTCAACCTGTGCTCGGCAGTGATGACAAATTCTCTTTGCGCCCGTTCGGCGGCCTCGGCCCGCATTTCCGCGCGCCGCAATCTCTCCAGGGCGCTCGTGCAAAGCGACTGCGCGCGAGCTTCGGTTTCGCGGGCGTGCTCCTCCATGCTGCGGAAGACGTCGGCGGCCTGATACACCAGATCCAGCGCCGTCGCCCCCTTGTCGGGGGCCGGCCCCGGGGGAAAGCTCAGGACGGTCTCGTCCCTGCCAACTGACGCTCGGAAATTACGCTGCGCCATGTCACTCAAACCCCGTCGCGAACACACAAACACATGCAGGGTGGATCATGGGAACTTATGGTTAACGAACGGTTAATAGCCGCGCGCCAGTCCGGTGCCGCTGCGCGGATCGTCCGCGCCATAGAAGCGGTTTCGAGCGATCGGCTTTCCGCCGAGGCTGGGCGCGCCGACAATGATCGCGGACACGTGGTTGGTCGGCTGCGATGGCTCGAACCGATACCCCATGCTCTCCAGTATTTTGCGGGTGTCCGGCGAAAGAGCGTAGGGCTCCATATAGGTCACATCCGGCAGCCATTGGTTATGGACGCGAGGGGCGTCGACGGCTTCCTGAATGTTCATCTGGAAATCGACGACGTTCACGATGGTTTGGAGAACCGTCGTGATAATGCGAGTTCCGCCGGGAGTGCCGAGAATGAGGACAGGCTTGTCGTCCTTTGTCAGGATCGTTGGCGTCATCGAGCTGAGCGGGGCCTTGCCTGGCGCGATGGCATTCGCGTCTTGCTGGACGACCCCGTAGGCGTTGGGCAACCCTGGATTTGGCGTGAAATCGTCCATTGTGTCGTTCATCAACACGCCTGTACCTGACGCAACGACCCGCGCTCCGAACCAGTCATTAAGCGTGTATGTCATCGAAACCGCATTGCCGGCATCGTCGATGATCGAGAAGTGCGTCGTGTGGGTGCCTTCGTGAGGCGCAACGCCCTGCCTGATCTCGCTGGAGACTCCGGCCTTGTCCGGCTTGATGGCGTCGCGGATTTTTGCAGCGTAGCTCTTGTCGATCAGCTCCCGGACCGGATCGTTGACAAAATCCGGATCGCCGAGAAGGCTGTTTCGATCGACAAAGGCATGACGCATCGCCTCAATTTCGTAGTGCAGCGCCTGCGCCGATCCCCAACCAAGCTCGCGCAGCTGATATCCCTCCAGAATGTTCAGCATCTCGCAGAGGGCGACACCGCCGGAACTCGGCGGCGCCGCCGAGATCACGTGATAGCTGCGGTAATCGCACTCGATGGGGGCAAGCTCGCGGGTCTTGTAGCGCGCGAGATCTTCCTGCTCGATGATCCCTCCGCCCGCCCGGCTCGCCTTGACGATGGCCGTCGCGATCCTGCCACCATAGAAGCCGTCAACGCCCTGCTTCCTGATCAAGCGCAGCGTTTTTGCAAGGTCGCGCTGCACCAGCCTTTGGCCGGCGACAAAAGGCTCTCCCTTGTTGAGGAAGATCGCAGCGGTCGCTGGAAACTTCCTGAAATCCTCCGTCGCAGACGCAAGCATGTCGACGTCGCCCTGGTCCAGGACGAAACCGTCCTCGGCCAGCTCGATCGCCGGCTCGATCAGTGCCGCACGCGTCATCGTTCCATACTTTTTCCGCGCATATTCCAGGCCCGAAACGGTGCCTGGCACGCTGACGGCCAGCCAGCCCATCGTACTGAGGCCTTTGATGACGTTGCCACTCTTGTCCAGGAACATGTCGCGGCTCGCGGCGCGAGGCGCCTTCTCTCGGAAATCCAGGACGGTCTTTCGCCCATCGGCAAACCGGATCGTCATGAAGCCGCCGCCGCCCAAATTGCCGGCGGCCGGATAGACCACTGCTAGGGCATATCCGACCGCGACCGCGGCATCGATAGCACTGCCGCCGCGCTTGAGAACATCCACGCCGACCTCGGTTGCAAGATGCTGTGCGGTGACCACCATGCCCTTTTCGCTGGCCACGGGCCTCACCGAGGCGGCATTGGCAGTTGAAACCGACGCCGCCGGCCAAAGGCAGGCGAGCAGGACGCAAGCCCGCGTCAGCGCTCCAAAGGCCGAGGCAAATCGAGCTGACCGAATGTTCGAAACCCGCAAAGACATGAAAATCTTCTTCTCCCGGCGTCGGCGGAACCTCGACACGTTTCTAGAATCTGGCGCCGATGTTCAAGCTCCGGATCATGGTCTTTGCCGGGCCTCCCAGCCCTTTTACCGGCCGTGAGGGACTGTTTTTGCCGCAAAATGGGCTTCAATTCCCCTGACTTGACCTTTCTGATTCGATATCCTGCAATCGGGCCGGCCATCAGGGTCGAATGCAGGTTCCGGGTAGGTTAGCGGGGTTACATCCAGATGTTTCTCGGGCGCCGCTTTGCCGCGGATGCGACGGCATCCTTGCTGATCGCTAGCGGATTTTTGCTTTTCTCAGTCGTGGAATCCTCGGCCGCAGCGGCCGATCGTTGCGCGAGTTCGGGCGAGGTTACCATCTTGCCGTCGCCGCTGACGCCCTGGACCGGCGCGCCGCTGCGCGTGATGGTCGCCGCCGAGAAGCCGGTCGATGGCGTGCTGTCGCTGATCGCGCCCGATGGCAGCGTCGCGGTCAAATCGCCGGACCGGCGCGACGGGCCGCCTTATTCCTGGTTTGCCGAAATCGCGGCTCCGGCCGCCGGCACCTGGCACGCGAAGCTGGAGCGCGAGGGCAGCTCCGCGGATTGCGGTCCGGTCAGTCGCGACATCGCGGTCAGCGCGCGCAAGCCGGCGGCTTTCGGCATACCGTCGGGCACCATCTGGCCGGTGCGCAACAGCTGGAACAGCACGTACGAAGCGTTGTTCTCGGCATGGATCGAGAAGCTGTTCGACGCACCGCCCGACCAAGATCTGAACTGGAAGGTCTGGCACGAAGTGCTGCGCGACCAATCGCGCAATTTTCTCTACAACTATCTGGGACGAAACGAGGACAATACGCAGACCGGTCTCCGTCCCGACTGCGCCGACTTCGTCTATTTCCTGCGCGCCTATTTTGCCTTCAAGATGGGGCTGCCGTTTGGCTATTCGAATTGCTCGCGTGGTTTCGGCGGCAGGCCGCCGAAATGCTACCAGTGGTTCGACGTCGAGCATCCCGAGGTCACGCGTCCGCCTCCGCCGCCCGATCAGGAGGTCGTGGCGTCCGCCACGCCGCCCGCCGCCGCGCCGCCCCCGAGGCTTCTCGGGCTGTTTGGCCGGTCAGAACCACCGGTCGAGGCGCCCGTGGCGATCCCGCCGTCGAAGCCAACTCCTCCCAAGCCGAAGCGGCCGACGAATTTCAGCGAATATTTGCGCGACGTCGGCGACGTCGTTCATACCGGAGCCGCGCGAGCCGGCGACGAGAACGCCGATTTCTACACCGTGCCGCTGACGCAACAGGCGCTGCGCCCGGGCACGGTGTATGCCGACCCATACGGCCACGTGCTGATGCTGGTGCGCCGCGTGCCCGAAGCGAACGGCACGCCGGGCGTTTTCCTGGCCGTCGATGCCGAGCCCGACGGATCGATCACGCGCAAGCGCTTCTGGCGCGGCAATTTCCTTTTCGTGCACGAGCCCGCGCTTGGCACCCCCGGCTTCAAGCATTTCCGGCCGATCCTGCGCGAGAAGGGCGGCTCGTTGCGGCGGCTGGCCAACGCCGACATCAACAAGAATCCCGAATACAACGATTATTCCAACGAGCAGTCGCAGATGCCCGCCGAGGATTTCTACGATCGCATGGACGACGTGATGTCCCCCGAGCCGCTCGATCCGGTGAAGGCGATGACCGACGCCATCACGAGCCTCAGCGAGCAGATCAAGACGCGCGTCACATCGATCGAAAACGGACGGAAATGGCAGGCCAAGGCCGCCGGCGACGCGACCATGCCGGACGGCGCCGCCATCTTCGAGACCACCGGCGCCTGGGAGGATTTTTCGACGCCGGCGCGCGATTTTCGCCTGTTGATCGCGATCGACGTGGTGCGGAATTTTCCCGATCGCTTCGTGCGCCGCTCGGACCGCTACGCAATCCCGGCCGGCAAGAGCGCGGCGGAGATGAAGACCGAGTTGCAGGGCGTCTTGGCGTCGGAACTTGCTGCGCGCAAGGTGACCTATACGCGCAGCGACGGCTCGCAGTGGACGTTATCGGTCAAGGACGTGGTCGATCGGGCCACCGATTTCGAGATGGCCTATAATCCAAACGACTGTGTGGAGCTCCGGTGGGGCGCGCCCGAGAACAGCGAAGAGGCCTCGACATGCAAGCGTCATGCGCCCCAGGGGCAGCGCGCGAAGATGTCGGACTACCGCGCCTGGTTCCGCGAGCGGCATTGGCCGGCGCACACGTAGGATCAGGCGTCACTGATACGTCGCGACGATGTCGGTGACCGCGCGCTCGAGCTGCTGGGCGGTGGCGCATTGGCGCACCACGTTGCAGAAGGTGGCGTAGCGCGGCATCTCGGAATCGCCGTAGCCCCAGGTCAGGCGGCTTTCGGGATTGAGCCAGACCACGCGCTTTGCGCGCTCGGAGATGCGCCTGAGGATATCCGCGCGAGGATCCAGATTGTTGCTGCGTGCGTCGCCCAGCACGATGACGGTGGTCTGCGGCGTCACGCTCTCCATCCACTGCCTTTCGAAATCGGCGAATGAGGAGCCGTAGTCGGATGAGCCGAAGCCGACCTTGGACATGATGTCCCGCATCGCTTCTTCCGCGCTCCTGGATTCGAGGATGTCGCTGACCTCGATCAGGTGTCCGGAAAAGGCAAAGGAGCGGACGTCGGACACGACCTCATGCAGGCTATGGATCAGCAGCAGGAAGAAATCGGACACCCGCGCCACCGAGCCTGAGACGTCGCACAGCGCCACGATCTTCGGCTTGTCGCGATGCTTGCGCTTCCACGCGGTGAGGAACGGCACGCTGCCCCAGGCCGCATTCCTGCGCAGCGTCCGCCGCACGTCGAGATGGCCGCGGCGCTGGCGCTTGCGCGGTTTGGAGAAGCGTTCGCGCAGGCGTCGCGCCATCTGGCGGATCAGCGCACGCATCTGCTCGATCTGCCGCGGTTCGATGCGGGCGAGCGGCGCGTTGCGCAGGATTTCGTTGCGGAGGTTTTCGGCTTCCTCGCGGCCATAAAGCAGCAGCGCCTGCGAGACCCGGTCGCGAACGGTCTCGCGCAGGGCATCGGTTGCGGCGCCAAGCCGTTCCGCCAGCGCCGGGTTGGTCGCGGTCAGATTGTCGAGATCGTCATTGAGACGATGGATCCCCATCTGTTCGAGAACGCGGCTCTGGAAAATGCCGCGCTGGGTGAAATAGCGGATATCGGACAGGCCGGCGGCGCTGGCGGCATTGGCGATGGCCGCAGCGATTTCAGCCAGGTCTTGCGACAGCAGCATCTGCGCGAGCGGCCCGAGGTTTTGCGGTTGACCGCCGCCGGCGCTTTGCGCGCTTTGATTGATCGGTGTCTGATTTTCCTGGGCCGCGCCGTCCTTCACATCTCTTGGCTGCGACGGCTCTGCTTGCGAGAAGAACAGGTCGAAGCAGGCGCCGAGCGCCTTCTTCTCGTCCTCGCTCTTCGCGAGCGTCAGCAGCAGCGCGTCGCGCAGAATGTCGCGTTCTTCAAAGCCTACTTTATCGACCGCCCGCATCGCATCGATGCTTTCGGCCGGAGAGACATGCACTCCCGCTCCCCGCGCGGCGCGAAAGAAGCGATGGAGATTGTCTCTCATGCTATTCTCTTGAGCATGGTCTTTTCGAAAAACCGCTGCACACTTTTTCGGACCATGCTCTTAGCCGAATACGTTCTGGCGGGCGGCGTTGGCCACGAAGGTCGTCACATGCGGCGTTGCAGCCTCGACGTCCGATTCGTACTTCAGGAGCACGTTGAGGGTGTCCTTGACCATCTCGTGGCCGAGCTCGGACGCCTGCAGCAGCACCAGCACGCGCGCCCAATCGATGGTCTCGCTCACTGAAGGCTGTTTCTTCAGGTCCAACGTGCGGATCGAGTGGATGAAGCTGACGAGCTGCCTGCGCAGCCTCTCGGAGATGCCGGGCACGCGGGTCTCCACGATCCGCTCCTCGAGCCTCGAGTCGGGGAAGCCGATATGCAGATGCAGGCAGCGCCGCTTCAGCGCGTCGCCGAGATTGCGTTCGCTGTTGGAGGTGAGGATCACCGTCGGCGGCACCGCGGCGGCGATGGTGCCGAGCTCGGGGATGCTGACCTGGAAGTCGGACAGGATTTCGAGCAGCAGCGATTCGAATTCCGCGTCCGATTTGTCGATCTCGTCGATCAGGAGCACGCAGCCTGCGGGCTGCTCGAGCGCCTGCAACAGCGGCCGCGGCTCGACGAACTCCTTGGCGAAGAACACGTCGCCAAAATCATGGAGCTGCTCCAGCGCGGCGTGCAGCGTTTCCGCGCCGCCCAGCACCTCGCCGAGCTTGTCCTTGAGGATCTGCGTATAGAGGAGCTGCTTGGCGTATTTCCACTCATAGAGCGCCTTCGCCTCGTCCAGCCCTTCATAGCATTGCAGGCGGATCATCTTCAGGCCGCGCCAGCCGGCGATCGCTTTCGCAAGCTCGGTCTTGCCGACGCCGGCGGGGCCTTCGACCAGGATCGGCTTGGCGATCTGCTCCGACAGATAGACCGCGGTCGCGATCTGACGGCTGGCGATATAGCCTTGCGAGGCGAGGCCGTTTTCGACCGCTTCAATGGAGGCCAGGGGCCGGGGTTCAGGCACGGATTTCAGCTCCGGTATGTTGTTGCTGTTATAAGGGTTCCTCCCGAAGCGAGGAGAACCCATTTGCGATAGGGACATTGGCCCCGAAAGTCCATATGCCGGGACTGCCGCCGGGAGGGCCGGAAAAGTCCGAATTTGCCGATCGGTGGAATAACGGACGTGGGGTCAAGGGCCCGGTCGGGCGTCTATTGCGGCCACGAAAAGGCGGTGGGAGTATTTTGGCGAACGCTGCGAAACGCTCGCACTTGCCGCGCCCGGCGGGTAGGCTGGTCACCAGTCTCATCAGCCGGCGGGATCATCATGCTGGAGAAATTCGAGCGTTATCCGCTCACCTTTGGGCCGACGCATATCGAGAAGCTGTCGCGGCTTGGCGACCATCTTGGCGGCAAGGTCGAGATCTATGCCAAGCGCGAGGACTGCAATTCGGGCCTCGCCTTCGGCGGCAACAAGCTGCGCAAGCTCGAATACATCATTCCGGATGCGCTTGCCTCCAATGCCGACACGCTGGTGTCGATCGGCGGCGTGCAGTCCAACCATACCCGCATGGTGGCGGCGGTCGCCGCCAAGATCGGCATGAAGTGCCGCCTTGTCCAGGAAAGCTGGGTGCCGCATGAAGATGCCGTCTATGACCGCGTCGGCAACATTCTGCTCAGCCGCGTGATGGGCGCCGATGTGCGCCTGGTCGATGAAGGTTTCGACATCGGCATCCGCAAGAGCTGGGAAGAGGCGATCGAGGAGGTGAAGGCCGCCGGCGGCAAGCCCTATGCGATCCCCGCCGGTGCTTCCGTGCATAAATATGGCGGGCTCGGCTATGTCGGCTTCGCCGAGGAGGTGCGCGCGCAGGAGAAGGAGCTTGGCTTCGCCTTCGATTACATCATCGTCTGCACCGTCACCGGCTCGACCCATGCCGGCATGCTGGTCGGCTTTGCCAAGGACGGCCGCGAGCGCAAGGTGATTGGCATCGATGCGTCCTTCACCCCGGCGCAGACAAAGGCGCAGGTGCTGTCGATCGCGCAGAACACCGCGCGCCTGGTCGAACTCGGCCGCGAGATCGTCGAGGACGATGTCGTGCTGATCGACGATT
>Ga0153954_1000600_pt1 | contig 26963 bp, 20 predicted proteins | sample TSFL038MetaG_FD_102277 | JGI IMG/M metagenome (GOLD analysis project Ga0153954, IMG submission 102277) | Attine ant fungus gardens microbial communities from Florida, USA - TSFL038 MetaG | ecosystem: Host-associated > Fungi > Mycelium > Unclassified | place: USA: Florida, Wekiwa Springs State... | reverse complement strand
TCGGATGGACGCGTCCCCTCACTGTTCGGCCGGGGAGCGCGAACCTTGAGCCCTGGGCGGGCGGCGCCACGGGGACTTCATCGGCGCCGGCCGGTTACCCGCGCTTGATCGCGGCCGGCTCGAGGCGGACGATCACCGACTTCGACGTCGGGGTCCCGGACTCCAGGGCAGTCGAGTTCAGCGGCACCAGTACATTCGTCTCAGGGTAGTAGGCGGCGGCGCAACCCCGGGGGGTGTCGTAGGCGATCGCGCGGAAGCGTGGCGCACGCCGAACCACACCGTCTTCGGTGACGCCGACCAGGTCGACGATGTCACCGTGGGCGAGGCCGAGGGCCTCCAGGTCACGTTCGTTGACCATGACGACGCGGCGGCCCGCCTTGATGCCACGGTAACGGTCGTTCAGCCCGTAGATGGTGGTGTTGTACTGGTCGTGGGAGCGCAGCGTCTGCAGGACGAGGCAGCTGGGGGGAACGTCGAGAACGTCGAGCTGGTTGACCGTCAGCCGGGCGCGTCCGGTCGGAGTCGCGAACGTGCGGGTGTCGCGGGGCGGGTGAGGCAGGACGAAGCCCTCGTCCAGGCGGTCGTTGAAGTCCTCGAATCCGGGGATGGCGACGGCGATCGCATCGCGGATCAGGTTGTAGTCCTCGCTCCAGGCCGACCATGGCACCGCCACCCGATCGCCGAGGAGCCGCTGCGCCAGTCCGCACACGATCGCGACCTCGGAGCGGACCTCGTCCCCCGGGGGAGGCAGTCGGCCGCGCGACGCATGCACGGCGCTCATCGAGTCCTCGACGGTAACCGCCCCGGCCGCGTCGCGGTCGGTGCGTCCCAGGGCGGGAAGGATGAGCGCCTCGTGGCCGGGGGTGAGGTGCGCCCGGTTCGGCTTGGTCGACACGTGGACCGTGAGGTCGCAGCCGCTCAGCGCCGCCGCCGTCGCCGCGGTGTCGGGCGCCGCGGAGAGGAAGTTGCCGCCGAGGGCGAAGAGCACCTTGACCCGGCCGTCGCGCATTCCGCGGATTGCCTCCACCACGTCGGCGCCATGGCGGCGCGGCATCGGGAAGCCGAGGGCGGCTTCCATGCGATCGAGGAACTCCGGCGCCGGTTTCTCGTGGATGCCCATGGTGCGGTCGCCCTGGACGTTCGAGTGCCCGCGCACGGGGCAGACGCCGGCGCCGGGCTTGCCGATCATGCCGCGCAACAACAGGGTGTTGACGATCTCCCGGATGGTGGCGACCGAGTTGCGGTGCTGGGTCAGCCCCATGGCCCAACAGATCACGATCCGTTCGGCGGCGATCATGCGCTCCGCGAGATCGTCGATCTGCTCGCGGGTAAGGCCGGTGGCCCGCAGCACGATGTCCCAGTCGAGATCGGCTGCGTGTGCGCGCAGCGCCGCCAGGCCGTCGGTGTGTTCGGCGAGGAAGGTGTGGTCGAGCGCGTCGCGGTCGAGGAGGATGTGGTTGATCGCCGCGAACAGCGCCAGGTCGCCGTTGATCCGGATCGGCAGGTGGACATCCGCCAGCTCGGTACCGCGCGCGAGCATCCCACGCAGCTTCTGCGGGTTGTCGAAGCGGGTGAGACCGGCCTCGCGCAGCGGGTTGATGGCGACGATCGTCGCGCCGCGGCCCTTCGCCGTCTCCAGGGACGACAACATGCGTGGGTGATTGGTGCCCGGGTTCTGCCCGGCGATCAGCAGCAGGTCGGCGTGCTCGACGTCCTCCAGCGAGACGGACCCCTTACCTACGCCGATCGTCTGCTGCAGTGCCACGCCGGAGGACTCGTGACACAGGTTTGAGCAGTCCGGCAGGTTGTTGGTACCGAACGCCCGTACCATTGCCTGATAGGCGAAGGCCGCCTCGTTGGAGGTTCGTCCGGAGGTGTAGAACGCCGCCTGGTCGGGTGTCGCCAATCGGTCGAGTCGGTCGGCGATCAGCCCGAAGGCGTCGTCCCAGTCGATCGGTGCGTAGTGCGTCGCGCCTGCCGCCAGGTACAGCGGGTGGGTGAGCCGGCCCTGCTTGCCGATCCAGTAGTCGCTCTGCGCCGCCATCTCCGCCACCGACCACTGGGCGAACAGCTCCGGACCGGCCCGCAGCTTCGTCGCCTCCTCCGAGACGGCCTTGGCCCCGTTCTCACAGAACTCGGCGTGGTGACGCTGGGCCGGATCGGGCCAGGCGCAGCCCATGCAGTCGAATCCGCCGCGCTGATTGATGGCCGCCAAGGTGCGCACCGTCCGGGGAATCCCCATTTCGGAGACGGCGTGCCCGAGCGCCGCGCGGACTGCCGGGAGGCCCGCGGCGTGGGACGGCGCGGGCCGCACATCAAGCGTGCTGTCGTCTTGACCCGCGCCTGCGGCGGGGGGACGTCTGGGCATGGTCAAAGTTTATGGCGCCCGGGATGCGGGCCTTGTCCTTGGGGGCTCGGCATCGGCCGCCCGGCACGACGTGCAGCTCGGCGACCGGCACGCCGTCGGTTTGGTCGACCATTTGGCCAACGCCCGTGGTTCCACCGATGCGGTTCCGGCGTCGTCGTGGTCGGGTACCGGGCATGCGTCCCGTCCTCACCGCCATCACCTGTGCGCTCGCGGCAGCCTGTGTCGCCCTCGCCGCCTTCGTCCCCGCCGCGTCGGCCTTGCTCACCGCCTCCCCCGAGCCGATCTTCACCAAGACCGCGACCACCAACCACGTCTACTTCAAGGCGGAAAAGCCCACCTACTACGCGGAATACCGGGCCTGTATCTGGACCGTGCGGCTGCTCCCCGGCGGGGGTGAACAGATCGTCGAGGGCGCTGTCGGTGGGCCGGGGGTCGGCGGCTCGAACTGCAGCGGCAACCTGCCGAGCGGTACCACGTCCTACAACCAGTACCCGTTCACGCCGAGCACGGTGTTGGCGGACGGCAGTACCTACGCGGTCTGCATGGCGACGTACCACTGGGCGGCCGTGATCTGGCAGACCGAGGCGCAGGCGAACGGCCAGTACGTGCTCTGCCCGACCAGCACGATCGACCGGAGCAAGCCGACGACCAGCGTTCACCTCGCGGGCGACGCGCCGGTGGTCAACACGATGGCGGTGCCGGTCCGGATCGATTATCAAGACGCGATCAGCCCGCCCTGGCAGGGCCCGAACGGCACCGCCTCCAACTGGGTCTGCGGCGCTGCGTACCCGACGCAGTGCAGCCCCAACCAGGTCTCCTCCGATTGCAGTGTGCCGTCGATTCCCGATGACATGGGGCACTATCCGGCCAACCTCTCCAACAGCTTCTCCTGCACCTTGAACGTGGTGAGCGAGGGCCGTTACGTCGTCTGCTCGATCAGCGCCGACTCGGCGGTCCCCGACGATCCCGTCAACCCCTGGAACGGCACGGCGAACTCGGCCTCCGCCAACCTCTCGGCGCCGGCCTGCGACGACGTCACCGTGGACACCACCGGCCCGACGGTGACGGTGAACGCGGATGCGGTCAACGTGACCGTCGGTCAACTGGTCGGGTTCACCGCCGGCGCCGCCGACCCGGCCGGGACCAGCGGCAGCTATGACTGGGATTTCGGTGACAACACCGCGCATGGCTCCGGGGCGGCGCCGACCCACACCTTTACGCAGCCGGGCACCTTCGTCGTGCGCGCCGCGACGACCGACGGCGCCGGCAACGGCGGCAGCGGTACGGTCACGGTCACCGTCACGGCGCCCGCTGGGAGCGGGGGCACCGGCGGGGGCGGCGGGGGCGGTACTGGTCCTGGAGGTGGCACGCGCCCGGGCGGCGGCGGGGGCTCGGGTGGCGGCAAGTCGACCGGACGCGACGACGGCGCGCCCCTCCCCGGGGCCGGCGAGGGCACCTTCACGCCGGCGGGCTCGCCCGCGCTGACGACTGGCCAGGTCAAGGCCGGCGGCGCGGTCACGGCGATCGCGCCGCTCTCGGCGAGTGCGCTCGGGCGGGCCAACGGCGGCGGGACGCGCTCGGCGACCGTCGGCAAGCTCAAGGCCACCGCGCCGAGTTCCTTCACCGCCGGCCGAACCCGGCTCAAGCTCACCGTCACCTTCGGGCAGCCGGGCTCGCTCGAAGTGACCCTCTTAAAAGGTAAGAAACCCGCCGCGCGCGGCAGCCTCCTCGTCACCCAGGCGGGCACCGCCGGGGTCGCTCTGAAGGTCCCGGGGCACCTCCCTCCCGGCGCCTACGAGCTCGCTGTCACCTACCGATCGCGCGGCGGCAAGCCCCTCACCAAGCGTTTCGGGCTCACGGTCAGGCGAGCATAGGCCTCGGACCGTCGCGGCCGTCGGGCCGCGCGGCGCTCGTGCACTTGAGCCGGTTATGGGCGGCTCAAGTGCACGAGCGAGGGGAGCGCGGCTCGTGGGGTGGACGAGTGTCGGAAGCCGCTGACGGCTCCTGTACCCTGCGCCGCCATGGCTCTCGCCCGAGCAGGGATTTTGGTGTTGATCACGGCTGTCCTCGCCTGTGTGCTTCCGGCTGCCGCCGGCGCCGTCGGGTTCTCCCAGCCGATGGGGAGCCCGTACGCGGTAGGCGACGAAGGCATCAATGGGATCGCCGTCGGCGACCTCAATAAGGACGGTCGCGATGATGTCGTCAGCGTCAACAGCGGGCCGCTCGGCGAGCACGCGCCCAGCTACTCGGTGATGCTTGCCAACCCCGATGGCTCGCTGTCGCCGGCGCCGGGTGGCAGGGTGACGATGACCAGCTATCCCGGCCGGGTGGCGCTTGGCGACGTCAACGGCGACCACAACCTCGACCTGATCATCAGCGAAGAGACCCAGGTCAGCGTCTTCCTCGGCCACGGCGACGGCGCCTTCGCGGCAGCCCCGCTGGCGGTGCTGAGCGGTGGTGGCAACCCGTTCGCGCTCGCCGCCGCCGACCTCAACGACGATGGCCTCGACGACGTCGTCGTCGCCAACTACGGATCCAACAACGTCTCCGTCTATATCTCCACCGGCGACGGCTTCGAGCAGGCCCCCGGCAGTCCCTACCTGGTCGGCACCGCGCCGCGCTCGGTCACGGTCGGCGACCTCAACGGCGATGGCCGCCCCGACATCGTCACCGGCAACCACTTCTCCGGCTCCGGCGAGTCGTTCTTCCCCGGGGCGATCTCGGTCCTCCTGCAGCAGGGGGACGGCAGTTTCGCCCCTGCGCCCGGCAGCCCGCTGGAAGGCGAATGGGAACAGACGGTGGTGGCCCTGGGGCACTTCGACGAAAACGACTCCCTCGACATCGCCGCCGCAGCCCAGGGCAACGAGAGGATCGTGTTCCAGTTGAACAACGGCGACGGGACCTTCACCGGGCCGTCGACCCCGGGCAGCTACCCGAGCCACTTCGTCACCTCGATCACCGTCGCCGACTTCGACGGCAACGGCCTCGATGACGTGGTGCTGCCGATCTACGAATCCGGCAACGACCCCTCCGTCCAGGTCTTCTACGGCGCCGGCGCCGGCACTCTCTCGCCGGCTGACTCCTATCCCGTGGCCGGCGGCCCCAACTTGGTCGCCACCGGTGACTTCAACGGCGACGGCCACCCTGACATCGTCGTCGGCAATAACTCCACCCTGTCCGTGTTGCTCGACCTGGTGCCGGAAATGGTCGTCGAACCGGCCGAGCTCGACTTCGGCGGCGTCGAAGTCGGCGACAGCGCCGGCCCCGAAGCGGTGCGGGTCGCCAACGAAGGCAGCGCCACCCTGAACCTCGGCGACGTCGAGCTGAGCGGCGCGGACGCGGACGAGTTCTCCTTCGACGCCTCCGATTGCGCCGCCGCCCTCGAACCCGGCGAAGAATGCACGGTGGAGGTCGAATTCACCCCGAGCGGGCCGGGCACCGCCGCGGCGACCCTGGAAGTCGGCCAGGAAGGCGGCCCGGCGGCGCTGGTCGAGCTGTCCGGCGAAGGGCTCGCCCGGGACGCCTCGCTCTCGCCGTCAACCCATGACTTCGGTGACACCCCCGTCACCACCGTCCACGAGGAAACCTTCGTCCTGCACAGCACCGGCGGGCTGCCGCTGCAGGTCGGCGCGCCGACGATCACCGGCGCCGACGCCGACGAATTCGAAATCCTCGACGACGGCTGCGGGAGCGAAGTGCTGCCGCCGGACGAAAGCTGCGAAATCCTGGTCGGCTTCACGCCGCTGACCGAAGGGGCGAAGTCGGCGCAGTTGGAAGTCCCCACGGACGGCGTCTCGCCGACGAGCGCCGGCCTCGAAGGGACGGGCGCTCCCGATCCGGAGGCGACTCTCGTGGCGCCCGAATTCCAGGAAACGGCGATCAACGGATCGAGCTTCGTTGAAGCCGAGCTGACCAGCAGCGGCAGCACCGACCTCGGGGTCGGGGTCGTCGCGATCACCGGCCCGGACGCGAACCAGTTCGAAATCGTCAGCGCCCCGTGCAGCGGCCAGACGCTGCACGCCGGCGACGAATGCGGGATCGAAGTCGTCTTCCAGCCGACCTCGGCGGGCCGTAAGACGGCGACGCTGGAAGTCGATACCGACGCGGTCAACGGCCCGATCGCCGCGGCGCTCGAAGGCACCGCGTCGAACGCCGACCTGCTCCTCAGCCCCACCGGGTTCGACTTCGGCGGGCAGCCTGCCGACGGGACCGCCGGCGACTTTGCCCACTTCGAACTGTCGAGCGTGGGCGAAACGGCGGGGAAGGTCCTCGGCGTCGAGCTGGTCGGCGCCGACCCCGGCGAATTCGAAATCACCACCGACACCTGCTCCGGCACGACGCTCCCCAACGGCGAGCACTGTGAAGTCACGGTCGCCTTCGCCCCGCACAGCGAGGGCGCCAAGTCCGCGCTGCTGGAAATCACCAGCAACTCGAACGGCGGCCCCCTGTCGGCGTCGCTGGAAGGCGTCGGCCTCGGGCTTCCCACCGGGACGATCTCGCCGCTCGAACACGACTTCGGCGAAGTGCTGGTGGGCGGGGAAAGCGCGGCCCAGGACTTCACGGTCGAAAACACGGGCGACGCCCCGCTGCAGGTGGACGGCGCGACGCTGGTCGGCGCGGAAGCCGGGCAGTTCGAGCTCGACGAGGAAAGCTGCGACGGCATCGAGCTCGCACCCGATGAGACCTGTCAGCTCAGCGTCACCTTCGCCCCGACCGCGGGCGGCGCGCACACCGCGGGGATCGAAATCCAGAGCGACGCCGCGACGACGATCAGGGGCGAAGTCGAGGGCAGCGGCCGGCTCGAACCTGGCATCGCGGTCACTCCGGCACTTCTCTCCTTCATCGGTCAGTTCGCCGGGGCCGGTCCGGGTGAGCCGCAGGCGATCACCGTCGAAAGCAACGGGGCGACGCCGCTGCACGTCGACAGCGTGTCACTCGGCGGGGAGAAGCCGGGCCAGTTCGAAGTCGTCGCAGACGAGTGCGCGAGGACGACCGTGGCCGTCGGTGATCGGTGCCTGATCGAAGTCGCCTTCAACCCGACCGAAATCGGCACCACGGAAGCCACCCTGACGATCGAGAGCGATGCCGGCGGCGCGGCCGTCGTCCAGCTGGTCGGCGTCGCCTATCGCAATCCCGGCATCGCCGTCGACCCGGCCGGCCTCGACTTCGGCGAGCAGGTTGCCGGCGCCGGCGCGGGTACGCCGCAGACGATCACCGTCGAAAGCATCGGCACGACGCCGCTGGAAATGGACGCTCCGGAGTTCGAAGGCGCTGACGCCGACCAGTTCCAGATCGTTGACAACCGGTGCGCGGGCGCGCGGCTCGCGCCGGGCGAGAGCTGCGAGATCGAAGTCGGCTTCGCGCCGACCTCGACCGGCGGGAAGAGCGCCGGCCTGATCATCGCCAGCAACAACACGCACGGCTTCGGCCCGCCGATCGTCGCCCTGACCGGAACCGGCACGGAAACGCCGAAGTCATCGGAAGAAGAGAAGACGTCTGGCGAGACGAAGCCTGGCGAGACGAAGCCTGACGAAGCGAAGACCGACGAGGGGAAGCCCGCCCCGCCGGTCTCGACGCCCAAGCCGAAGCCGCCGGTATGCGTCCCGGTCACGGTGAAGAAGCTGGCGCCCTACACGGTCGAAACCAAGGGCCGGCCGGGGTCCCCGGGCCTGCGCGCCCGCTTCACCCTCGGCGCCCCCGGCCTGGTCGAAGTGACCGCCTCGGTCACCTACCGCCTCGACGGCAAGCCCCACACCGCCTCGCTCGGCAAGAGCCGGCTGCAGGCCGGGCTCTCCGTCAACTACAAGGTCGCGATCCCGGCGAAGCTGCGTCCGGACCTCACCCCGGGCACGCCGGTGACCCTGAAGCTGCGCTACCGGGCCAAGGGCAGCGCCGCGGGCTGCAGCTCGTTCGGCAAGCCCGCCACGAAGAGCCTGCGCACCCAGGTAGTCCTGATCTCCCGGTAGCGCCTGTACCGAGAGGGGTGCCTCTCCCAGGATCGAGGCATGTGCAGAAACATCAGGACCCTCCACAACCTCGACCCACCCGCGACCGGCGTCAGCCTGCTTCCGGGGGAGGACGACCGCACCATCATTCAGCGCTCGATCTGACGCTCGTGCACTTATGGGCGCCAGGGCGCCCATAAGTGCACGAGCGCCGGGGACGGCAACATTCGCGACGGCTTCGTCCCTTGCCCGTCTCGGCGTCAGCCGTGCGGGATGATGTCGCCGTGCACCGTGTCGTCGATGCGATGAACGTGATCGGATCTCGGCCGGATGGGTGGTGGCGCGATCGCGAGGGGGCGATCGAGCGGCTCGTCCGGCGGCTCGATCGGTGGGCCGAGGGTGGGGAGGAGCGGGTGACGGTGATGCTCGAGCGCGAGCCACGCGAGACGCTCGGTGCCGAGCGGGTCGAGATCGCCTGGGCGGGCGCCGGGGGCCCGAATGCCGCCGATCGCGAGATCCTCGCGCGGCTCCCCGGCTGGCTGGCCGAAGGGGAGGTGGTGGTCGTCACCTCCGACCGCGACCTGAAGGCGAAAGCCGTTGCTGCCGGTGCCGACGTGGTTCCCAGTCGCCCCTTCCGCGCCGAGCTCGACTCGCTTTAGTCGCTCAACCCCGCATGGCCGTGACCTTTGCCGCGACCTCCGCGCGCAGGCCCGCGGCGGCGGCGTAGTCGACGTTGCGGCCGCGACCCGCTGACGACGAGGCCGGCGTCCAGCAGGCGACGGAAATCGGCGCTCGCCGTTGCCGGTGAGACGTCCGCCTCTTCGGCGTAGGCGCCTCGCCCGGTGGCGCCCACGAGGCTCTGCTCGAGCGCGATCACCAGCCGATCGTCCCGCCTCGCTCGCTGAAGCCTTTTGGCGCTATGACCACCAAAAGGCTTCAGCGAGCAGCTGGCTTGGCAGGCCCCCGTCAACCGTCGGGTGGCGGAAATCTCGACGACCCGGGGCGGATTGGGCCGGAATGGTGGCATGCGCTCGGAGGCCTCCTCGGCGCGGGCTACATCCTGATCGGAATCCTCGTCGTGCGCATGATCGGCGCCAGTGGCGTCGCCTGTTCGGCCTCCCACCGCGCCCGCCTCGACCGCGTCAGCCCCGGGCCGGGTCCTGCAGGTTGTCGCGCAGGGTGGCGAGGAATTCCGCCGCCTGGGCGCCGTCGATCGCCCGGTGGTCCCAGGAGAGCCCGAAGATCGACATCGAGCGGATCGCGATCACGTCCGAGCCGTCGGGCGCGGTGATCACGACGGGCCGTTTGGCGATCGTCTCGACGTCGAGGATCGCCACCTGCGGCTGGTTGATGATCGGCGCCGACATCAGGGTCCCGAATTTGCCCTGGTTGGTGATCGTGAAGGTGCCGCCGCCGACGTCGCCGGGCTTCAGCGAGCCTTCGCGCGCCGCGAGCGCCAGGGCGCGGATGCCCTGGTTCAGCCCGGAGACGTTGAGCGCGTCGGCGTTGCGGACCACCGGCACGATCAGGCCGTCCTCGCCGAGCGACACGGCGATGCCGAGGTCGACGTTGGGGTGGTGGGTGATCCGGTCGCCGTCGATCCAGGCGTTCAGGTTCGGGTGCGCGCGCAGGGTGCGCACCGTCGCCTCGGCGACGAAGGGGAGGGCGGTGGTACCGGCCGCGCCGCGCGCCGCCTCGACCGCGGTCATGTCGACCTCGATCCAGGTGTGGCAGTGGGCGGCGGTGGCGCGCGAGTGCAGCATGTTCTTGGCGATCGCCTGGCGCATTCGCGACATCGTCTGGCTCTCGTCGCCGGGACGCGCGGGGGTCGCGGGCGCTGAGGGGGCGGGCTTGGGCGCCGCGGCGGGCGCCGCCTGCGGCGAGCCGGCAGCCGAGCCTGCCTCGATCGCGGCGAGGACGTCGCCCTTGCGGACGCGACCGCCGCGACCGGTCCCGGTCACGCGGCTGAGGTCGATGTCGTTGGCGGCGGCCATCCGGCGCACCAGCGGCGAGTAGCGGGGCGAGGACGAGTTCTCGGCGGCGGCGGCCGGAGCCGGGGTGGTGGGAGCGACGGCGGGCGGGGCGGGGGCCTCCTCGACGCTTTCGGTGGTGCGGATCCGCGCGAGCGGGGTGCCGACGGTGACGGTCGTTCCGGGCTCGACCAGCAGCTGGTCGAGCACGCCGCCGATCGGCGAGGTCACCTCGCTGTCGACCTTGTCGGTAGACACGTCGCAGAGCGGCTGCTCGACCTCGATCTGGTCGCCCACCCCGACGTGCCATTCGAGGACGGTTCCCTCGTCGACCGAGACCCCCATCTGAGGCATCGGGACCTCGACTACAGACTCGGACGTCACGTTCACTGCTGCCGACCTCCCTTGACAGTAATATTCATCTCGTTCAGTATACGGGCAGTTGCTCGCATTGCGAGCGAGTGTTGGTTCGGTCCACATCGAGGAGGGCAGGCTTTGAGTTCTGGAGGGCAAATACGAGTCGGCGTTTGCGGTCTCGGGGGCATCGGCCGGGCTGCCAGCCAACTCCTGCTGGACCATCGCCAGGGGGTCGAGGTGGTGGCCGCCGCGACCAAGGAGGCCGACGCGATCGGCAAGCCGCTGGCCGAGTACGTCGGGGCGGCGAACGGCCCCGGGCCGGTCATCGCCGACGACCTGAGCGCCGTCCTCGCCGCCGAGCCGCAGGTCGTCGTCTACGCGACCGGCTCCTTCCTCGAGCAGACCCGCGACGACATCGTCGCGATCGCCGAGCGCGGGATCGACGTCGTCTCCCCCTGCGAGGAGCTCGCCTTCCCCTTCAACCGCTTCCCCGACGACGCGGCGCGGATCGACGCTGCGGCGAAGGCCGCCGGCGCCACCGTCCTCGGCACCGGCGTCAACCCCGGCTTCATCTTCGACACCCTGCTGGCCGCCGCGACCGGGGCCTGCTGGGACGTCCGCTCGATCCGCGGCCGGCGCGTCGTCGACGTGGTCGACTTCGGCGAGAACATCCACCTGCGGCTCGGCATCGGCTACACGCTCGGGGAGTTCGAGCGGGGCCACGCCGACGGCAGCATCGCCGGCCACGTCGGCTTCCCCGAGTCGATCGAAATGGTCTGCGAGCGCCTCGGCCTGGCGCTCGACGGGCCGGTCGAGGAGCGTTTCGAGCCGCTGGTCGCCGAGACCCCCGCCCCGACCCTCTACGGCGAGGTCCCCGCCGGGAAGACCGAGGGGTTCGTCCAGCGCGCCACCGGGACGGTCGGCGGCAAGGCCCTGGTCGAGTTCGAGCTGGTGCTCCACCTGCGGCCGGCGGCGGCCGGGATGGAGTCCACCGACAGCTTCGCGATCGACGGCATCCACCCGGTGAACCTCACCCTCTCGCCGGGGATGGACGCGATCCCGGCGACCTCCGCGGTGCTCGTCAACAGCCTCCCGGTCGTCGTCCGGGCGGAGTCGGGCCTCAAGTCGGTGAAGGACCTGCCGACCGCCGGCGCCTGGCTCGGCCCGTCGACCGCGGGCTCGCTCCGATGAGCCGCGCCGCGGCGGAGCGCCAGGAGCGCGAGGGCGCTCCCGCCCCCCTCAGCGCCGAGCGGGTCGAGCAGGCGCTCGCCCTCTACCGCCAGATGGTGCTGATCCGGGCGGTCGAGGTGGAGATCGAAACGCTCCACAAACGCGGCCGGATGTCGGGCTCGTTCCACTCCTCGATGGGCCAGGAGGCGTGCGCCGCGGGGGTCTGCGGGGCGCTGCGGACGACCGACATCGTCACCAGCAATCACCGTGGCCACGGCCACGCGGTCGCCAAGGGCGTCCCCGCCGAGGGGATCTTCGCCGAGCTCTTCGGCCGCTCCTCCGGCGTTAGCGGCGGGCGCGGCGGCTCGATGCACCTGCACCACCGCGAGAGCGGCTTCCTCGGCGAGAACGCGATCGTCGCCGGCGGCCTCCCCTGGGCCGGCGGCGCGGCCTGGGCGCGGAAAAAACGGGGCCGGGACGACGTCGGCGTCGCCTTCATCGGCGACGGCGGGTTCGCCCAGGGCGTCACCCACGAGGTCCTGCTGATGGCCCGCTACTGGTCGGCCCCGCTGATCGTCGTCTGCGAAAACAACGGCCTCGCCCACTCGATGGACTCCTCGCGGCTCTTCGGCGAGGCGGGGACGATCGCCGAGATCGTCCGCGCGACCGGCATGCGCTCCGAGTTCGTCGACGGCCGCGACGCGCTGGCGGTGGCCGACGTCGCCGAGGAGCTGGTCGAGCACGCCCGCACCACCGGCCCGGCCTTCGTCGAGTGCCAGGTCTTCCGGGTCAAACCGCACAGCCTCAGCGATCCCGATTACCGCTACCGGGCCAAAGACGCGGGCAAGGCCTGGCTGGAGACGAACGACCCGCTCGTGGTCCTTCGCGACCGGCTCGGGGAGGACCACCAGGGAGCCCTCGACGGGATCGACGAGGAGGTGGCGAGCGCGGTCGCGGCAGCGTCGGCAGCCGCCGAGGCCGCCCCCCAGACGCCGACGAGCGCCGCCCTCCAACACGTCTACGCCACCCCGGAGTTGAGCCCGAATGCCTGAGATGAAATACGCGGAGGCGGTCCGCGCCGCCCTCGCCGCCGAGCTGCGAGCAGACGACGACGTCCTCATCATGGGCGAGGAGGTGGGCGCCCTCGGCGGCGTCTTCACCACCACCAAAGACCTGGTCGAGGAGTTCGGCGAGGAGCGGGTGATCGACACGCCGATCAGCGAGAACGGCTTCGTCGGCTGGTCGATCGGGCTCGCCGCCGAGGGCTTCCGGCCGGTGGTCGAGATCATGTTCTCCGACTTCGTCCTGCTCGCCCTCGACCAGATCGTCAACCTCGGCGCCAAGGTCAGCTTCATGAGCAACGGGCAGTTCAACGTCCCGCTCGTGATCCGGATGCCGGGCGGCGGCGGCACCAACCACGGTCCGCAGCACTCGCAGAGCCTGGAGTCGATCTTCGCCCAGGTGCCGGGGCTGGTCGTGGCGATGCCGGCGACCGCCGCCGACGCCTACTGGATGCTCCGCGACTCGATCCGCACCGACGACCCGGTGATCTTCATCGAGAGCAAAGGGCTGTACTTCCGCGAGTCGGGGGAGGTCGACGAAGGCGAGGGATCGCGCGGCTTCGGCGCCCGGGTCGCCCGCCCGGGCAGCGACCTGACGGTCGTCAGCGCCGGGCGGATGCTGCACCGGGTGCTCGAGGCGGCGGAGAGCCTGGCCGCCGCCGGCGGGCCGTCCTGCGAGGTCGTCGACCTGCGTTATATCTGGCCCCTGGACACGGAGACGATCGCGGGCTCGCTGGCGCGCACCAATAAGCTGGCCGTCGTCCACGAGCCGGTCGAATTCAGCGGCTGGGGCGGCGAGGTCGCCGGCTGGGCGGCGGAGACGCAGTTCGAGCAGCTTGACGGGCCGATCGTGCGGCTCGGGGCGAAGCGGGTGCCGATCCCGTTCCAGCCCCACCTCGAGGACGAGGTCCTGCCGAGCGTCGAGCGGATCGAAGCAACGCTGAACGATCTCCACGGATACTGAGAGGAGCGCACCGATGACTCGCTTTGCGGTCGACACCGGAGGGACCTTCACGGACCTCGTGATCGAGGACGACGAGGGTCGCCTCGAGAGCCACAAGAGCCCGACCACTCCGGCCGACCCGGTGCAGGGCATCCTCGACGTGTTCGAGGTCGCCGCCGGGGTACACGGGACGTCGGTCGCCGAGTTGCTCGGCAGCGGCTCGGTCCTGATCCACGGGACCACCCGCGGGCTGAACGCGGTGCTGACCGGGAACGCGGCGAAGACCGCGATGCTGGCCACCGAAGGCCACCCCGACCTGCTGCTGCTCCGCGAGGGCGGCCGCACCGAGATCTTCGACCTCAGCCTTCCCTACCCCGACCCCTACGTCCCGCGGTCGCTGACCTTCGAGGTCCCGGAGCGGATCGCCTCCACCGGTGACGTGGTCAAGCCGCTGGCGGAGGCGGAGATGGCGGACGTCTTCCGCCGGCTGCGCGAGGCCGAGGTGGAAGCGGTGGCGGTGTGCCTGCTCTGGTCGATCGTCAACCCCGCGCACGAGCTGCGCCTCGGCGAGCTGCTCGCGCGGGAGCTCCCCGGCGTGCCGTTCACGCTCTCCCACCAGCTCAACCCCTGCATCCGCGAGTACCGCCGCGCGTCCTCGGCGGCGATCGACGCCTCGCTGAAGCCGGTGATGACCGACTACATCGGGAACCTCCGGGACCGCCTCCACGGGGCGGGCTTCGGCGGCCGCCTGCTCGTCGTCACCTCCGGCGGCGGCGCCCTGGACGCGGCCGAAGTCGCCGACGCGCCGATCCACGCGCTCAACTCGGGGCCCTCGATGGCGCCGGTCGCGGGGCGCCAGATCATCGCCGAGGACCCCGACGAGGACATGGCGATCGTCGCCGACACCGGCGGCACGTCCTACGACGTCAGCGTCGTCCGCCACGGCCGGATCCCGTGGACGCGCGAGTCCTGGATCGGCAAGCCGTACTTCGGGCACATGACCGGCTTCCCCTCGGTCGACGTCCGCAGCGTCGGCGCCGGCGGCGGCAGCATCGCCTCGGTCGACGCCGGCGGGCTGCTGCGGGTCGGGCCGGAGAGCGCGGCCGCCGACCCGGGGCCCGTCTGTTACGGCAAAGGCGGCACCCGGCCAACCGTCACCGACGCCTGCCTGGCCCTCGGCCTGCTCGACCCCGGGTACTTCCTCGGCGGTCGCCGGACGGTCGACCTCGAGGCGGCGCGCGAGGCGCTTAAGCGCGAGGTCGGCGATCCGCTCGGGCTCGACGTCCGGGAAGCCGCCGCGGCGGTGCTGCGGGTCGCCACCGAGCGGATGGTCAGCGCGATCGAGGAGATCACCATCCACGAGGGGATCGACCCGACCCGCGCGGCGCTGATCGGCGGCGGCGGCGCGGCCGGCTTCAACACGGTCGCGATCGGCCGCCAGCTCGGCTGTCGCAAGGTGATCGTCCCGCCGACCGGCCCGGTGCTGAGCGCCTCCGGCGCGATCATCTCCGAACTGACCCGCAGCTTCGAGATCGCCTCCGCGGCCGAGGACGGCAGCTTCGACTTCGACGGTGTCAACGCGGTGCTGGAGGAGCTCGGCCGGCGGGCGCAGGAGTTCATCGCCGGCCCCGGCGGCGGCTCCGAGGACAGCGTCGTCGAGTACTCGGTCGAGGCCCGTTATCCCCACCAGGTGTGGGAGCTGGAGGTGCCGTTGCGGGGCGATCGGGTCGTCGACGAGGCCGCGCTCCGCGAGCTCTGCCACGACTTCCACGCGGTGCACCGGGAGGTCTTCGCGGTCGCCGACGAGAGCTCCGGGATCGAGTTCCAGAGCTGGCACGCGCGCGCGTCCTGCCGGCTCGCCGAGCCCTCGCGGGTGGAGGCGACGGTCGCCGACGTCGAGCCCGCCCGGCGCGAGATCTACCTCCCGGGCGTCGGGGCGACTCAGGCGACCGTGTGGCGGCTCGACGCGGTGCCGGTCGCCGAGGCGCTGGTCGGCCCGGCGATCGTCGAGTCGGAGACGACGACGGTCGTGATCGACCCGGGGGTGCCGTTCGAACGCAAGGCCGACGGCGCGCTGCACATGGATACGTCCTCGCCGGTCGACGACGCCCCCGCCGTCGCCGCCAACCACGACTCAAAGGAGAACTGATGGACGGCGTCCGCATGGCCGTGATCAGCAACCGCTTCAACGCGGTGGTCGCGAGCATGATGAACACGATCTTCCGGTCGAGCCGCTCCGGCGTGCTGAACAGCGCCCACGACTTCTCCTGTTGCGTGATCAGCCGCGATCACGAGCTGGTGATGGGGGCGGAGAGCCTGCCGATCCACATGATGAGCGGCCCCGACCTGATCTCCCGGGCGATCGCCGAGGTCCACCCGACCTTCAGGGCCGGCGACGCGTTCCTCCACAACTCGCCCTACAACGGCAACTCGCACCCGGCCGACCATTCGATGCTGGTCCCGGTCGTCGACGACGAGGGCGTGCACCGCTTCTCGGTGCTCGCCAAGGCGCACCAGGCCGACTGCGGCAACTCGCAGCCGACCACCTACATGGCCTCGGCGAAGGATGTCTACGAGGAGGGCGCGCTGCTCTTCGACGCCGTCCGGGTGCAGTCCGACTACGCCGACGTCGAGGACGTGCTACGCACCTGCAAACTCCGCATCCGGGTGCCGGAGCAGTGGTGGGGGGACTACCTGGCGCTGCTCGGCGCGGTGCGGGTGGGGGAGCGGCGGCTGCTGGAGATCGGCGCCGAGTTCGGCTGGGAGGAGATCGGCTCCTTCGTCTCGGAGTGGTTCGACTACAGCGAGCGGGCGATGGACGCCGCGATCCGCGATCTGCCCGCGGGCAAGATGCGGGTCACGAGTCGCCACGACCCGTTCCCGGCGATCCCGGACGGGCTCGAGATCGGCGCCGACATCGAGGTGCGCAGCGAGGAAGGCGAGATCCACGTCGACCTGCGCGACAACCCCGACTGCCTCGACAACGGCATCAACCTGACCGAGTCGACGGCGCGGACCGCGGCGATGATCGGGGTCTTCAACAGCATCGGCGGCGACGTGCCGCCCAACGCCGGCTCCTACCGGCGGATCAAGGTCGAGCTGCGCGAGGGCTGCGCGGTCGGCGTGCCCGTCCACCCGCACAGCTGCTCGGCGGCGACCACCAACCTGGCGGACCGCCTCGCCAACGCGGTCCAGCGGGGCATGTCGGAGCTGCGCGACGGGATCGGCCTGGCCGAGTGCGGCGCCTGTATCCCGGCCGCCGCCGCGGTCGTCTCCGGTCGCGATCCGCGGGTCGGCGGGCGGAGCTTCGTCAACCAGATGTTCCTTGCCGTGACGGGCGGGGCGGGGGCGCCGCAGGCCGACGGGTGGCTGACCATCTTCCACGTCGGCTGCGGCGGGATGCTGCGGCGGGACAGCGTCGAGGTCGCCGAGATGACCCATCCGCTGCTGATCGGCGTGCAGAAGATCCTCGCCGACTCCGAGGGGGCGGGCCGCTTCCGCGGCGCGCCCTCGGCGATCGTCGAGTACGGCCCATTGGGGACCGAGCTGACGGTCGCCTACGGCGCCGACGGTGCCGACAACCCGGCGCTCGGTGCCCGCGGCGGCCTCGCGGGCGGGCCGACCCGGCACTCCCGCCGCGCCGCCGACGGCACGCTCAGCGACCTGCCCTCCTACGGCCTCGTCAACCTCGAGGAAGGCGAATCGATCATCTCGATCACCGGCGCCGGCGGCGGCTACGGCCCCCCGCGGGAGCGCGACCCGGACATGGTCCGCCACGACGTGGTCGAAGGCTGGGTGAGCCCCGCCCGCGCCCGCGACGTCTACCGCGTGGCCCTCGACGCCGACAACCAGGTCGACGCCACCGCCACCGCCCAACTGCGCACCGACTGAGCAGCCCCGACCCCCCCGTCAGCTGTTCCTTATGCCGGAATGGTGGGCATAGGGAACAGCCGGCGGGATGGACGGCGGCTCGGACGAGGGACGGCGAGGGACCGGGGCCCTGCGGCCGCAGGTGCGTCCCGGGCGCCTCATGGGGGTCCTGGCAGGCTGTGACCCCCGTGAGGCGCCCGGGACGGGCGGTCTGCGGGGAGTGTCAAGGGTTCGTGACGTGGATCGACACTTCCGTCACGGGTCCTCATCGAATAGTCGCCCCGGGAGCCCTTTCGTTGACGAAGATGCCGGGAACGTCACTTCCAGGCCTTTCAGAGGCCGATTTCGGGGCCCCTGGAACGCGCTGCGTGTATTCACCCTGCCATGGCAAGGTCAACCCACGCAGCGCGATCCCGACGCCTGAGGAAGACGCGCGGAAGGGTGACGCAACCGACATCTTCGTGACGTGCCCGACATCCGTGACGGATCCGTGGGACTCCCTTGATCCATCCGTGATTCCCCCGCGACCCTCCCGCGACGATCCCTCCACGCTCCCCACATACCTGGTCGTCCCGGTCACAGCCACAGGTCCGTCCCTCCCGGGCCCCCGCCCCCGAGTGCGTTCGCACTTATCCGCGCATAGCGCGGATAAGTGCGAACGCGACGGGGAGGGGGCGGCTTCGAGGCGTCCGTCCCCTCCGGGGACAGCCTCAGAGGTACCGGTTGAACCAGTCGGCGCCGACGGCGGCGATCGCGCGGCGGGTGTCGACGTCCTCGTAGAGGGTGAGGTGGGTCGAGCGGGGGACGATGTGGAGCTTCTTGCGCTCACCGGGGATCGCGTTGAACGCTTCCGCGGCGAGGTCCCAGTGGGTGTGGTCGTCGCCCTCGGCCACGCACATCAGCGTCGGCGTCGCCAGCAGGCGGCCGAGGAACGGCTTGGTGCTGTAGCGGAGGAGCATCTCGGTCGAGGCGGCGGTCGCGTGCCCGTCGTACCCGGGGGCCTCGCCGGCCTTGATCCGGGCGAAGGTGTCACGGCTGTAGGGGAAGGGCCAGGTGCCGGTCCCGCCCAGTTCCGCCGGCTGGTGGTCGAAGAGCACGTGCTCGCCGGTCTCGTAGAGGTGACGGCGGGCGGCCGCGAGCTGTTTGCGCAGGTTCTGGAAGCTCACGGTGCCGTGGCTGAGGCGCATGTTTTCCCAGCCGTCGATGACCGGGACGACCGAGCAGATCGCCTTCACCCGCTCGTCGGTGGCGCCGACGATGAGGGCGTGGCCGCCGCTGTAGGAGATCCCCCAGGCGCCGACCCGGTCGGAATCGATCTCGTCGCGGTTTTCGAGCCAGGAGACCGCGTTCGAGTAGTCCTCGATCTGCGACCAGGGGTCGATGTGCTGCCGCGGCTCGCCGGTGCTGCCGCCGAAATAGCGGTAGTCGAACAGGAGCACGGCGAGGCCCGCGTCGGCGAACACCTCGGCGAAGAGCGGTTGCGCGACCTCCTTCACGTAGCACCAGCCGCCGGCCATCACGACGCAGGGATGCGGCCCGGGGCCCTCAGGCAGGTAGAAGAGCGCGTCGAGCTTCTCGCCGCCGCTGGGGATTCTCACTTCCGTCGGTTTGCTCATTTCTCCTTCTGCTCACTATTCGATCACTGATTCGGATAGTGAACGATACTGCCCTACACGGAGTCGAGCGCGAGGCGGGTGGCGAGGTCGCTGATCGAGCGCGCGGTCTGCAGCACCAGGGGCGCCAGCTCGTCGTGGATTTCGGACGCCTTCACCGGGTGGGAGATCGAGAGGTTGATCGCCGCCAGCGGCCGGCCGGAAAGCCCGAACACCGGGGCCGCGACTCCGGTGACGCCGATCACCAGCTCCTGGTCGTTCACCGCGTAGCCGCGGCTGCGGATCTTGCGCAGCTCCGCCCGCAGCTTCTCGGGGTCGGTGATCGACCGCTGCGTCGTGCTCTCCAACTTGGAGCGCGCGAGCATGGCGTCGATTTCCTCGTCGGGCAGGAAGGCCACCATGGCCCGTCCCAGCGACGAGCCGATCGCCGAGAGGCGCGAGCCGACGAAGAGCCGCAGCGCCAGTAGATGGTCGCTTAGCAATCGAGCCACGTAGACCACTTCGTCACCGTCGAGGAGAGCCATGTTGACGGTCTCGTGCGTCTGCGACTGGAGGTCGCGCAGGTAGGGGACCGCCAGTTCGGGGAGTTCGCGACTGCCGAGCGCGGCGCGGGCCAGGCTGATCGCCTTCAGGCCGGGGCGCAGCTCGCCTTTGCCGAGCTCCTCGAGGTACCCGAGGGACAGCAGCGTCTGGCAGAAGCGATAAGCAGTTGCCCGGTTCAAGCCGGTCCCGGCCGCGATTTCACTGATCGACATCGCCGGGTTGTCCTCCCCGAACAGCTCGAGGATGGCGAGGGCTTTGCCGACCGACTGGACGCCGACCTTCCCCTCGGGTTTGTTCGCAGAGCGAACGGGCGTGGTGTTCTTCGCTTTGGCCATGGAGTGACGAAAGATAGTTCCTTGACCGTGCTCTGCCTATGGAGTAGTCTCGCGGTTCGGTAAGCGAGCATGTGTCCACATAGTGAATTAGTTTGCGGATCAGCTCTATGTAGATGGAGGGAACGAAAGTTGAGGGGTCAGCGATGAAAAACGGGGCGCTTGGCGTCAAACCGTTCGCGATCATGTTGATCGCAGCCGTGGTGGTCTCCTTGGGCCTCGCGGCCTGTGGCGGTTCGAGCGATACCAGCGGCGGCAGCACCGGCGGCGGTTCCGAAGGCAGCGAAGCCGCATCGCCTTCCGAAGAAGGCAGCGAAACCGCGTCGTCCGGCGAAACCGGCGCGATCGAATGCGTCAACGGCGCGGTCACGATCGGCATCGCCAAGTCCAAGAGCGGTTCGGCGACCTTCTTCGAAGTCGCGGGCACCAACGGGTTCAAGGTCGCGGTCGCGAAGATCAACGAAGAAGGCGGCCTGAAGGGCTGCCCGATCAAGACGATCGAAGGCGACAACAAGTCCGAACCGGCGGTTGGCGGCCAGGTCGCCAAACAGCTGATCGAAGAAGGGGCGCAGATCCTCGTCGTCCCGGACGACCTCGACCAGGGCATCGCCGCTGCGAAGGCCGGCTCGGGTGCGGGCATCCTCACCTTGTCCCTGGCGGCGTCGGCGCCTGAATTCGCCCCGGCGGTCGGTCCCGACTTCTTCTCCTCGGGCATCTCGACCTACCAGCTCGGCGAAGCGATGGCCAACTTCGCGCTCGAAAAAGGCTGGAAAACCGCCTTCTACGCCAACGATCCCGGCCTGGCCTACTTCACCGGGCAGGAAAAAGCGTTCAACGAAACGTACGAAGCGGGCGGCGGCGAAATCGTCGGCACCGACAAGATCGATTCGCTCGGTGGCCAGACGGACTTCTCGTCCACGGTTTCGAAGATCAGCCAGGCGAACGCGGACGTCGTGATCCCGCAGGGCGTCTATCCCCAGGTCGGCGGTCTGGTCAAACAGATCCGCTCCTCCGGGATCGACACCCCGATCATCGGCAGCACGACGCTTGACACGCGCGAACTCCCGAAACAGGTGGGCCCGAGCAACCTGAAGGACGTCTTCTACGTCACCCAGGTTTATTACAACGGCGCCGGTGAAGATAAGAAGTCGGATCCGGCAATGGAAGAATTCACCGAAGCGTACGAAAAACAGTTCGGTCATTTCCCCGAGCAGACCAACGCGCCCACTTCCTACCAGTCGTTCCTGGCGATCAACGAGGCCCTGCAGGAAAAAAGCGTTACCGATGCGGCCACCGCCTCGGAAGCGATCAGCGCTCAGAAAAACGTGAAAGTCCCCGGCGGCACGCTCGTCAAGTGGGAAGAAGGTCACGCGGTCTGGGATCCGAGCATCGTCGGTTTCACCCCCACCGGCGGTTTCGAATTGATCAAAGTGCTGAGCGCCGAATAAGGGCAACTCGTAGCTCCCATGCCCAACGACAACCCCGTTTCCGGTCGGGCCTCGCAGGACGAGGCCCGACCGGCGGGCGGGACAAGCACGATCCTTGAAGCGACCGGCATCGTTAAACGCTTCGGTGGTGAGACGGCGCTGGGCGGCGTCGACCTGGTGCTCGGCGACCGCGAGATCCTCGGCCTGATCGGCCCCAACGGATCCGGCAAGACGACGCTCGTCAACTGCCTCTCGGGTTTCTTCCCCTTCGACGAGGGTGTGATCGTCCACGCCGGGCGCGAGGTGACCAAGGCCTCGCGGGCCCGGCGCGCGCGGGCGGGAATCTCCCGCACCTTCCAGACCCCCCGCCTCTTCAAAGAGCTTACTGTGGACGAGAACGTTGCGATCGGCAGCAACGCCGCCGACGATAACGCCGGCGCCGCGCGCGAACACGTCGACGCGCTGGTCGCCCGCCTCGGCCTGTTCGACATGCGCCGCGAGGTGGTGTCCCAACTTCCTTACGGTTACCAGCGTCGGGTCGAGATCGCCCGCGCCCTTGCGAGCCGCCCGAGCGTACTGCTGCTGGACGAGCCCGCCGCGGGCCTCAACGACGCCGAGACCGCGGAGCTGCTCGAGCTGATCCTCGAAGTGCGGACCGAGCACAGCTGCGCCGCGATCCTGATCGACCACGACATGGCGCTGGTGATGAAGGCCAGCGACCGGGTCCAGGTCCTGGACGAAGGCAAGGTGCTCTTCGTCGGCGCCCCGGACGAGGCCTTCAAGCAGCCCGATGTCGTCGAAGCGTACCTGGGTGTTTCGGCATGACCGCCGCGCAGCTGCTCGACATCAGGGGGATCGAGACCGGTTACGGCGACACCCGCGTGCTGCACGGCGTCGACCTGAGCCTGAGCGAGGGCGAGGCGATCGCGGTGCTCGGCGCCAACGGCGCCGGCAAGTCGACCCTGATGATGACCATCGCCGGGATCGTTCCCCCGTGGGGAGGCACCATCAGCTATTCCGGCCAGGAGATCACCAAGGTCTTGGCGGAGGACCGGCTCGGGCTGGGCATCGCGCTCGTCCCGGAGGGGCGCCAGATATTCGGCTCGCTGAGCATCGAAGAGAACCTGCGGATCGGCGCGACCTGTCTGAAGCGGCGGATCGGCGCGACCGAGGCCCGCAAGCAGATCGACGAAGGCATCGAACGCGCCTTCACCCGGTTCCCGGTGCTGGGTAAACGGCCGAACGACTCCGGCGCGGCGCTGTCCGGCGGGCAGCAGCAGATGCTGGCGATCTCACGGGCCCTGATGAGCGGCCCGAAGCTGCTGCTCATGGACGAGCCCTGCATGGGGCTCTCGCCGAAGCTGGGCAACGAGGTGTACGACATCCTGAAAACACTCCGAGCCGAAGGGCAGAGCATGGTCATCGTGGAGGAGAGCTCCCGGCGCGCACTCGACTTCGTCGATCGCGCCTGCATTCTCAAGGTCGGACGCAAGGTCCTGGAGGCCCAGGCCCACGAGCTGGCCAACGACGAGCACCTGCTCGGCGCCTACTTCGGGATCGAGCAGGCGGTGGAGCAGGGATGACCGCATTGCTCCAGCACATCGTCGACGCGTTGAGCGTGGGTTCCACCTACGCACTCCTGGCGCTCGGGCTCACCCTTGTGTACAGCATCATGAACCTGATCAACTTCGGGTACGGAATCCTCCTGGTGTGGGGTGCCTACGGTTACCTCGGGCTGACCGAAGTGGGGCTGCCGTTCGCCCCGGCGGTCATCCTCAGCGTCGTCGGTGTGACCCTGCTGACGATGGCGATCGGCCGCATCGCCTTCCGCCCGTTCATCGGCGCGCCGCCGATCACTCTCCTGATCACCTCGTTCGCGGTCCTGCTGATCGTGCAGTACGCGGCGATCGTCGCCTGGGGTGAAGCGCCGCGGATCATCGACTACCCGGGTGCCTTCACCGAGGTGATCAACATCGGCGCCCTGCGGATCCCGCTGCTCGAGATCATCACCATCGGCGCCGCGATCGGAGTGGTACTGGTGTACTTCGTCATCCTCAATCGCACCCCGCTGGGGGCGCAGGTGCGGGCCGCGGCGGAGATTCCGGACATGACCCGGTTGGTCGGGATCAAGCCCGGCGCGGTGCAGATGACCGTGTTCGCGATCAGCGGCGCCATCGCCGGCGTCGTCGGGTTTCTGTGGTTTGCGAAGTCGGGTGCGATCACGCCGCGCAGCGATCTCGATCCAACCCTGAAAGCGTTCATCGCGATCGTCCTCGGCGGGTTGGGTAACACCCGCGGCGCCCTGCTCGGCGGTTTCGCACTGGGGGCGATCGAGGTGTTGATGAGCGTCGTCCTGCCGTCGAACGTGCTCGGCTACGAGCCGGCGATCGTGTTCGCGATCGTCATCGCGATCCTCGTCCTGCGACCCGGCGGCATCGCCGGCGCGAAGGTGAATCCCGCATGAAGCTGCCGATCCCGGTCTCGTTCAAGCGCGACCGCGTCCCCGGCCTGAACGGCCTCGTCGGCGCCCTGGTCGGGCCGCTGATCGTGGCCGTGGCGGTGTGCTTCGTCGCCTGGCTGGTCTACGCGTCGTTCCCGAGCATGCAGATCATCGTGCTGCTGTTCGGGATCAACCTGGTGATGGTCGTCGGGTATCAGCTGTTCGTCGGCAGCACCGGGATCGTCTCCTTCGGCCACGTCGCCTTCATGGCGCTCGGCGCCTACGCGGGCGGCATCAGCGCGATGACGGTCACGGAAAAGTCGATCTTCCTGCCCGAATTGCCGGGCATCCTCGCGAACCTCGAACTGCCGATCCTGCCCGCGATGGCCTTCGGCGGCCTCGTCGCCGCGCTGGCGGCGCTGATCGTCGCGGTGCCGCTGATGCGGCTCTCCGGTGCCGCGGCGTCGATCGCCACGCTCGGTCTCCTGGTGATCACCAACAACGTCCTCAACCAGGCGACGTCGCTGACGCACGCCCCGCAGAGCATCTACGGGATCCCGGAAGTGACGACGCTGACCTGGGTGCTGGTCGCGGTATTCGCCGCCGTCCTGATCAGCGCTCTATATAAGTGGTCGCCGGCCGGGCTGCGGTCGCGGGCGGTGCGCGACGACGAGATGGCGGCGGAGGCATCGGGCGTCCACATGCTTGCGGCGCGGGTCTGGCCGTTCGTCCTCTCGGCGTTCCTCACCGGCGTCGGCGGGGCGCTCTACGCGATGCTCCTCACCGCCTTCTCGCCGCAGTCGTTCTACGTGCCGCAGATCGTCGTGATCCTGGCGATGGCGATCATCGGTGGCATCAACAGCATCTCCGGCGGCCTCGTCGGCGCCCTGCTGATCACCCTCCTGAACGAGGTGATGCGGCGGGTCGAAAGCGGATCCTCACTGTTCGGAGCGCACCTCACCGCGCCGACCGGGATCTCGGCGGCGGTCCTCGGGGTCGCGCTGATCCTCATGCTTCGCTGGCGCTCCGAGGGGCTCTTCGGCTCCTTCGAGCTCCAGGTCGGAAACGACCGCCGCAAGAAGCCGGACCGACCGCAGGACTCCGGCTTGGTCAAGGCACCCTCCACTCCCGCCATCGAGTCACAGAAATAGGAGATTCGCATGCCCGAGAACGTGTTCCAGGTATTCATGTCCTCCCACCCGCCGGTATCCGAGCTCGTCACCCAGGCCGACGAGGTCCTGTGGTCGCGCTCGGCGCTCTCCGTCCGGGTCAAGGAGCAGATGCGGATCGCCGCCGCCGAAGCGATCGGCTGCTCCTACTGCGCGCGCTTTCGCACCGACGACGATGCCGGGGCGCCGATCGCCGCGGAGGAGCTGTCCGCCGAGGAGCAGCGGCAGGTCGCGCTGGCGAACAGGTTCGTCACCGCGCTGGTCAATGGTGAAGAGAACGACGAGCTGACCGAGGAAGCGCAGGAGGTGTTCGCCGCCGACGAATTCACCGATCTCGTCTTCACCTCCGGTTGGTACATCGGCATGCAGCACATCGGGCGCCTGATGCACTGGGACAACGCCTGCCCGGTGGCGCCGATCCGCAAGATGGTGGAGGCGGGCGACGCCGCGTGAACTTCTCGCTGTGGATCTGGCCCTACGCGCGGTGGGGCGGGATCGAGGAAATCGGGCGGGTCTCCGAACGCGTGGAGGAGCTCGGCTTCGCCAGTGTCAGCGTCTCCGACCACACCATCTGCACCGTCGGTCCGGCCTCCTCGGGCGCCGGCCCGGACTGGCCGGACTGGAGCGTCGTCTCGACCTACATCGCGATGCGCACGACGCGGATCCGGATCCTCTCCTGCGTCGTCATTCCGTACCGGTCGCCGATCACGCAGGCGAAGCAGATCGCGACGATCGACCAGGTCTCCGGCGGCCGGTTCACGCTGGCCGCGGCGGTCGGCTGGCTGAAGCCGGAGTTCGAGATGCTCGGCGTCGACCACGCCAGGCGCGGCGCGATCACCGACGAGTACCTGCGAGCGATGCGCGAGCTGTGGACAGCCGAGGAGCCGAAGTTCGAGGGCGAGTTCGTGAAGATCGACGACGTCATCTTCGAGCCGAAGTGCGTCCAGGAGCCCCAAGTCCCGATCTGGATCGCGGGCGGGAACGGCGAGGCGCCGATCCGCCGCGTGCTGGAGCTCGGTGACGGTTGGATGCCGATGGGCGGCGACCTCGATTCCGAACTCCGCGGTGACATCGCCGGGATCAAGGACCGCGCCGAAGCGATGGGCCGCGACCCCGCGTCGCTGACCTTCCGCTACACGATCGGCATCGGCCGTGCCGAGGCGGGCCTCGACGCGATCAGCAAGAGCATCGACGTCGCCGACCCCACCACCCTGAGCGTCGAGCGCGGCCCCGAATCGGTCGCCGAGGCGATCGCCCAGTTCGAAGCCGCCGGCTTCGACGAGCTGGCGATCAACTTCGCCGGCAACACCGCCGCGGAGGTCACCGAGACCCTCGAGTGGTTCGGCGCCGAGGTGATGCCGCTGCTGGACGCCCCCAGCGCCAAGCTCAGCCAACCGTCCTGAGCCGGGGAGGGACGGAGCCCCGCAGGCCGGAGCCCCCGCGGACCGCGGTCGTCCTTTGGCCCGGTAGACGGGCCAAAGGACGACCGCGCCCGAGAGGGCAAGGCACGGGCCGTCCCGTCCACGGCCCTGGCGGGCTGTGGCCGTGGCCGGGACGGCCGGGTCTGTGGGGAGAGTCGAGGGATCGTCGCGGGAGGGTCACGGGAGAGCGACGGATGGCTCAAGGAAGTCCCACGGATCCGTCACGGATGCCCGGCACGCCACACAGACGCAGCCCCCGCCCCGGTGAGTTCGCACTTATCGCCGCTATGCGGTGATTACTGCGAACTCACCGTCACGGCCCCGCCGTGCGTTC
>Ga0153954_1000599_pt1 | contig 26997 bp, 19 predicted proteins | sample TSFL038MetaG_FD_102277 | JGI IMG/M metagenome (GOLD analysis project Ga0153954, IMG submission 102277) | Attine ant fungus gardens microbial communities from Florida, USA - TSFL038 MetaG | ecosystem: Host-associated > Fungi > Mycelium > Unclassified | place: USA: Florida, Wekiwa Springs State... | reverse complement strand
GGGCGTATGGGGTGGCACTGGTGGCTTGTCCACCAGTGGGCCCAGGCTAGCGCCACTGGTGGACAAGCCACCAGTGCCACCCCATACAGCCATCTACAGAGCATCGGTTGATGGTGCGTCCAAATCATAACTCCCAGGGATTTCACTCAGATCTTCCGGCGTTTTGTAGGCGATCCAAGCGATAACCGCACTATTTTCCCGGAGAATCGAAGGAGTCGAGCCATGGATTCCCCTCGCAGCGCCTCTCGGATCGGGCGCCTGGAATCCGAGTTTTTGAGGCCCTACCGCCTGCCACTCGCCCTCGGGCTGCTTGGGCTTTTCGTGCAGTCGATCCTGCTTCTGCCCATCCCCTTGCTCCAGGGCTGGGTTTTGGACCAACTCCTCGCGCACTCCCGCGGTTCCTCCACGAGCGCCCTGGCATCGCGGGCGATCGCGCTGAGCCTCTTCGCGTCCGTCGCCTGCCATCTCGCGAGAATGGCCCTGGCCTGGAAAGTGACCACCACTGTGGGTCGGATCAGCCAGGAGGTTGTCGTCGCGCTGCGGGGGGCGTTGCATCGGAAGCTCCTGCGTCTCCCGATGGCCTACTTCGACTCTCAGCAGACCGGCCGCCTGATGGCTCGCGTCACCAGTGATGTCGGATCAATCCTCGCCTTCCTGAATGTGGGTTCGCTCCAGCTCGTCAACGACCTGATCCTCGCCCTCGGGATTGCGATCCTCCTCGTCTGGCTCCAGTGGTCGCTCGCCTTGGTGGCCCTGGTCACGGTACCGCTCTATGCCATCAATCAACGACTCTTCGCGCATAAGATTCAAAAACTCTCGGTGGAGATCCGCGCCCAGGTCGCCACGATCTATGCGCTCCTCAGCGAACGCGTATCGGCGGTGCGCGTGGTGCGTTCTTTCGCCAATGAGGAGCTCGAACTGGCGGCCCTCGACGAACACATCGACGTTCACCGTGAGCTGAGCTGGTCCAACACGCGCGCCAATGCGTTTCTCGCCGCTCTGGCGACGCTCATCAGTGGCATGGGGACGGTGTTCGTCGTTACTTTCGGTGCGGTGCTGGTTGGGCGTGGTCGGATCTCGGCTGGCGAGCTCGTGGCCTTCTATGCTCTGATCATCCAGCTCTACAGTCCGATTGTTCGACTGACGCAGTTCCAACCGACAACCGCCGCAATGCGCGTCTCACTCGAGCGGCTGTATGAAGTCCTGGACGAGCCCGAACCTGTGCGTGATCGTCCCGGGGCCCTGGCGGTGGATCACCCCGCGGGTGCCCTCGAGTTTCGCGACGTCCGCTTCGCCTATTCGGCCGGCGGCCCTTACGTTCTTGATGGAGTCAACCTGACGATCGAGCCGGGGACGACATTGGGGATCTTCGGCGCCAGCGGCTCAGGCAAGTCGACGTTCCTGTCGCTCATCCCCAGGTTGTACGACCTTGCTGCCGGTGCGGGAACCATCCTGCTCGACGGCCGCGACGTGCGCGACCTTCAGCTCTCGGGCTTGCGTCAGTCCGTCGCCCTGGTGCCGCAGCAAGCGATCCTTTTCGAGGGAACGATCCGCTCGAACCTGCTCTATGCCGCCCCGGAGGCGACGGAGGGACAGATCCGCCAGGCCCTGGCGGCGGCCGATCTCGCGGCGACGGTGGAAGCCATGCCCCTCGGCCTGGAGACCCCCGTCGGCGAGCGTGGGCTGTCACTCTCGGGCGGCCAGCGACAACGCCTCGCCCTGGCCCGTGCTCTCCTGGCCGCTCCGGCCCTCCTTTTGCTCGATGACTGCACCAGCGCGCTCGACGCCGATACCGAGGCCAAGGTCCGCACCGCCTTGGAAAGCCTCCTGCCTCGAAGAACCTGCTTGATCGTCTCCCACAAGGTCGCCTCGCTGAGCTGGGCGGACCGAATCATCGTTCTCGACCATGGGAGAATCGTCGAGCAAGGAACCCACGACGAGCTGATCGCTCTTGGTGGTCGCTATGCGGAAGCACATCGCTACCAGATGCGCATGCTGGACGTCACGCCTCCCCACGCAGCTTAATCTCTCCCCGGCAAACAATCACTTGTAACCCAGGGCACCGACGAACCTCTCCTCGATCAAGGTTAGAGTGCCGGCGCGAGACAAGTCAGAGACTTCTCGTCCGAGACCACCACTCAGCCCCTCTGTTCGTGGAAGTGAGGACCATAAAGGTGCGGCACTACGATTCCCAAATTGGGCTTGGCTCCCTCCCCCAACTCATCGGTCAATCGGGCTCGCGGCCAACCGCTCCTCGAATTTTCGCGCTTTCAACTTCGAGATAAGTCGTGATTCGCTCCATAAAGATACGATGGGGCATGTGGCATACGGGGATCTTGGCACTCTGGCTCGCCGCCTGTAGCGGCTACGGGGACGGTGCGTCCTCGGCCTCTTCATCGAACGAGGAGGCCGCGGTCCACGGCGTCATGAGGCTCGATGGAAAGTCGTCGCAGGGGGAGGAAGATCACTTTCAAGTCGGCGAACGTCCATCGGAATTCGAATGGCGCCATCGCCGAGATCGGAGAAGATGGCTCCTACACGATCAAAACCAAGGTCAATGCAAACATCATCGGCGTCACTCCGGCCAAGACCAACAAGAGGGGTGGCATGTACAGCATGGACGTGTTCGAAGTCAAAAGCGACGATAATACGCACGACGTGATGGTCACAAAGCTATGGCCTGCTCGATCCGCTTGCATAGCGCTTCTTCTTCACGGAAACTCGAGGAGCAGTCTGGTCAAAAGCGATGGCTTCGTTAACTCTCTCGGACGGCAGTTGGTTCCTTGAGGCTGTTGAGCACCACTTCGCGCAACTGGTCGCAAGTGGGAGGCTCCTTGGCCTTCTCGGAAAGCAGCCGCCGTTTCGTCGCCCTCCGCTAGACCTGGCCTGTCTTCCCAGCGACGGAAGCGTGTGTGACACATTCCTTCCGCGTGGTGACTTCCTTACTATTTTCGCGGGAGATATGATCAATCAAAGCATTCAAGCAATCGTGCAGAAAATCCTGACATTCGGCATCATGGCTTTCAAATCCAGCTAATCCTGTGACGCACCTCCACGGCTTCCAACGTGGCGCAATGCACATCGAGACAGTCACCGACCCGACTGCCCACACGACACTCAGGAATTGCCCAGCAATACAGGAGGAGTGGTTGTGGTCGAGAGTGGGACGAATTCTCTCGAAAACAGGATAGAACCATGGACCCTGTCAACCGCCTCACCAAAGGACTCCGTTACGACGACCTTGTCCCGGTAACGAGCATCGATCATCTACTCTCCGATGAAGTGCGACTACTCGCGATACTGACACGCAGTGCGATCGAGGAGTTAGGGAAGGAGATGGATGAGAGATTGACGAGAGATGTCCTCTATCCCATCTACTACGAAGAAGTCTTGGTAATGATCGCGGCTGGGATGAGCCACGACGAGATCCGAGCCGAGATGACGATGCTCGTCGATATCACCGAGGACGGGCTCATTTCCTCCATCGTCCGCGAGGCCTACGAGGATGCGCTGGCGGGCCGCCCCTCACGATATAAGGCCTGAAGATCGTAACGATCGCAAAGATCCGTCGACGACGCCATGCCTTTCGTTGTTAATCATGTCCGTCTCTCTAAAATCAACCCAAGCCGACACGGCAAAGCGCCGTGCTCAAAACCTCAGGCGTTTACCGCTTGGGGCTTCACGCGATCGCTCACCGCCCAGGTTCGTCGCGGCCAACGAACGCTTGCCTACTCCTAACGCCGCTCCATAACAATCTGCGAATAAAAAGGTTACGGCATATCCCCGGTTTTAGCTCCAGAGATACCGGTGCGTCGTCGATGAACAAAGGGGGACGACTTGAAGCCGGCACTCGGATCCGTTACGGTGAAGGAGTAAACACCAGTCGGCCCCGCCGCGTCCCAGCGACTTATCCATAATCATGCCGACCCAACCTCGCTTAATTTCGACCACAGGCGTGCAGGTGGCCGTTTGGCTCATGTTGGCCGTCGGCGTGTGTGTGGCCTGGGCGCAAGACCCCCCTCCGTCCAAGGACAAGCCCTCGGCTAAAGAGCCGGCTCCGGATCCCAAGATCACGGCGAAGGAAAAGGAGTTCGCCAAGAAGATCCGTCCGGTGTTGCAGCGGTACTGTGTCAAGTGTCACGGATCGGAGAAGGCGAAGGGTGGATTGAACCTCGACGCCTACACCGACTTCGAGTCGGCCATGAAAGCCCCGGAGGTCTGGACGGGCGTACTGGAGCGAGTGCAGGCCGACGAGATGCCGCCGCCGAGTAAGGACGGCGAGATGAACTTCAACCATCGCTCCAACCTGATCTCGTGGGCGCGCGAACTCCAGCCGAAAGACGTCATCGACTGCACCAAGCTGGCGGGCGACCGCACCGTGAACTTTTACCTCGGCAGCGTGATGAGCCGCCGGCTCAACCGCGACGAGTACGCCAATACCGTCCGCGACTTGCTGGGGTTAGACGTGAAGGCCGGGCAGTCTCTGCCCGCGGACGGGGCCGGCGGCGAGGGTTTCGACACGACCGGCGACACGCTCTTTACCTCGTCGCTCGCGCTGGAGAAATACCTCGAATCGGCCGAACAGGCGATACTCGCCGTGCTGCCGGCCGACGGCGTCATACGGTCACCGGAGCAGGCGGCGGCGCGGGACAGGCTCCTCGGCTCACAGGATGACAGCGTCGCGCCCCGCGATGCCGCGGCCGCGCTCCTGCGACGGTTCCTGCGGCGCGCGTTCCGTCGTCCCGTCGAGGACTCGGATGTGCAACGATACCTCGCCGCTTTCGACCGCGCATTCGCTCGCGGCGACGGCTACGAGGCCTCAGTTCGGCTGGCATTGACAGGTGTCCTGGTCTCGCCGCACTTCCTCTTCCTTGTCGAGCCGGAGCCGGCCAAGGGGGATATTCAGCCGCTCGGTGCGTTTCCGCTCGCGAGCCGATTATCCTACTTTCTCTGGTCCACCATGCCGGACGAGGAGTTGCTGAAGGTCGCGGAGTCGGGTGAGTTGCTCGATCCTGACGTCTACCTCGCCCAGGTACGCCGCCTGGCGCACGACCCTCGAGCCTCGGCCCTCGGTGAGCGCTTCGCAGTGCAGTGGCTGGAGATCGAGAAACTCGGCGGCGAGGTACGGCCGGACGCGGGGCGCTTCCCCGAGTTCGACGATGCCCTGGCCTCGGCCATGCGACGCGAGGTCGTGGCGTACTTCAACCACATCGTCGCGGCCAACCGCCCCCTGGACGAGTTGCTCGATAGCGACTATACGTTTGCCGACGCACGACTCGCGGCCTTCTATGGGGTAAACGGGATCTCCGGTGACGGGTTCCAGCGCATCGCGCTCGGCGGGCGCGAGCGAGGCGGTGTGACGGGCATGGCGGCGATCCAAGTCGTCACCTCGTTCCCGTTGCGGACCAGCCCGGTTCTGCGAGGGCGCTGGATTCTGGAGGTGCTGCTCGGCGAGAAGGTCCCGCCGCCACCCCCCGATGTGCCGGCACTGCCAGCGGACGAAAAGAACGTTTCCGTCGTCGACCTGCGCGAGCAACTCCAGCGCCACCGTGCCGACGTGAACTGCGCGTCGTGTCATCAGCGTATGGACCCGCTCGGCTTCAGCATGGAAGCGTTCGATAACCTCGGCCGCATCCGCAAGACTGCGGGGGGAAAGCCCATTGACGTGTCGGCACGTCTTTCCAACGGCGAGGAGTTTTCCGGCCCGACAGGTTTGAAAAAGATCTTGCTCGACCGCCGTGGACAGGTATTCCGTCACCTGGCAAAGAAGCTGACCGGCTATGCGTTGGGGCGGCCGCTGAACCGCTTCGACGATTGCGTCATCGAAGGCGCGATGGCAGCGCTGGCCGCGAACGAGTATCGTTCGGCCGCGCTCATCGAGACCATCGCCACGAGCAAGCCGTTCCGCTATCGTTACTACGCCAAACCCAATTCCGCCGAAGGGGAAACGCCGTGAGTCGATCCTGGCACATCTCTCGCCGCACGTTCCTCCACGGCTCCGGGGCCGCCCTCGCTCTGCCGATCCTCGACGCGATGGGTCCGGTCATTGGCCGCGCCTCGGCCGAGGCCCCTGCCCCGACGACGGCGGCCAAGGGTGTGCAGCCGCCTGTCCGGATGGCCTGCATGTACTTCCCCAACGGCGTTTGGGAAAAGACGTGGTTCCCCAAAGATTCGGGGCGCGACTACGTGATGCCGTTCGCGCTCGAACCGCTCGCGCCTCACCGCGAACAACTGCTCATCCTGTCCGGCCTCGACAAGAAACACAGCCACGGCGGCGACGGCCACTACGCGAAGACGGCCAACTTCCTGACCGGGCTCCTCGTCCACAAGACAACCGGCAAGGAACTCAGCGTCGGTGGGGCCTCCATCGACCAGCTCGCGGCGCAAAGGATCGGTCACCTGACGCCACTGCCCTCGCTGGAACTAGGCATCGACCCGGTCATTTCCGGCATTGATACCATCACCGGCTATACCCGACTGTATGGCTCGTTCATCTCCTGGCGTTCGGCATCTCAGCCGGTCGCTCGGGAAATTCAGCCGCAGCTCGCGTATCAACGTCTTTTCCGCGCGGCCGAAGGCGGGCGCGCCTCCACCCCCGAGGATCGCCGACTCGCCGACGACCGCCGGATGCTGCTCGACCTCGTCCTCGACGACGCTCGCAACCTCCGCAACCGGCTGGGGCGCGACGACCAGTTCAAGCTCGATGAGTACCTCGACTCCGTACGTGACGTCGAGAAACGCATCGCCTTCTTCTCTCAGCCCGACCCTCGCGAATGGCGGCCGGCCAGCCATCCCGAGGAAGCGCAGTTCGCCGCCCCAGCAGGCGCGCCGGGCGACCACCGCGAACACGTCCGCCTCATGCTCGACCTGCTGGTACTCGCCTTCTGGACCGACGCGACACGTGTCGGCACCTTCATGTTCGCCAACGACGTGTCGTCCAAGAACTTCGGCAAGCTCGTGGACGGCACGGAGGGCTCACACCACGAGTTCAGCCACCACCAGAACAAAGCAGAGAAGTACGAGCCCTATTCGAAGATCAATCGCTGGCATGCGGAGCAATTCGCCTACATGCTGGGCAAGATGGCTGCCATCCGCGAAGGGACGGGCACCCTGCTGGACAACAGCATGATCCTGTGCGGCTCCGCGATATCCGACGGCAATACCCACAAGCCAAGCAATATCCCAGTACTGCTGGCCGGCCGCGCCGGTGGCACGGTCGCTTCGGGCCGGCACCTCGCCAGTCCGGACGGCACGCCGCTCTGCAACCTCTACACGGCGATGCTGGAACGCATGGGCTGTCACGTCGAGTCGTTCGGAGACAGCACCTCGGCGTTGCCGATCGGCTGAACCCAGCTCACAATGCCGGCCTGAAATCGAAGATTACTCACGGCGACGGGCCTACGCAGGTCAGCACGCGCCTTCTTCGGCAAACGACTCGGCTGGACGTACGTCGAGAGGCTGGGGATCGGCCACGTTATGGAGACAACAATTTTGACGAGCGATCGAGCAAATTCATAGGATGATTCTTTTATCAACTATGATCGTCGATCGCTCGAGGCTTGGAACATCGCAACCAGCTCGGCTTTGCCTTGACCACCTCACCTCCCCGCAACCAGGCCACCGTCAACGTTCAAGACTTCACCGGTGACAAAGGAGGCCGACTCTAGATAGAGAATGGCATCGACAACATCTCGGACTTCGCCCATCCGTTGCACGGGATGCAGGCTCGCCAGAAACCCATGAGTTTCCGGAGCATGCATCGGCGTTTTGATGGCGCCAAGTGAGACGGCATTCACACGAATACCTTTATCAGCATATTCAATAGCCAGCGACCGTGTGACGGCGTTGATCCCACCCTTCGACAACGACGCCAGAGCGGCTGGGATCACATGAAGAGGCTGATCGGTCAAGAACGTTGAGATTTGAACGATGTGTCCGCTGCCTTGGCGGAGCATCTGTTTGACTGCCCGTTGGGAAAAGTGAAAGAAACTGGCGAGATTGACGGCGAGGATCTTATTGAAGTCTTCGAGCGTGTAGTCAACAAACGGCTTTGGGACAAAGATGCCTGCATTGTTGATGAGGGTATCGACACGGCCAAACCGCTCCAGGGCGGCATGAAAGACACGCTCTGCGGTCTCAGGTTCGGCGGCATCTCCGGCGACCGTGATCAAATTCGGCGTTTCCGGTGAAGCCGGCGGAATGCTCCGCGAGTTGGCCACCACGCGAAAGCCGTGCTCCAGATATCCCTGGACGAGCCCGGCACCGATCCCTTGCGACGCCCCAGTGATGATCGCTACCTTCGCTTCCTGATTCATGGGCTTTGATCGCTTTCTGATTGGAATGCCCCTGAGAACTTCCGTCTTCGATGATAGAGCCCCTGTCAACGCCCGAACGATTCTTGCGGGGGTTGAGATTCGCAAGCTCGGTTAGGGAATCCCAGGGGCATCCCGAGAACACATCGGTCTGAGTGGAGCCGTCTCCAGAGGTGACGAAGCCCCAGAAGAGAGATGAGCAGAGACGGGCGTAATTGCGACTCACGCCGTCGCGATGGGCGTACCGAGTTCGACGAGCCGAACCCTTTCTCGATCGAAGAAGCCCCTCATGACCCCAGAAGTCGCCGTTGAGCTTCTACGGAGTTGGATTCGGTGACTCGCACGACGGAATCATAGAGACAGGTCCGTATTCGTCAACGTCGACCCGAGAACCTCTCTCGCAACGCGGTTCCTTGAGAAGGAGCCTCCCTTCGGCGTTTCACGCGCCGAAACGCTTGCTCGCTTCAAGCCTTAATCGGCTTCGATGAGGACGCGCCTTGCCTCAAACGAGAAATCCAGCGTGCGGGATACGCTCCAACAGGGAGGAGCCAAAGAAGGGGGCCAAGACTTCGGCCTGAAGCTGGGCTTTCCCGAGGAAACAGTCACAAAATCGGTTGGGGCAAAGCCGAGGACGAAGAGCTTGTTCCCACTCTGGATCAGAAATGTGACCGATCACCTCATCGACGAAATGACAGCGTCGCATGTCACCGGAGCCGTCGACGGTGAACGTGACTTCCCCGGTACGGCAAGGCTTCCCGAGGGAAGGTTGGCGACGAGCCGTCAGCCCGAATTGAGGGTCGACCGAATTCAGCAGGGCCAGCTCCTGAGGTGTGTACGGTTGCGGCCGAGGCTGTTGAGCGTTGATCCAGAGATACACATCCTTTGGCAAGAGACGACGCATCAACACGATCGTATCGAGATACGCAGGGACACCCACCATTCCGACGGAGAGCCGAACCCCCAACGAGCGCAGACGCTGCACCTTGCTTACGAAGATCCCGGCTTCGGACTCCGTCGGGTGATAGGTCGCCCAGAACGCAAGCCGATCGAGCCGGCAGGCGTCAATCCAGTTCAGGTCACAGGAAAGATTGGTTTGGACAGCAACCGACTTGATATGATCTGCATGCGTCAATCGAGCGATAGCATCGCGGTAACAGCGACGGACGAGGGCTTCCCCCCACGGGGTGAAGAGAACCTTCCAGTCATGCTGAGTCTGATCTTGGAGCCACCCGGTGAACTGCGTCAGAGCCCGTTCGTCGCTTGCTCTTTGGGCTTTGGTCTCGGTGCGCTTGGCGAACGGGCAGTATCGGCAACCGTAGTTGCAACTGCTGAGCAGACCGCGGTAGAGAACCGACAGGTTCATGGGAGCTGGCCTTCAGAGAACCGCGATGATTGCACGAAAGCTCGTAGCCGATCGCGAACGGCCGGTGAATAGAGGAGCGGGCCCACCGTGTCGGAATGTTGCAGGCCGCTCGGCGTCAGGACGTACCGGTCCTCGGCCCGCGTTAGCCATCCCCGCGCAATCAAATCCAAGACCTCTGGAAAATCGTCAGGGGACGACGAGGGAAACCGCTCCTGGAACTCAGTGACCGTCAAGCCTTCGGCCTGGAGCAGGCTCAGTACGAGGAACCGCCGGCGCTGTTCGCCTTCCGATAACCAGATCCCATGTGTCGCCAGGCCTAACTCGTCGTCGCTTTGAGCGATCCACTCCCCCAGGATGGCACGGATGCCGGCAACAGCATTCGACGACGCTCCGCATTCTTCTCCTCGAGGACTTCATCGATCAGAATCGTCTCGGGATGGAACGCGATTCTGCGGTCGACGTTGATTCCCGCCCACCGGAGTTGTGTGTGTTCCAGGCCTGGCGGCAGGTCGGATTCCTGTTTCAGACCGCTATGCCCCAAGTCAAGCCAACCGGTGACGATCAGGTTTGCGGGGATCGCGGTCAGGTTGGGACAGTCCCGAACATTCAGCGCCGCCAGACGAGTCAGATAAGGAGGCAATGTCCGCAAGGCCATGCAGCCGCGGAGTTGCAAGCGACCGCTACGGATCTTCGCAGCGATGGGCCAGGTCTCAAACGCCCAGCAGCCGGTCAGGTCAAGAAACCAGACGTCCAACCGCTCGGGGAGCGACTTCAGGCCGGTACAATTCCGAAGTATCAATGTCCCCACGGTGAGTCCTTCCGGCAGTCGCTCCAGTTGTTCGCAGCAGCTCAGGTTGAGGCGCGACGTCACCCGAAGATCGTCCGGAAGACTCTTGATCGACGTCCATGAGAGATTCAACTCGTAACAATTCAAGCCGCGAGGGAGTTCGGCGACGCTACGTGCCGTGAGGTCAAGGGCGTCGAGCGTAAGGTCGTCCGGGAACGCGGTCGGGGGCATTCGCCCCGACCGATCCGAAAAGTCCAACAAGCCCGTGACCCGCGAGCCGGCAGGAAGCTCGCGCCGGTCCAAAAGCGGATAAGCCTCATCGGCCGAGAAGACGCGTTCACTCATGATCCGGCCTCAATCCCGCACCGTGCGGATTTCCCGCGGCGAATATTCCCGTTGCCGCCAAACCCGGTAAACCCCAAGGGGTAAGGCAATCGGACCATGCTCCTGATGGACCAGCGTCGCCTTCTCGGCTTTGACAAAGAGGTACATACCCTGCATCGACTGATATAATTCTGCAGCGTCGGATTCCGCGATGCGGTGCGAGTGTCCCGTCAGTTCCCCTTCCGCCAAGACCAGGTGATGCACGCGTCGAGCCCCATCGGGAATCGCCTGGGCGTTTTCCACCAACAGGTCACCGTGCCGATACAGAGCCATAGGTCACCTCTTCGAGAACGATTCGTCGACCTCCGACTTGCATGCTCATTCTAAGCGGACGTGGTCACCATGTCACCCGATCTCGTCACCGCAGGCTTCGCCCGGTTCAAGAATTCGGCGATCGTCCCCACCGCCCTGACCGGCGGATCGGCGCTGATGCCCGACGTCGTCACCAAATCTTCTCGAAACGAGTAAATTTGGGCGATGCGAACAAGTCGGGCAAGGCGTACTTCGATCCCAGAGGCATCGAGCGCGGCAGACTCAAAAGCACGGCGCCTCCTGTGATCGGCTCGACCGAGCCGATGCTCAAACACGGTTTGTGGGCCTCCCTATGCCCTCCTCAGGCGGTGGAGTATGATACTTGTCTTCGGTGGCGGGCGTGACCCGGCCTAGGAAGCCGGTCCGCTCGATTACTCATGGAGGCGAGTGGCATCATGAGTTTGGCAGGCGCGGAACGTCGGCAGACCCTTCGGCGAGAGACGTTACTGATCTTAATCGCAGCGGGACTGAGTCCTCTCATTTTCGCTCTTTATACAAATCATATTTGGGAAGACTTCTTCATAACGTTTCGACACAGCCGGAACCTGTGCGAGGGACACGGCTTGGTCTACTATCCTGGCGAGCGGGTACACGGCTTTACCTCGCCGCTGGGAACGCTCCTGCCCGCGCTCTGCTATTTGTTGACCGGGGCCCGATCCTACCTCGGTGCGATCTGGGCCTTCCGGGCGCTGAGCATCGTGGCATTCGCCTCCGGTGGCCTACTACTCTGGCGCCGGATGCGGCTCGAGGAGCCGGAGTGGGCCCTGCCCCGTGTAGCGCTGGCGGTTTTCTATGCGCTCGAGGTCAAAGGGGTTTCCTTCTCGATCAACGGGATGGAGACGGCCTTCATGCTGCTCTTCCTGGCATGGCAGGTCGATCTGCTCTGTCGGGATTTCCCTCGGCGCTGGCTGGCGCTCGGAATTTGCTGGGGATGCCTGATGTGGACCAGGCCGGACGGCTGCATCTACATCGCGACCCTCTCAGCCGCCGACCTGGTCTTCAGTGAGAGGCCGAAACGCAGGCGCCTGGCCGACTTACTCAAGGCGGCCCTGGTCTGCACAGCAATCTACCTACCCTGGTTTGGTTGGGCCTGGTGGTATTACGGATCGCCCGTGCCGCAGACCGTGCTTGCGAAGTCGAACCTCGTCTCCTGGGCGGGGGGATCGTTCAACCCGGTCGGCCGTTACGTGACGGGGGTCGCGAAAGTCTTCCTACCCATTTATTACGAGATGGGGGACGGCCTGGGGTGGTATCCAGGGATCTTCGGCTGGTGCACGGGACTCGGGATTTTCTCGGCCGCCTACTGGTTGCTCCCGCTGCGCGATCGCCTGGGCCGGGCATGCTCGCTTGCCTTCGCGATGATCGGGCTCTACCTCACGATGCTGAATTACATGTTCCCATGGTATGCCCCGCCGGCTTTGATGCTTGGCTTGATCGTCCTGGCAAGGGGCGTACCGACGTTAATCGGGCTGGTAGCCGGGCGAGGGCGCGTGGCTGGAATCATCGCCGGCACGCTGCTGGCCGCGATCGCGGCCGAGCGGGCCCTGATGTACACATACACGGCCTATCAAATGAAGATCCAAACGGCCGAGGTCGAAATGGGTAACCGGGCCAAGCTCGGCCTCTGGCTCAAGAAGCACATGCAGCCCGGCGACACGGTTTACCTCGAGTGCGTCGGCTATATCGGCTACTTCAGCGAGGCCAGAATCCGGGATTGGCCGGGGCTGGTCGCCCCTCAGGTCTCGGAGTTGGCCCGACGCGAGGGATGCGACTTTAATTCGGTCGTCCCCGCGCTGAATCCGAGCTGGGTTGTGCTTCGTCCCTGGGAAGCCCAACGCATGGCCGAGCGAGTCACAAGCTTCACCCACGACTACGACCCGGTCGTCAGGTTCGACGTCAGCGCGCAACTCCGGGCTCACCAGTTCCTTCCCGGTCGTATGTACCCGACGAACGACGCCACCTTCATCGTCTTCCAACGCCGGACGCCCAACCCACGAAACGCAGAGCCACAACGCCCCTCCCTCTGACAGTCCGCCCGATTGCATCCACCTTGACGCCCCTCGCGGTTCTTCCCTCACGGACCTGAACAAAATTCAGCCATCCGCCTTGACAACTTTTTTTGTCAAAGAAAGAATACGTCCATGATCGATCTAGAAGTTATCGAAGACCCGGCGATCGCCGCGATCGCCCTTGATCCAGTCAGGAGTCGGCTTCTTTCCGAAATGGCTGAGCCCGCCTCGGCCGCGGCCCTGGCCACCCGTGTGGGGCTCACACGTCAGAAAGTGAATTACCACTTGCGGACGCTCGAGGCCCATGGATTGGTCAAGGTCGCGGAGGAACGCCAATGGGGCGGCCTGACAGAACGCCTCCTGGTGGCAACGGCCGCTTCCTATGTCGTGTCTCCAAGTGCCATGGGTCCGGTCGCTTCGGATCCTGGCCGGAGTGCCGATCATCTTTCGGCGAGTTATCTGATTGCGCTGGCCGCTCGTGTGATTCGCGAAGTCAGCGCATTCCTACGTCGTTCCAAGGAAACCGATAAGCGTCTGCCCACCTTGTCTCTGGATGCCGAAATTCGGTTTCGATCCGCGGCGGATCGCGCGGCCTTCAGCAATGAACTGGCCAACGCTGTAACTGAACTTGTCGCGAAATACCACGATGAGTCCGTCCCCGAGGGGCGCTGGCATCGCTTGGTGCTCTTGGCGCATCCGCTTCCGCACAAACCACCTTCCAGGGAATAACGATGAGTCTCAAGAAAGAGGAATCCGGACGGCGATGGGTCCAGGTCGAGGTTGAGGTTCCCGGCACCCCCGAAGAAGTCTGGGAGGCCATCGCAACGGGGCCCGGAGTCTCGTCCTGGTTCGTCCCGACCGAGAAACGCGAAGACGGTACCGTGGTCTCGCACTTCGGCCCGGGGATGGATGCCGTGGCCACCGAAACGGCCTGGGATCCCCCTCGTCGATTCGCGGCCGAAGGGGAACTGGGGCCGAACGCCCCCAAGCTCGCCACGGAGTGGACCGTCGAGGCACGCTCCGGTAGTACCTGTGTCGTCCGCGTCGTTCACAGCCTGTTCGCAAGCACCGACGATTGGGACGATCAGCTCGAGAATATCGAAGCCGGCTGGCCCGATTACTTCCGCATTCTGCGGCTCTATCTGACTCATTTCCGGGGTCAGCCCTGCTCGGCCTTCCAGCTCTTGAGCATCACCTCCGGTACGGCCACAGGCGCCTGGGAGATCCTGACTAATACGCTCGGATTGACCGGAGCCACACCCGGCGAGCATCGGAAGTCACCCTCGAATGCGCCTCGCCTCGCCGGGCTGGTCGAACTGACGGGTTCATCGGGACATACCAACCAGTTTCTCTTTCGGCTCGACGAGCCGACGCCAGGCATCGCCCACATGTTTGCCGCCGAGATGGGCGGCCAGGTCATTGTATCGATCCGCTTCTACCTCTACGGCTCCCAGGCGCCCGCCGCAGTCGCCAGTAGCGAGCCCGTATGGCAGATCTGGATGAATGAGCATTTCCCTATGACCGGCGCATCGATCGGCTCTTGTTAATAGCAACGTACGATTTCCAACGTTCATTCCCCTCTTTCCCTCGGAGAACGTCATGGCCACGAACCGCATTAGCCACTTTGAAATTCCCGCTCATCAGCCCGAAGCGCTGAGCAAGTTCTACGGCGACTTGTTCGGCTGGAAGTTCGAGAAGGTTCCTGTCCCCGGCGTGGACTATTGGCTTTGTGATGCCGCCGAGAATGGGCCGGGAATCAGCGGCGCGGTGATGCAGCGACAGAACGCGCAGCAGCCCTGGATGAACTATGTGAACGTTGGCAGCATCGACACGGTCATCGAGAAAGCCACACAACTCGGCGCAACCGTCGCCCTCCCCAAGATGCCCGTACCCGGCAATCGTGCGATCGCGGCGATTATCGATCCTCAAGGGAACATCTTCGGACTCTTGGAAGAAACGGCCCAGTAAATCGTCGCCACACCAGCCCCAAGCTTCAGCGAGTGAGCCGGCCGGACCGGCTCACTCGCATCCAGAATCTCCACCTCAAATCCTCCGAAGTTGTGCGGCGGCGACCGCCATTCGCCACGCGGCGAATCCTCCCTGAGAACAGGAAAGCCAACGATTCATGAAAACACTCAAGAGAGTCGCAATCGTCCTGTTGATTCTCCTCTCTCTGCCCTTCCTCTCGGCCTTGTTCTTGCCTCGAAAATTCGTCATCGAGCGGGAGGTCGTCATCAAGAAACCCAAGCAGGAAGTATTCGATTACGTCAAGCACCTGAAAAACCAGGAGAAGTACAGCAAGTGGGCCCTGATCGACCCCAAGATGAAGACGAGCTACCGAGGCACGGACGGAACCGTCGGATTTGTCATGGCCTGGGAAAGCAACAACCAGGATGTTGGTAAAGGAGAACAAGAAATCACGAAAATTGCGGAGGGAGATCGAGTCGATGTAGAAATCCGAATCTCCGAGCCCTTTCAATCCGTTGATCCCGCTTACACCGCCACGGAAGCCGTCGCTGACGATCAGACCAGGGTAAAATCGGTCTATCTTGGGAAGATGCCCTACCCGATGAACCTACTATGCGGCTACGTGCAAAATAAAATTGGCGAAGATATGGCGACCGGACTTACGACTCTGAAAAACCTGCTCGAAAAGCCATGACGAAGAGATGGATGGAGAGCCACGGAAGATCATGGAAGTTGGGCGTAGGACGACAAACGATGCGCCGCTAACCCTCTGTGGATTCCGTGGTTCCTAGTCCGAGATTGGCGACCTGGTAGCGGGCGCGGTATTCGGTGGGGGTTTGGGCGAGTTGCCTGCGGAATTGCTTGGTGAAATAGCTTTGGTCGTAGAAACCACAGCCCTGCGCGATCTCGGCGATGGTGCGGTCGCTGGTGCTGAGAGCCTGGCAAGCGGCGTTGATGCGGACCCGCAGGACGTACTGCATTGGGGTCATCTGGTAGAGCCGTTTGAAGCGACGGTCGAACTGGCTCACGGAGAGGTGGGTCAGTTCGGCGAGCCGAGCGACCTCGATCGGCTCTGCATAATGATGTAAGACATAGGTGACAGCTTCATCCATCTCGCGGTAAGGGCGGATGAGGGACTCCGCCTTCTCAAGGTCGCGCATCACTCCCGCGATGCCGATGACCCGGCCTCTGGCGTCGAAGAGGGGGATCTTGCTCGAGATGAACCACTTGAGTTCCTTCCCTTTGCCGGGAACGAGCCAGATCTGGTTCGGGAGTGGTCGACCGCTACGCATCACGCGGCGGTCCTCGGCGATGTACTGATCGGCCAGGTGCTGAGGATGGATGTCTCGGTCGCAAAGACCGATCATCTCGGCTTCCGACTCACATCCGCGGAGCTTCCAGAGAGCCTCGTTGACCTTCACGAAGCGACTCTGTCGATCCTTGACGTAGAGATAGACTTCGGGCAAATACTCGAACAGCGGCGTCAACGCCAGGCTGCCCTCGAGCTTTTCAAAAAAACGTCGCTGGAATCGATGAGGATCGGGCATGCGCAAATAATACCAGCGAATGCGGACAAACTCCTAGCCCGACGTTGATTGGGACGTTACCCTGGACCGAACTGAGTAACTCTCGGTACCAACGACCCGCCTGCTTCGCGGTCTCAAAGCTTGACGATATTCCTCGGTGCCATTTCCTGGAGGGGAGAGGGGCGCTTGGCCTTCAACCCACACGATCCAGGGCCGTGCCGGATAGGTCGAACAGGAGTCTCCGCATGCTCAAGTTCACCGGGAAGGGCCAGACGTCGACGTGCAGCGGGGTCACCCGACGTGACTTCTTGCAGGCCGGCACTCTGGGAGCGATCGGCTTCGGCCTGCCCCACTGGTTCGCGGCCAAAGCCGCCGGGGCGGTGAAGCCGGGAACCGATGACCGCGCGTGCATCATGATCTTCAACCTCGGCGCGCCCAGCAACATGGACCTCTGGGACATGAAGCCCGACGCCCCGGCCGAGGTCCGCGGACCGTTCAAGCCGATCGCGACCAAATCCACGGCGATCCAGTTTTCCGAGATCCTTCCCCGCCATGCCAAGATCGCCGATAAGATCTCGCTCGTACGCTCGGTCCACCACGGCGGCGCGGCCGTCCACGACGCCGGCTGGCAGATGATGCAGACCGGCCGGCTCTTCGCTGGCGGGGTCAATACCCCCCACATCGGGTCGGTCGTCAGCCATCTCGAAGGGCGAAAGACGGACCTGCCCCCCTTCGTCGTCTTGCCCGAGCTCATGGGCCGAGGCGGCGGCAACCTGCCCAACGGCCAGGCCGGCGGATTCTTGGGCAAGGCGCACGATCCGTTCACCCTCAACGCGGATCCCTCCAAACCGGGCTTCCGCGTCCCTGACCTCCTCCCTCCCAAAGAAATCGGCAGTGTCCGCCTCGACCGCCGCCGCAAGATTCGCGAGCTGGTGGACGACGCGGTCACCACTTTTGAAGCCTCAGAAAACGCGGCGCTCCTCGACGGCAATTTCCAATCGGCTTTCCGTCTGATGACAAGCACCCAGGCGCGCGAAGCCTTCGATCTGGCCCAGGAATCAGCCACGACCCGCGAGCGCTATGGTATGTCGCGCTTCGGTCAGTGCTGCCTGCTGGCACGTCGGCTGGTCGAAAACGGCGTGCGGTTCGTGACGATCAATGCCTTCCTGACCGTCTTCGACGAGATCACCTGGGACATCCACGGGTCGAAGCCGTTCACGTCGATCGAAGGGATGCGCGACATCGTCTGCCCGATGTACGACCAGGCTTACACCGCGCTCGTGGAAGACCTCGACCAGCGGGGTATGCTCGACTCGACGCTCGTCTGCAACCTCGCGGAGTTCGGCCGCACTCCTCGCGTGAACCCCGCAGGAGGACGCGACCACTGGCCGCTTTGCTTCACGGTCGGCTTTGCGGGAGGTGGAGTGAAAGGTGGTCGTGTGATCGGAGCGAGCGACCCCATCGGCGCCGTGCCGGCTGATCGACCTGTCGGGCCCGCCGACGTCGCCGCGACGATCTTCCACAGCCTCGGTCTCGACCTCGAAACGAAACTCCCCGGCCCGGCCGGCCGCCCCTTCCCGCTGGTCGACTTCGGGCATCGTGAAATCCACGAACTCTTCTGAAGCCATCCGAATCACGTTCGGAGTCGCGAAACATGAGCCAAGGGGTGGCCAGAGAGGTGATGTCTCCCATGACCCGACATACTCTGATCCTTACAGGGTTTGCCCTGTCCTGGTTCCTACCGGCAGTGAGTTCTCAGGCGGCCGAGGGGGTCGTACTGTTCCCCGCCGAGTCCGTGCTGAGCACTCCGGAAAGCCGGCAGCGACTGATCGTTCAACAGCTCGAGCAGGGAGAGGTTGGACGGCAATTGGTCGAGGCGATCGAGTGGTCCTCGAGCGAACCCCAGGTGGCCACGGTCGCCAAGGGCGTGGTGAACCCCGTCCACGACGGTCAAGCCACGATCACCGCCAAGGTCGGTGGGCAAACCGCGACGGCCAAGGTGACGGTCACCGGGATGAGCCTCCCGTTCGGTTGGAGCTTCCGCAACCACGTCGAGCCGGTGCTGGCCAAGCAAGGGTGCAACTCGGGGGCCTGCCATGGCGCCTTGGCAGGTAAAGGGGGATTTCGACTCTCGCTAAGTGGCTATGATCCAGCCACCGACTTCTTCAACATCGTCAAGCAAGACCGAGGCCGGCGCGTGGAAATGACCGACCCCGGACGGAGCTTGTTTCTCGCGAAACCGTCGGGGGCCATCGCCCACAAGGGAGGAGTTCGCTTCCCGACCGATTCGCTGGAATACCGGATCCTCGCCCAGTGGATCGCCGCTGGCGCGACGCCTCCCAGCGACAACGACGCCATCGTCGAGCAGTTGGAGGTCCTACCGAGCCACTCACTCCAGCGGGTCGGCCAAAATCAGCAGATCCTGGTTCGTGCGCGATACTCCGACGGCCGCCTCGAAGACGTGACCCGCTGGGTCAAATGGTCCTCCGCCGACGAGTCCGTTTGTCGCGTCGACGAACAAGGGAAGACTCAGGTGATTGGATCCGGCGAAGGGGCCATCGTGGCCTGGTACGCCAGCAAACTGGCCATCGCGCGGGTGACTGTCCCCTACGAAGGGAAATCGGCGGAAGACCTCGTCGATCATCGGAAGCCGCGAGGCTTTATCGACGAACATATCGACAAGCAACTGACCAGGCTTAATCTCCCCCCCTCCCCGGCCTGCGGCGACGCCGAGTTCGTGCGTCGCGCCTACGTCGACACGATCGGCCGCCTCCCCTCGGTAGACGAGGCCCGTGCCTTCCTCTCCGAGACTTCGGCCACGAAGCGCGACGCCCTGATCGACCGGCTGCTCGCCATGCCCGAATTCGCCGACTACTGGACTTACAAGTGGTCTGACTTGCTGATGCTCAACGGAACCCGGCTTCGCCCGGGCGCTCTCAAGACCTACTACCAGTGGATCCACAAGCAGGTCGCCGACGGCGTCCCCTGGGACCGGTTCGTGCGCGAGATCATCACGGCCACGGGCGAGAGCACCGAGAACGGCCCCACGAACTTCTATGCACTCAGTCAATCGCCTGAAGATATGACGGAAAACGTCTGCCAGGCCTTTATGGGACTCTCGATCGCCTGCGCCAAGTGCCACAATCACCCACTCGAAAAATGGACCAACGACCAGTATTACGGCATGGCCAGCCTCTTCTCTCGGGTCAAGGCGAAGGGATGGGGAGGTGAGCCGCGACAGGGGGATGGGTCTCGGACGCTTTACGCGGCCGAGTCGGGGGAGTTGGTCCAGCCGAGGACAGGCAAACCGCAACCTCCCACTCCGCTCGATGGCCAGGCCCTGAGCTTCGACGATCCCGCGGATCGCCGCATCACCCTGGCCAAGTGGATGACAGCGCCCGAGAACCCGTACTTCGCCCGGTCGATCGCCAACCGCGTCTGGGCAAACTTCTTCAACGTCGGACTCGTCGAGAAAGTGGACGACATGCGGGTCTCGAACCCGGCCAGCAACGAGCCCTTGCTCTCGGCGACGGCGGATTACCTCGTCCAGCACAAGTTCGATCTCAAAGCGCTCATGAAGGTAATCCTTCAATCCAACGCTTATCAGCGAGCGAGTCAGCCTCTACCCGGGAACCGCTTGGACCGGCGCTTCTATTCACGCTATTACCCACGACGCATGATGGCCGAAGTGCTGCACGACGCGATCGTGCAAGTGACCGGTATCCCGACCAAATTCGACTTCATCGCCTTCCCGGGCGCCGACCGCGAGAAGACCGACTTCTATCCGTTGGGGACGCGGGCCGTGCAGCTCTACGACGCGGCGGTCGACAATTATTTTCTCCAGACCTTCGGCCGCAATCCCCGTCGGATCGTCTGCGAGTGCGAACGGTCCGATGAACCCACGATGGTTCAAGTGCTGCATCTTTCCAACGGCGCCACGCTGAACGAAAAGCTGAGAGCACCCGGGAATCGGCTCGAGAAGTTGCTCAAGCTTCGCCGCGAGGGGATGTCGAGTGCGGCGCTCGTCGACGAGATCTACCTGGCCTGCCTGTCGCGATATCCCACGGAGACCGAGCGACAGCATCTGCTGAGCCTGCTTCCGAAGCAGGGTGAGTCGACCGAGGCCGAGATCGTCGAAGACCTCTTCTGGGGTCTGATGAGCAGCCGTGAATTCTTGTTCAACCATTGATTGAGGGCGAGATCTCCATGATGAGGCTCATGGTCCTGGCGGTCCTGGTCGCCGCGGCCCCGACCGCGCGGGCCGAGAGTGGATCGGCGCCCGAGTACCGGACGCACGTCGCTCCCCTGTTCCAGAAATACTGCGTCGGCTGCCACAACGACGAGGATCGCGAAGGGAAGTTCTCGCTCGAGAGCTACGCCTCGCTGCAACGCGGGGCCGAAGACGGTCCGGCGCTCTTACCCAGCGATCCCAAAGGCAGCCTCATCGTCCGCCTTCTGACCGGCGCGGCGAAGCCCTCGATGCCGCCCAAGGACGAGCCCAGGCCTCGCCCCGACGAGATCGCACTCATCGAAGCCTGGATCGAGGCGGGAGCCCATGGACCTCAGGGCGAAGAGCCCAATCGCCTGGCCCTGGTCGTCCCCAAAATCCCGTCGCACGCCAAGGTGCGGCCCGTCGTCGCGATGGACGCGACACGCGACGGTCGTTGGCTCGCCGTTGCGCGTGATGCCGAAGTGTCACTCTATGGCGGAACCGGTGAAAAGGCGACCCACGCCGACCATCCTGAGCGTACGCTGGGAACCTTTCCGGGCAAGGTGACCGCCTTACACTTCACGGCGGACGGCACAAGGCTGGTGACCGCCTCGGGAGTCGCCGGTCTGGGCGGCGTCGCGGCGATCTGGAACGTGGCCGACGGGGCCTTGATCCGTCGGTTCGAAGGTCACCGAGACCTTCTCTACGACGCCGAGCTCTCCCCCGATGGCGCTCTCCTCGCCACCTGCGGTTACGACAAGAAAATCGAGCTCTGGGACGCAACCTCCGGCAAACCGCTCCGCACACTGGAAGGGCACACGGGAGCCATCTACGACGTGGCCTTCAGCCCCGACGGCCGCTTCCTCGTCAGCGCGAGCGCCGACGATACTTGCAAGGTTTGGCGCGTCGAGGATGGTCTCCGCCTCGATACCCTGCCCCAGCCGCTCAAGGCCGAATACGCATGTCTGTTCAGCCCTGATGGGCAGGCGATCGTGGCCGGAGGCGCTGATAACAACATCCGCGTCTGGCAGTTCGTCTCTCGGGAAAAGCCGGAGATCAACCCGATGGTGATCGCACGGTTCGCCCACGAAGGGGCGATCGTGCGGCTGGCGTTCACACCGGACGGCTCCAAACTCGTTTCGCTGGCCGAGGACCGCACCATCAAGGTCTGGCGGACCAGCGACTACACCGAGCTCCAGCTCTGGGAAAACCAGCCGGATGTGGCGTCGGCGGTTGCGTTCAGCTCCGATGGTTCCTCGTTCGACATCGGACGGCTGGACGGTTCGCTCGCGACCTACCCAATTCCCGCTGCGTCCCCTGCCGAGTCCTCCTCCACTCCGGCTCGGGTGGAGCTCGTGGAAATGCGTGGGATCGGTCAAGTCAGCGAGGCGCCCGAGCACGAACCGAACAACGCTCCCGACCAGGCCAACCCGATCAAACTCCCTGCGAAGGTCGCCGGGACAATCGTCAGCGGCACGGCCGGCGCCGTCGATTCCGACTTCTTTCGGTTCTCGGCCAAGGCCGGCGAGCAATGGGTTTTCGAGATCGACGCAGCCCGATCCAAGTCGAAGCTCGATTCGTTCCTCGAGATTCTCGACGCCCAAGGGCGCCGCGTCCCTCGGGTCCTCTTGCAGGCCGTGCGTGACTCCTACTTCACGTTCCGTGGCAAGAATGACAGTGAGACCGGCGATTTTCGCGTCTTCAACTGGGAAGAGATGCGAATCAACGATCTCTTGTATGCCAATGGCGAGGTCGTTAAGTTCTGGCTCTTTCCGCGCGGACCGGATTCGGGTTTCGTCACCTATCCCGGCCAAGGGAATCGCTGGGGCTACTACGACACGACTCCTCTGGCCCATGCGCTGGGTGAACCCTGCTACATCGTTCAGCCCCATCCGCCAGGAACCAAGCTCGTTGCGAACGGTCTGCCCGTTTTCTCGCTCTACTACGAAAACGACGACGACGCTCACCGCGAGTTGGGCAAAGATTCTCGCCTGGTCTTCACCGCACCGGCCGACGGCGAGTACCTGCTCAAGATCAAGGACGTGCGCGGGCTCCAAGGCCCTGAGTTTCGTTACACATTGACAGTGCGCGAACGTCACCCCGACTTCAAGGTCACGCTCCACGGCGCCAACCCCGTTGTAGGTGCAGGCAGTGCCAAGGAATTCAAAGTAGCAGCCCAACGGATCGACGGCTTTGACGGGCCGATCCGCGTCGATATCGCCGGACTTCCGCCCGGCTTCCATGCCACGACTCCCTTGGTCATCGAAGCCGGCCAGCTCGATGCCTTCGGAGTGATCTCCGCCGAGGGGGGTGCCACGCAACCCTCCGAAAGCGCAGCCAAGGCGAGCACCGTGACCGCATCGGCCCGAGTCGGCGATCAAGAGATGACTCACCCTGTCAACAACCTCGGTGTACTCAAGCTCGCCCCGGCCTCTAAATTGCGCGTGGCTATCGTCCCCGCCGAAGGGGGCGCAAAACCGATCCACTCATCACCCAACGAGCCTCTTGAATTCGCGATCGAACCCGGCCAAACGATCATGTTGAAGGTCAAGGTCGAGCGCGACGACTTCAAGGGCCAGGTCCCCTTCGGCAACGAAGGCTCAGGCCGCAACCTGCCCTTCGGCGTCTTCGTCGACAACCTGGGTCTGAACGGCCTCCTCGTGCTCGAAAATCAAGAAGGGCGCGACTTCTTCGTCACGGCCGATCGCAGCACTCCCGAACAAACCCGCCTTTTCCACCTGACCACGGCCGCCGCCGGGGGGTTATCCACTCAACCCGTCCTCTTGCACGTGACGAAGCCTCGAGTGCAAGCCTCCGCATCGCGATGAGGCAGGCTCGGTCTTATCCCCTCGCGTGAAAGCCTTGTCTGATTTGGGAAGGTTTGCGCTCGGTGCGTTCTTCAAAACGCCCCGGGCCTCTCGCGCGAGGGGTGGAGACCGGGTCGACAATCGCCCAGGCCAAAAAATGTCGAGATCTGCTCGACGAATCCGGCCTGGCGGGCTCTCAAAGTGCTCCTCGGCTCTGGCGACGAGTTGCGTCCTCCAGCCGATGATCCGAGTCGGATGGACGCCGCAGTGTCCGGCCAACTCGTTAATCGTGCGGTTTCCCCCTCAGAGCCTCCAGGACGACCTAGGTCTCAAACACCGCTGTGCGAGCTTTCCCCTTACCCGTCATCCATTCCCCTCCTCTGAGCCACTCAGGTCGACTTAATCCTAGACTGGTTCATTCCAGGATATCTCTTTCTCATAGGTTGGTTACCGCCTATCAATCATACTTGTCTTAGGGCATGCTTCAGCCAGCCAGGGTCGATCGTGGCTGTTGTGACAGACCAAGGCTTGCCTGACAAGAAACGTGGAATCCCTCGTTGGGAACGCAGGCTTTGGCCCTACGAGAAGAAAGCCTCGTGGGCAGAAAAGAAGGCTTGATGGGCGGTGTCCACCTTACGATACAGGGATTTCCCAGATGAGCCAGTTCATCGAAATCCCGCTGTGAACCGGTGTCGGGGAAATCATTCCGCTGGATATCGTTCTCTTGCGTCTGCCCGCTCGTAGAATTGTTTATTGATTGTCAGGAAAGTCATGCCCGGTGCTGCGCAACTCTTGTAGGGCAGGCCTTGGCCTGCCGAGGGCATTCGCCAACGTCTCGGCAGGCCAAGGCCTGCCCTACGGAAACGAATCCATGCACGAGATTCTGAGCGGAGAACGGACTTGCTTTTTCCGACTCTCAAGAGTTCCTTATTGGATCATCTCTCGACCAACTTCGTGGAGATCCTCCCATGAAACGCGTGCCCCCCCGCGTGTTGGGATTTTGCTTGGTGGCCTCTCTTGCAGCCATGCACACGGCCAGAGCGGCCCAGCAGGTTCCGCCTGCCCTCGAACAACCGAACACGCTGTCGCAGCCGGCCCCCGATGACCTGGCGAGGCCGCGCTCTATCGATATCGCGCAACAAGCGACCGCCGTGGCTGACGCCGACGCCGACAAGCCGGTGAAGCCTCTGAACGACGGCCCGTTGCATGAAGCTTTCCTCTCTCCGGCCAAGGACGCCCCCCCGGAGTACAGGGATAAGGCCCCACCGCCGCCGATCGTCGAGCGGCCCGGGGTCGACCGGCCCAGCCCGCAAGCCGAGTGGATCAGCGGCTACTGGAACTGGGACCCCAGCCGCAACGATTTCGTGTGGGTGACAGGGACCTGGCGCGTGCCGCCCCCCGGCCGGTTCTGGGTCAATGGCTACTGGAGGCGCGACGACCGAGGATGGTATCGGGTCCCGGGCTTCTGGAGCGACCGCAAGACCGACCGGATTGACTATCGTAAGGATGGCCCCCCCAGCGACCACCCGGACGATAACCCTGGCGAAGCGCCTGGGGAAGACTACTTCTATGTGCCCGGCCAGTATTATCCCGATGGCAAAGGCGTGACCTGGAAGTCTGGCTTCTGGGCCAAAGCCCAGCCCGGGTGGTCGTGGGTCCCCGCTCAGTGGGTTCGCCAGCCCGAAGGTTGGACCTTCCAGGAAGGCTACTGGGACCGCAACCTGGAAGATCGGGGCACCCTCTTCGCACCGGCTGAGGTCTCCGAGTCGGCACGTCTCGCCGACACGGTCTATCAACCCTACACCCAGATCTCGCCCGAGAGCTATGGCCTGCTCTACGGCGCTTTCGGTCGGCCCAACACGTATTATGACGGCTATCCCGGCTGCTACTTCGACGACTCCGGCCGATACTACGGCTATGCCCAGTATGGCACCCTGAGTCCCTACTACGGCTATCTCGATTACCCGTTCTACGGCACGGAGGGCTACCCCTACCTGACATCGCCGCTCGCCTATGGAGGCTTCGGAGACTACGGTTACGGAATTGGCTACCCCAACTATTACGGTGCCAATTATTGGGACGGCTTCGGCTCCCCATTCTTCGGTGGCTTCGGCTTCCCATTCTTTGGCGGCTTCGGCTTTCCATTCTTCGGTGGCTTCGGCTTCCCATTCTTTGGCGGCTTCGGCTTCCCATTCTTTGGCGGCTTCGGCTTCCCATTCTTCGGTGGCTTCGGCTTCCCGTTCTTTGGCGGATTTAATCGCTTTGACGGTTTCCACCACAAAGGTAACCGCAATTTTGGTCACAATTTCCCGTTCCATCCCACCGGACGTAACCGTGGATTCCCAGCTTGGGTGGGCAGAGGCAATCGCATCAACCCATTGCTGAACTCAAGGAATCTACTTCGTTCCCGGTTCATGAATAACATCCGGCCCAATCGCGGAGCGGCGACGCGGATGGGGCCGAACGTGCTCGCCGCAACGCATCGTCGTGGGATCGTCCCGCCGCCGTCATCGTCGCCGTTCGCGAATCCGTTCCGTCGCACCACGCTGGCGCAGAATCGTGGACTGCGGGCGGCAGTTAATCGCCGAATGGGTCCCGGCTGGAGCGCAGGCTTCAATGGCGGCCCTCGCTCGAGAGCGGCCCTCGCCTCGGCACGTCGAACCTTCTCGAACAGCGTCATGGGTCCAAACCGCCTGGGCAATGTTGCTGGTCCAGGTGGAGCCGTCGGACGGCGACTTCAGGGTGGTCTGACGCCGCGCCAGGGTGGGTTTGGACCGAATCGCCAATTCGGCGCGTTGACGTCTCCGTTACGCGGCGGCATGACCAATCTCCCCCGGGCGGGGGTCCTGCCGAGAGCCAGTGGGTTGGGCCCCCGAGGCGCGAGAGTCGGAGGCCCAATGGGGCTCCAACGTGGTGGGCCGGCCATGCTGGGAACGACCAGACTTTCCCCTGGGCGTCCTCTTGGAGGGAACGCGGGAAGACTCTCCTCGATGTCCCGCCCGGGCGGTCCTGGAGGGCTTGGCGGCGGGTTCAGGCCACCGGCGATGCAACGCATGGGTGGAGGCTTCGGCAGTAGAGGCGGGCCGGCGGCATTCAGCCTGGGAGGCGGTCGTGGCAACTTCCCAGGCGGGTTTGCCCCGGCTCAACGCGGTGCTGGCGTGGTCCGCGGGGGCGGCTTCGGCGTAGGTGGCGTGGGCCGTAGCATGGGAGGCGGCTTCGGTGGAGTCAGGATCGTCCCAGGCGGCTTCGGAGGTTTCGGAGGCGCCGGCATGATGGGCCGCGGCTTCGGAGGCGGAGGCTTCGGAGGCACAGGCTTCGG
>Ga0153954_1000598_pt1 | contig 27002 bp, 21 predicted proteins | sample TSFL038MetaG_FD_102277 | JGI IMG/M metagenome (GOLD analysis project Ga0153954, IMG submission 102277) | Attine ant fungus gardens microbial communities from Florida, USA - TSFL038 MetaG | ecosystem: Host-associated > Fungi > Mycelium > Unclassified | place: USA: Florida, Wekiwa Springs State... | reverse complement strand
GGCATGGCCCACCAATCTCCTCGCTAATCAACGCACAGGCTTTGGAGGACGGTGCCCTCGGCCGTTTTTTTTTTTTTTTTGGTTGAACACATCAAGATTATTGATGGATGGCGTTCAATCGACAAATCGTGAGTTCTTTAGGCCAGGCCATTGATGCGCCTGAGGCCCCACTCGGCGGTCAGGCAGGCGATGGCGATGAGGAAATACAAGGGTTGGTGCCATAAGGGAGAGGTCCAGGGTTCGGTGATCGGAACCTTGCGCGAGGGAAGGCTTTTGACGAAGGAGTCGAGGTGTCCGGCGTCGACGACTTCGCCCTGGGTTTTGGAAGCGAGGGTCTTGAGGAACGCACGGTCGGGTTCGAGGCGAGCGAACTCATCGGCCGAGGGCTGAGCGGCCCAGCCGGCGGTCTTCTCGCCGAGTGAGCTGCCGTCGGGGGCGGTCGCAACGGCGGTGACGCGGTAGGGACCGGGCTGTTTGGCGACGTAGGTTGCGGTGTACGTACCGGCTTCGTTGCCGACCGGCTCGGCGTCGAGGGGCAAGTCGGGGCTTTCCGGATGACTGATCCGAAGCGCGACCTTGGCGTTGTCGAGTGCGCGGTACTCGGCGTCTCGAACGTGGACCGTGATCGAGACCGAGGAGGGGGCATCGGCTTTGGGATTAACGGCGACTTCGACCCGATGGGGAACGTCGGCAACCAGCCAGCGGACGGTCTGGCGCCAGGCACGCTCGAGGTCGCTCTCTTCGGGGTTCTCGCGCTTGAGTCCCCAGCGCCAGAGGTCGCCGATCAAGAGCGCGGCGACGTGCCCTTTGCCGAATTGCTGAGCCACGAGAGCGGGTGACAGGGCTCCTGCCTGGTCGCGCACTTCGGAGAGGATCACAGCCCCCGGCTTGATGGCGCCAACGTGGCTCATCGTCTGGAACGAGGGCATCGAGGCGAGCCGAGCTTGCTCTTCTTCCTCGGTCTTGCGCATGCGGACCCAGGGTTGGAGCCATCCTTCACGGGTGAGGGCCAGGCGATAGGCGTTGACCCCTCCGGGCGAGGGAGCGAAAGCACGGTTGTTGAGGTAGACCGGCAAGAGGTCGCCGAGCGGGGTCCGGTCGTATTTGCCGTCAGCGAACGAATTGGGGCCGCCGAGCATGAGCAGTCCCCCGCCGCGCTGGGCGACGAAGCTGCGGAGGAGGGTGAGCTGATCTTGGGTGAAGAAGGCCGCCTCAAGGTCGTCGATCACGATCGCGTGGTAGCGATAGAGCTCCTCGGCCGTTTTGGGGAAACCGTCCCGGAGCTCGGCCTCATCGAGAGTGCCGATGCGAACGAGAACCGGTTGATCCTGACGCTCGGCGGTGTCGGCGTCGGGGTTGTCGAAGCCTTTGAAGAAGCGATTCGTGGATTGCTCGCGAGGGTCGCGGAAGTCGAACTTGGGTTGACGAAGAGCGATCCGCAGGAGGCCGACGAGCTGGACCTGTTGGTCTTCATCCAGGGCGCGGCGGAGAAACTTGTACTCCCAGTTCGGGCGTCCTGCCACGTAGAGGATGCGGTACGGCTCCGAACCTTGATCGACGACCACGAGCCGGTTGTTGTTGGCGAGGGTCTGCTCGCGGGTTGAGGCCGACGCGGCATGGGCGTCGGTCTCGGCCTGCTTGCTCGTCTCTTCGTCGTGGGCGGGGAAGGTGCGAACGCGGTAGAAGCTGATCCCTTTGTGCTCGGGGCGGAACTGGAAGCGGAAGCTCAAGGGTTTGTTGTCCGAGGAAGCCGTCAGCTCTTGCCGCTCGATGTCCTTGCCGGCCTCGTCGGTGATGGTGGCGACGATCGACTCACCCGGAAATCCGGTTGCGGCGACGTCGGCCCGGAGGACGACCGGGGCCGACTCGAAGTTGGTTTGACTGATCGATATATTTTGAACACCCACGTCTTTCGTGGCGTTGTTCGAAGGGGGGACGATCGGATAGATCGGGGGGAGTTGTGACCAGTCGACGTTGCCGGTGTCGGTGCGGTTACCGTCGGTGAAGAGGAGCACTCCGGCGAGTGGCAGGCCGCGGAAGCGTCGGGAAAGCGCCGAGAGGGACGTCGCCAGCGCCGAGCTTTCGCCGTCGAAGGTCAGGGTCTCGAAGTCGTCGGCTGCGCGCAGGTGAGAGTCGAAGAGATAGCCGCGGACGTCGAAGTCTTGCCCGAGCCGGGTCCTCCACGGCGATTCCTTCGCGAGTCGGTCCTTCATCCATTCGCCTCGCGTGCGAGCGGCCCTGTCGTCGCGAATGCCGAGGCTCTGGCTGTTGTCAGCCAGGATGACGAAGGCGTTCGCCCCGCTCTTGGGTTTCGAGCCGGTGAGGAGCGGCTCGAGCAGGCAGAGGACGAGGGCCGTGACCCCGAGCCCTTTCAAGAGCGCGCAGAGCAGGCGAACCCGCGGCGAGGCGGTTGCCGACCTTCGAGCATAGCTCGCGAGGATCGCGATGGTCGCAATCCCGAACAGCCCCAAGGCGACCCAGAGCCAGTCGGGGGATCCCCAGATCAGCGGGACGTTCGTCATCGACCACTCCCGAGGCGTTCGTAATACCGGCGGACGGCTTCGGCGTATTGCGGAGGGACGGGGTCGCGATCGATCGGGACCAGGGAGTCGGGCGACTCTCGGCGCTTGACCTCCTCGGCGACCCGGTTACGGAGTTCCTTGATCGGGTCGGCCACGAGCTGTTGCAGTTGGGTCCAGTCGGGCAGCTTGGCGTGCCGCTTGAACTCCTCGCGGGCTCCGCGCACCCGGTCTCGGATCCGAGCGGCTTCGCTACGGAGTTCGGGGTCGTCCAGCAGCTCCTCGACGTCGCGGAGCCGGTCGGACCATTGCCGGAATCCTTCGCCGGTGATCGGACCACCCGGCCCTTGATTGTTCATACCATTGAGTAGTTGCTCGACTCCTCCCCGACGAGCACCTCCAGGCCTTCCGCCACCGCCCTGGGCTCCACCCTGGCGCTCCTCTTCGGCGTTGGCAGGCTGATCTTGGCCAGGCTCTTGCCGCTCCCCTTCTTGAGGGGCGTTGGCGCCTCGCAATCCCCCCTGCCCTCGCTGGCCCCGACGCTGGCCTTGGCCCTTCGATTGCGCCTCGCCGGCTTGTTGGTCGCCTGGTGTTTGCATCTCCGTGGCGTCGAACGGATCAGGTTCGCGCTTCGGCTGAGCTTCGCCGGCTTGTTGGCCACCGGCTTGTTCTCCTCCTTGGCCCGGTCGCTGTTGGCCTTTCTGTTGCTCCCGCTGCTGACCTTCGCCCGGTTGCCGTCGGCCGTTGCCCTGTCGTTGCTGCCGGTCGGTTGGTTGCCCTTGGCCGTTGTCTCTTGGCCGTTGGCCTTCGCCTGGTTGCTGGGGATTCTCACCCTGCTGCGGATCGGGCCGCTCGCCGTTCTGTTCCCCTTCTTGGGTGGCCGTCTGTCCTTTCGTGGCGGGCTGGTTGGGGTCGTTGTTGTTGCGGAGCCTATTCGCTCTGCGTTGTGAGGAGGCACCCGAGGGGCGTCGGTCGTCGGGATTCGGTTGACCGGTCGATTGGGCGATCTCGCGCTGGAGTTGGTTGGCGAGGTCGTCGAGTTCCCCTTGAGCGCGTTTGAGTGCGGCCGTTTCGTCGCCGAGGACGCTCTCGGCGGCCTTTTCGACCCCTTGGCGCATCTGCTCGATCCCCTGGCCGACGCGTCGCGACAGGTTGGTGGCTTCCTGGGGAACGCCCGCGTCGACGAGTTGATCGATCCCCTTGAGGGCGTCGGGGAGGGACGGGTCGTTGGCTTTGCGGACGGTGTCGAAGAGGCTCTTGGCGAGCAGAGGTTCGCTCTCCTCGGCCTCCTGGACGGTTTGCCGCATCTTATCGAGGAGGTTGTCGAGCCCCTTGCTTTGCTGTTCGAGGGCGTTCTTGACCTCCTTGCGTTCGCCGGTGTCGCGGAGCGACTGTTGCGGCTGCTTGTCGACCTTCTCGAGCTGTTCGGTGAGCTTCTTCTGATCCTGGTCGAGCTGGCGAGCCTGGTTGCGCATCTCGGTCATATCTTCGGAGAAGCGGTTCGAGGCTTCTTTGCGGACCTGCTCGCGGAGGTCGTTGAGCTGCCTGCCGGCGCGGGAGCCTTCGGTGAGAGCCTGAGAGAGCCGACCTCGCTCGAGCGCTTCGGACGCGCGGCGTACGTTCTCTCGGCTTTGCTCGACTTGTTGGCGAGCCTCGGCCATGCGCTCGCGATTCTCTTCGTTCTCCATCCGTTCCCGGAGCTCGTCGGTGTCGCGAAGGATCTGCTGTTCCTGCTCGCGGAGCCGCTTGAGCTGGCGTTCGATCTCCTCGCGAGCCGCCTGGGTCTTGGCGGCTTCGAGCGCGGATTGGAGTTCCTTGAGGCGATCGTTGAGGTCGGTCTGGCGCTGGGCGAGCTCGCGAAGCCGGTTGAGGACTTGCCGGGTCTCGCGCTGCGCTTGTTCGCGCTGGGAGAGCTGTTCCTGCTGGGCACGGGCCGAGCGTTGCTCCTCGTAGCGGTTTTCGTCATTCGAGAGTTCGAGCTGCTGGAGCTGGCGATCTGAGGGACCGCCGGCGGACGCTCCGCCTCGTTGGTTGCGCTGACGGTTGCTGCGGCTGACCTGAAACTCGCGAGCGCGGAGCTTGAGCAGGGCTTGATAGGCGGCCTGCTCGGCGACGAGGGCCGGGTTCAAGGGAGCGATCGCCGGTTTGCTCGCCTCTGCCAACTTGGCCGCAGCCTCTCTCATGGAGTCGACCGCGAGTTCGAGACTGGCCTTGGAGCCGGGGTCACGGAGCCGCTGGGCGACCTGGGCAGCCTGCTCGATCGCGGCCTGTTGCGACTCCTGGAGCGTCCTGGCGTCCTCGGGGAGCTTGGCCGTCGGCTTGGCTCCGAGCTCACGGCGGATCAACTTCCAGGTTCCATTGACGATCTGCTTTTGGAGCTCGGCGAGTTGCTCGGCCGCCCGGGCGTTGTCGTTTTGCTCCCCTTCGTTTTCGGAAGAGCCGCCGGGGGGTTGTTCCCCTTGCCGGAAGATCTCCTCGAAGTGCCGGACCTCGGCGAAGAACATGTCCCCCGCGGTGCGCCTGGGTTCGCCATCCGGGCCGTAATCCTCGGCCCAGAAGTAGTAGGTGACGAGCTCGTCGGGCTTGACGCGGAGCGACTCGAAATCGAGCAGATGTTCGGCCTTGACCTGCTTGGGGCCCGGCTTGGCTTCTCCCAGGACGATGTCACGAGGTTCCTTACCGGCCAGGGTGTAACTGACCCCTTGGCGGATCAGGCCGAAGTCGTCGCTAATGTTGGCGGCCAGTGAAAGTTCTTCCACGGGAGAAACGCGGACGTCGTGGGAAGGCTGGGTCAGGGTGACGACCGGCGGCCGGTTGCGGGTGACGTTCACCGCGATTTCGGTCTTATTCTTGTTGCGCCGGCCTTCGCGATCGACGAGCTGCACGCGATAGCGCCGGCTTTCCGTCAGGGGGAAGCTCGTCGTGTAGACCGTCGAGCCGGACTCCTTGAGCTTCAGAGGGATCGACTGTTCTTTCTCGTCGATCAGCGCGGCCGAGGCCACTTCCTTGTTGAGGCGACAGAGCAAGGTGAGTGCGGTCCCCTCGACGGCGGTGACATGCCGGATGTCCTCGACGGTCTTGGATTCGAGCGCCGTGTATTTGGGGAAGACGAGCTGGGCGTCGGTGCGCTCCAGTTCGGGGTACTCGAACACGTGAACATGATAAGTGGACGTCTGCCGCCCTTCGTAAGCGACGTGATAGTCCAGGTCCTGGGTGACCGACTCGACACGACTGGCGAAGGTGGGGTCATCGAGGCTCCGGGTCATCGCCAACTGCGAGGTCCCTTCGGGGCCGTTCTCGACCACCAGGCTGGCTTCGCCGGGCACGGCTCCGGGGAAACGGGCGATGACCAGGAGCGCGGTGCCACGTTCGAGCTCGGTGCTTCCGGGATCGACCTGGACGTCGGACCCGCCCAGGAGACCCGCAAGGATTCCTCGCTGTTCGTGGGCCTGCGAGCGAACCTGGCCGATGAGTGTGAAGAAGACGACAAGCAGGGTCCCGAGCGCGACCACGTGGGCGGCTTGCATGCCTCGAATCGTCCGATTCGAGACCGTATCGTGCCAGGCGTGCGTCTGGCGATGGTCGAGAGCCTGGCGGATCACCGCGGTTTGGAGGAACCCAAGGCGCTGATCGTTCAGGCTCGCTACCTGCTCCACGGCGGCGAGCAAGCCGGTGCCGAGCTCGGGATGCTTGGCTTCGATGCGGCGGGCCACCCAGAAGCCGTCTTGCACCGAGCGCCGAGCAAGGACCACACAGGCGAGTCCGGTCGCAGCCGCCATTGCGGCATAAGCAGCCAGGAGCCATTCGCCCGGGATGCCGGCTCGGCCGAGGCTCGGCCAGAGGTAGCTGAGGCCCACTCCCAGGAGTGCCCAGGCCAGCCAACAGGCGGCCAGGCCGCTCCAGAGCCGGACCCGGCGGAACCGGCGCGCCACCTCTTCCAATGCTTGTCTCAGTTCGGTGATCATGTCGCCAAGACCTCCGCGTGGGCCAGTTGAGGTCGACTGAGGCGTCCCGCCAACCATGTTTCCACGATCAAGAGGCCAACGGCCCCGATAATCAGCCAGCGCCAGACTTTCTGACGGCCTTCAAGCTCGGCGTTTTGCATCTGCCGCTGATGCTCTCGGTCGAGAGCCTTGGGGGGCTGGTTCGCTAGACGGCAACCCAACTGTTCGAGCGTTTCGACGCTCAAGGGGGCGGCCTTGCTCTCGTTCGGATCCAGGTTCACGGCGAAGGTCCGTTTCCCTTCCGGGGCATCGAGCGTGTAAACGCCGGGTTGGTCGGTCTCGGCGAACGACGAGCTTCCCTGCGCGGGGCGAACCGTCGCACCGTCCGGCTTGTGAACGACCCACCCCGCAGCCGGGGCGTTTGTCGGCAGCGGCACAGCGTCGTCGACCTGGTAGTTGGTCGTGTCCAGCGTCTTCGGTAACCCGCTCTCCAGCAAGGACGCCATCAGCGGAACGAATTTCGACGAGCGGGCGAGCTGGCTGTCCGAGGGGATCCAGCTACTGGTGAGTAGGACGAGTTTCCCTTTACCGACGGCTTTCTCGAGGACGGCGGGATCACCGTTCTCGAACCGTGCCAAGACGCGGACCTCACCGAGGGCTTGAGAATCGATACGGCGATATTTCCAGAAATGAATCTTGGTGAAATCGTTGAACTGAGCACCTACGAAGGACGCGAACAGCGGGTGGTCGAACGCGATCTCACCGAGCATGACATCACGCGAAGCGGGTGCGTCGGTAATCTTCCACGCGGCCGCTCCCGCGATTGCGGCGAGGGGGCCCCCGTTGTCGGCGTTCGTGATGACTCCGAGGACCGTCCCTCCTCGCTCCGTATAGTTTTTCAGTCGACGGACGTTCTCGGGACTGGTCTCGGCCGATGTCACGATGACAAGCGCTGGGGGTCTTCCCGGTTCCCAGATGAGGGGGGCTGTGGAGGCGAGCGGCTTTACCTGGATGGTTCGCCGAGGGGTCGGCAGGAAGACACGCTCGAGGTAATAGAGCAAGCCGTTAGTGTCGTCCTCGGCGTTTGCGCCGAGGTAGACGACGGTCGCCTCTTCTTTGCGATCGGCGGCGAGCCAGAGCATGTTGTCGAAAGTCTCTCCGTCCCCTTCCAGGCGGAGCGCCGGGCTGGGTGGAGCGTTGGCGATCCGAGGGACGCGGACAACCCGGCTTTCACCGGGAGGGACGTAGACGTCGATCGGCTTGCCGGCTTGCGTTCCCTTGGCGTCGACCCAGTGAAGGGCGAACGACTCGCGACGGCTCCCCGGATCGTTGGAGACGCGGACGCGAGGGGCCTGGTCGGCCTCGGGCTGATCGGCTTCGGTGGAGGGAGCGAGCCATTGCATGCCGGCGTTGGCGTCGGGATCAGAAACGGTCTTGAGCTCGAGCTCGACGTCGGAGGGCCACTGGAATTCCCCGAGGACGTCGAGATGACTCCCTTGTTGCAGGTCGGTGATCAAGACGACCTTGCGTGGCATTTTGGCCGCTTTTTCCGTCGCGTCCGCCACATCCTCGACGGCGGACACGGCGTCGATGAGGGCTTGCCCCAGGTGCGTGCCTCTCCAGGTCGGAGCGAGGCTGGCCAGGCGCGCCTGGGCGATGGTCTGCCGTTTCGACGGCTCCAGCGTGGCCGATTCCGCAAAGGCGAGTTGGGGACGGGCCGAGGTGTCGAAGGAAAAGAGAGCCCATTGATCCGAAGGCCGGCAGCCCTTGATGGCGGTCTCGGCCAGCGCTTTCGCCTTCGGCCAGAGATCCCCCCGTCGCATGCTCGCGCTGGTATCCACGAGGATGGCGATGCGTTGGCGTTCGACGGTACCGAAGTCGAGCCGCGCCGCTTGGCGGAGGAACGGGCGGGCGAAGGCGAGGGCGAGCAAGGCCAGGACGAGGCCTCGCAACACCAGTAAGAGCAGGTTGTCGAGCCGGCTCCGCCGCGTCAGGCGCGGCGGGGTCGGGGAGAGAAACATGAGCGAGCTGAACGGAACCTCCCCCTGAGGCGCGCGTCGGATCAGGTGGAAGATGATCGGCGCGGCGATCGTCAAGGCTCCGAGGATGTAGAGCGGCGTGAGGAAGCTCAACGTGGGGCGCCTCCTCGGTGCGACAGGCCGCGCCGGCCCGGGATCCGCCCGCGCCTCATCCTCGCCCTGAGCAGGTTGAAGAGGACGAGTTCGAGCGGCCGGTCGGTGGTGAGCGACTCGTAGTCGATTCCCAGATCGGCACAGGCCCGTTCGATCGCCGTCGCGTGATCGGCGAAGCGGCGGAGGTACTCGGCCCGCGCCGCCGTCGGATCAACGTAGAGCTCACGCCCCGACTCCACGTCGAGGAACATCGCCGGGGTCGTGAACTCGAACCGCACCTCTTCGGGGTCGAGGATCCGCAGGACGATGACGTCGTGCCCGAGCGCCCGCAACGATCCGAGCCGGGAGCGGAGGAGATCCGTCGAGGCGAGCAGGTCCGAAATCAGGATGATCAGCCCTCGCTTCCGCACGGTCGCCGCGATCTGCTCGAGCGGGCCGGCGAGGTCGGTGGCCTTACCCGACGGCTCGTGCTCGAGTGCCGCCATCAGGCGGCGGAGGTGGCCGGGACGGTGCCTAGGCGGGATGTAGTCGACGATCCGATCCTCGAAGGTGGCGAGGCCGACCGCGTCGCGCTGCGAGGACAGGAAATAGGCGATCGTCGCCGCGACGGTCCGCGCGTACTCCCCTTTCGTGTAGTCCTCGGAGCCATAACCCATCGATCGGCTGGTATCGAGCACGATCGAGCAGCGCAGATTCGTCTCGTCCTCGAACCGCTTGATGCAGTAGCGGTCCGAGCGAGCATATAAACGCCAGTCGAGGTAACGAGGGTCATCCCCGGGGCTATACTCGCGGTATTCGGTGAACTCGACCGAGAACCCGTGAAAGGGGCTGCGGTGGATCCCTTTGAGGAATCCCTCCACGGCGACCTTGGCCCGGACTTGCAGGCTCTTGATGCGCATCAAGGTCCGGGGATCGATCAAGCCGGCGTCGGGGCGCGCACCCGGGTTGTCGCCCCGCCGCGACGAGAATCTCGCACCAGCTTGGCGGTCGCTCTGAGCCATTAGCTCTTGGGTCCTTTGATATGATCGAGTAAGCGATCGATCACGGCATCGACGCCCACCCCGTCGGCCTCGGCGCGGTAACCGAGCAGGATCCGGTGCCGCAAGGTCGGATGGACGAGGGCCTCGATATCTTCGGGAGTCACGTGGAAGCGTCCCCCCAGCAAGGCCCGAGCCTTGGCACCAAGCACCAGGGACTGCGCGGCGCGGAGACCGGCTCCCCAACTGACCCACTCGTTCACGAAGCCAGGAGCCTTGGGGCCGGGCCTCGTCGCCGCTGACAGGCGAACCGCGTGGCGAACGAGGTCTTCGGCGATCGGCACTTTGCGCACCACGTCGTGGAATCGAAGGACGTCTCGGCCGTCGAAGAGTGGCTCGATCGGCTCCGCCCGGCGCGAGGTGGTTTGCTGCACCACGGCCACCTCATCGTCCTCGGGCAAGTAATCCACGATCACGTTGAACATGAAGCGATCGAGCTGGGCTTCGGGGAGCGGATACGTCCCTTCCATCTCGATCGGGTTCTGCGTGGCCAGGACGAAGAAAGGCTCTTCCAGGGCATAGCGAACGCCGGCCGCCGTAACCTGGTGCTCTTGCATGGCTTCGAGCAGCGCCGCCTGAGTTTTGGGCGGAGTGCGGTTGATCTCGTCGGCCAGGATCACGTTGGCGAAGATCGGCCCCCGGACGAACTGGAGCCGACGTCGGCCGTCGCCGGTCTCTTCGAGGATCTCGGTACCGGTGATGTCTGCCGGCATGAGGTCGGGGGTGAACTGGATCCGCTGGAACTTGAGGTGGAAGACCTGGGCGATCGTCCGCACCAGCAAGGTCTTGGCCAGTCCCGGAGCGCCGGTGATGAGGCAATGGCCTCCGGCGAAGAGGCTGATCAAGAGTTGATGCGTCGCCTCCTTCTGCCCAACGATCACCTTGGCCAGCTCACGCTCGATCCGGCCTCGGCTCTCGTGGATCAACGTGACAGCCTGGCGCTCCTCTTCATAGACATCGACGTCTTCCGCCACGATCGCTCCTTGTAGGGTGGGCATCGCCCACCAAGAGTTTTGGCTGAAAATCGGTGGGTGTTGTCCACCCTACGAGAGCTTGGTGAGCGGTGCCCACCCACGTTCGGAATCAATGCGTCATGGCATAAGTGACGATGTTGATACCCATCGGGTAGGCTTTTTTTTCGGAGAACTCGTGGAAGTACCAGGGGTCTTCGCCTTCGCGTTCCCAACCGTCGCCGAGGTCAGTGTTGTGGCAGATGATTGCCACCAGCCGGCCCTTGTCGTCGTCGATCCCTCTGTAGTGGACGTCTCGCGTGTTACCTCCGTGGTACATCTCCCAGGTGATCCCTTGGTCGCGCCCAGCCTCGGCGGCTCCGATGCTGGGGACCTGGGGCTTCTCCGTGAGGCGGTAGACGCAACGGAAAATCTCATGCTTAGGGTCGAGTTCGTACGGCTCACGGTCGGGGAAGACGCGCTTGATCTGTTCGTAGAAGTTGTCCCACTGGTCGTCTCCCCAGAAGTCGTCGACCATGAGGAAGCCGCCGTTGAGGAGGTAATGGCGGAGCGCTTTGACTTCTTCGTCGGAGAAGAAGAGTGACCCTGGCTCGATCATGTAGATGAACGGGTAGTCTGAAAGACGTTCATCCGTTAATCGCATCGTGATCGGGTTGGGATTGACCTTGAGTGAGGTGAGCTGCTGGAGCCGGAAGGAAAAGTTCAAGTCGCTGTCCGGCCAGTCGGTCGCCCAACCGCCTCCTCTTCCCCAGCCTCGGCGGCGACCTCCCCGTCCGAACGAGTCATACTCGACGCGTACGAACGTGAAGACATCATCCTTGAATGCCTCGTCGATCTTCCAATCCGGGACCCCGGCCCGATCTTCGGGAAGCATGCCTGGAGTTTGCCGTGGCCGCCACCACGGAGGCTGCGCCAGCGCCACCCCGCAGACGACCAGGAACAAGCAGCCGAGGACAACCAGAGTCGCGCGACGTTTTCGACCCATGGTTAATTCCCCCTCGATGGTTTTGGAGATTCGGTCGTCTCTGAGGGTTTGCTCGTATCCACCAACTCGAGCAAAAGCTGATGGGCGTCCCGAAAGCGGGGAGCTTCTTCGAGGGACTTGAGCACTTCGCGCCGGGCCTCGGTTGTTTTGCCGTCTTCGCGCAGCAGTTTCGCCAGGTGGTAATGCACTTCGGCCGGATCGGAATCGTCCAGGATGGCCAGGGCTCGATAGGCGGCGATGGCCTCGCTTCGCTGACCCAGATGCTCCGAAGCCTTGGCGAGCTGGCGATGGGGGGCTGGGATCAGCGGGTTCACAGCCAGGAGCCGTTCCGCATTAGAGGCGACCCCTTGCCAGTTGCCGGCCGCTTCATCAAGTTCCATCAATCGCAAGAAGGCGGGGCTGGCGTCGCCGGCACGAGCGGTGAGGTCGTCGAGAGCCTGGTGCTCTGCGGCGGCGTCGGAGGTGCGTCGGGCGACGTTGGCGAGGAGCATATAGGCATTCTCCGACCCGACGTATTCGGGGTAGAGCCGTTTCAGCTTCTCGAGAACCTCTTTCGCTTCGGTCCACTTCTGCTCAGCGACGAGCCGAGCCGCCAGGCGTCTCAGGCCGGGGAAGCTCTTGGGATGGGATGCGAGCCATGCGGTGATCGCCTTGGAATCGGCGTCGACCGGCAGTTCCGGCTCTTCCCAGGTCAATTCGAAGGCCACACTTGCCGCCCGCTTGTGTGCGAATTCGACGAAATCGCGGTCCAATTGATCTAGCGACGTTTTGGTCCGGCTTGGCAGCACCTCGTTCAGCGGTTTCCCTTCCCCCAGGTCGTCGAGTGTCTCCTTCAAGGCCGGCAGGCCAAAACGCTGAATCAAGAAATCGACAGCGAGCCCCGACTCGTAGTAGGCGAATTGCAAGTGGACCGCCGATTTGGGGGCCAAGAACGCCGCGCTGAGCTTACTCAGCGGGGTCAGTTCTTTTCCCAGGAGCATTTCGCGGAACTTGGGGTTCATCGATTCCGCCCAGCTCCGGTTTTCCTGCTCCTCCTCATACACGGAGATTCCCTCGCTGAGCCAACGGGGCATCTTGTTTCGGCTCTTGTTGAGGGTGACCGCGTGGCAGAATTCGTGCCAGACGACGGCCTCCCAGTTCGAGGGGCTCTCGCCTTGCGACGCTGGGCTGTTGACGGTGACGACGCGGCCGAAGCAGACCCCCAGGAAACCCTCGGCCCCGGGCAGGCCGAAGGTGCGAACGGCGAACTCCTTGCGCTGGGGGAAAATCTCGACGATGACCGGTTCGGTGAAGGTCACGCCGTATTTTTCACCCAACGTTTTGCGGGCACGCTGCAAGAGTGCCAGGGCGCGTTGGCCGTAGAGGTCGGCCTCGCGGGGATCCATGCGAAGGAGGATCCCTTCGGCCTGAAGGGTGCGGAAGCCCGCCAGGCGATCGCGCAAGGTGATCAAATTGTAAGCGACGACGTTGTAGCCATCGTTGGCGAAAATTTCGTCGGCGAGCTTCCATCCCTCCTCTTCATTCCCGAGTCGTAGCAGGTCGTCGCAAAGCTGAACCTTGGCGGGGAGGAACTCCGGGTCGATCTCCAAGGCGCGCCGTTGGGCGGCGGCTCCCTCCGTGAAGCGATATTTTGCGGACAGCTCGCGGCCGATGATATGGTCGACCTCGGGGTTCTTCATCCAACGCGTGAGCGCCGAGGTTCGGGCCTCGACCTCGCCTTTGGAATTGTTTTGCAGGTGGGCCAGCACGGCCCGGTAGGCCCAGGCTCGAGGCTCCTGGGAATTGATGGCGAAGACTCGTTGCAGGGTTTTCTCGGCCTCTGCGTATCGCTCGCCGTCGATTTGGTGGTCAGCCTGGAGCAAGAGGCTATCGATGTGGTTCGGGTTGATCTTCAAAGCCTCGGCGATCGCTTTCTCGGATCGGGCTCGGTCATCGTTTGAGAAGGCGCTGGCCAGGAGGTAGTGGAAGCCCGGTTGCTCGGCGGCCTCTTTGGGGGCTTTCTGGAGGGTGTCGGCGGCCAGGGCGAAGTCCTGCTTGCTCAACGCCAGCTCGGCCGTCGCAAGGTAAACGTCGACGAGGTCAGGCTCTTGTTTCTTGGCGACGTCGTAGAACTGTTCGAGCACCTTCTTGGCGTCGGCTCCCCGGAACAGCAGGTACCGCCCCAGGACCAGGCGGCTCTCGGCACCGCCGTAGCGATTGGGCATTCGCCGGACCAGGGTCTCGATGGCTGCAAGCTCGGTCAGGGCATCATCCTCACGCCCGTTTTCACGGAAGACCTGGTGCCCCAGCCAGTGGATGGCCACGCTCCAGGGGAAGCGCTGAAGGGCCTCGTCCGCGGCGATCAGCGCCTCCTTGTTCTTCCCGCGCACTCGATTCGTCTCGATGCGCAAGGCGTACCAACGTTCGTCGCGCCCCCCCCGCCTTGTCGCTTCGATCGCGGCTCGTGCACACTCTTCGTATCGCCCCGTGCGGAAAAGTTTTTCCGCATCGTCCAGCTCATTGGCGAATGCCATCGATGAACCGAAGAGGCTGAAGGCCGCAAAAAGAACGACGCGTCGGGTGAGTCGAGGGACGCGGATAGGCGGACAGCCTATTTCCCCCAGGGGCCGAAGCCAAGCGTATGAGGCCAGCGTCAGCCTCGCCAGGCCGGGGCCAAGATCGCCCAAACTCGAGGACGTGACTCTTCGATCCTGCGCGTGCGATCCGGCCGGCATGAAGCAATCCCTTCCGCTCGAGGCAGGCTTATATCAACTGCTTGGCCGGGCCTCGATTATAGCCCCCGCCACGATCGGATTGCCAAGACTTTCCGGTCGGCATTACGTTGGAGGAGAGATCGCTTCCACTCTCGGGAAAGTTGATTCATGACGTACGATCGTCTACCCGCCACGGTTCCTGCGACCCCCGGATGTATCCTCGACCTGATCCGCGATTCGTATCGGCAGCAGTACCAGTTCGACCCTGAAGCGGAGCCGGATGTCGAGTTGACGTTCGACACGACGGTCGCCGAGCGGCGGTCCGTACGGGAGCCTGCCAAGGAAAGCACCTCCGTGATGTCTGCGCGTTGATCGCCTCCAAAATCCCGTAAGATCGGAGTGAAATCCCTGGGATCGATGTATTGGACGCACCATCAACCGATGCGATGTAGATGGCCGGATGGGGTGGCACTGGTGGCTTGTCCACCAGTGGGCCGAGGCCTGCGCCGCTGGACAGACCACCAGTGCCATCCAGCCGGCCTCTTGACTTCCTTCGAGCCCCAGGGTCACTCTCTGGCCTGAGTGTGTGCTATCCCAGCGATAACCGCTCTGAGTCGGGTGTATGGGTGCGATGGTCAAGATCCATGGTGTATGTTGAGGATGCACCCATCGATTGGCGTCTCCCTGAACCCGCCTTGGATGGTTGTGTCTCATTTGTGAAGAGCGTTCAAGAGTCAGGAAATGTTGTTCGGTAAGAAATCCGCCGTGAATCTCCAACTGGGAAACTGTTCGATTCGTTCCTACCGCAAGAACGATCTGGAGTCGCTTGTGCGGCATGCCAATGACCGGGAGATCTGGATCAACTTAAGAGATCGATTTCCTTATCCGTACACGCGAGACGATGCGCGGGCATGGCTCCAGTTCGCAGCACGGATGAGGCCCGAGACGAACTTCGCCATTACGGTCGCCGACGAAGCAGTCGGAGGAATTGGGATCGAGCTTCAGCAGGATGTCGCCCGGCGCTCGGCCGAGATCGGGTATTGGCTGGGCCAGGAGTTCTGGGGGCAAGGGATTGCCACGGCGGCCTTGCGCGCCATGACCGATTGGGCGTTCGCGAACTTCGACCTCTGCCGGCTCTATGCCGCCGTCTTCGCCTGGAACCCCGCCTCGGCCCGAGTGCTCGAGAAGGCGGGCTACACCCTGGAAGGACGGCTCCGCAAGAGCGTCTACAAGGATGGGAAGATGACCGACCAACTCCTCTATGCGCTCGTGGTCGAGACGGACAATCCTCGATTCTCGGTGGAACGAGTCGGCCGTCGAGCGTGAGCCGACGGCCTCCCCTGCGATTTGTCCTCGCATCACTTCTTGTTCAGAAGTTCGTGAATCACCTTGGCCACTTCGTCGTGAAGCGTGGGGGAGTAGCCGACGTGGATGTCGGCAACCTTGCCGTCCTGGTCGATGATGATCAGGGTGGGGAAACCTCGCACATGGTATTTCTCGGGCAGCCCCTGAGCCTTGAGGCTCGGGTAGTTGAGCTGCATGGCGTCAACCACGAACTTGGCGTCTTTTTCATTCCTGTCGGTGTTCATCCCGAAGATCGCGACGGGTTCCTTCTTGAAGTCCTCAGCGAGCTGCTTCATCTGGGGCATCGCGCGGATGCACCAGCCGCAGCCCCGGTACCAGAAGTCGAGGACCACGACTTTACCGCGATAGTCCTTCAACGAGTGCGGCTTCCCTTCCAGGTCCTTCGTCTCCCACTCCGCGGCCTCGTGACCGAGGACCTCGGCGCGATTCTTCGCCTCCTCCTTGTAGTACGAGAGCAGACCCTTGTGATTCTTGAGTTGCTCGTCGACCTGCTCCCGCACGATGGGGAGCTTGAGTTGGTCTCGCGTCTCCTTCAGGGTTGTTTCCGCTTGAGCCTGTAGCGTGTCGACTTCCTTGGCGTCCTTACTGGCCTTGGTTTGAAGATCTTCGTATTTCTTGTTGGCGGCGAAGTAACGGCTTGTCTCGTCATTGAACTGCTTCGTCCATTCGGCGTCGTGCTGCTCGATCGCGGCCAGTTCCGTCGTCCCGGTTCCTTTCCCGTTGAAGCCGTATCCCTGGGTGGTCTCGCTGTCGATGCGCTTGGTGACCCCTCGATTGCGGTCGAAGGTGTACTTCGCGCGCGAGGAACTCACGTAGATTTTATCCATGGGGCTGTGACGAACCCCGTCGAAGACGAACGTCTCGGGTGAGGAATTCGCTGCGGGTTTGAACTCGGTGCGCGAGTCGTTGCGGAATCCTTCGGCACTCCAGCCCTCCTTGGCCTGTGTGAGGTTGTCCGGCAGCCGGGGGAAGATCACCGAGGGATCGAGACGATAACCGAGCGAGTCGTTCGCGGTGATGCGGCCATCGGGAAAGAGGTCGCAATAGCCGAGGGTGACCTGCGCCTGTCCGCCGCCTTGTTCTTGACCGACCCGCTTCATCGAGAGTTTCTGGCTCTCGCGCACGACGATCCGCCAGCTTCCGTCATCGTTCTGCCGTACCACCCAGACCTGCCACTCGGTCTTGTAGCCGTGGGAGCCGTTTTCGTACTTGAATTCGCTGCTCCCCTGATACTTGAGATCTTGCCCCACCTGGAGTCGATAGCGGGGAACCGTGTTTGCGTTCTCGTCGGCCTGACCCGAGTAGGACAAGCAGAGCGTGGAGAGGATGGTCGCAAATCCGAGTCGAAAGCGATATGACGGTGACATGTCGGCCTCCTGAGATGTAAGACGAGAGGGATTCCTGCCCTTCTTTTTATCTATGACGACTGTCTGGGTCAAAGGATTATTTCGTTCCCGAATCCAGGCTGCGGAGCATGGTGGCGACGTTCATGAACGCACGAGCCGTATGGTAGCATTCTTTCCACTGGGTGGCTTTGCGGCCATCGCCAATCAGGGAACCTTCGCGGGTCGTGTCCATATACCAGCCGCCATGAACGGGGTCGAGCTGGTGTTGGGCGATGAAGTCCCACTGCTTGAGGAAGGCCTTGCCGTATCGGTCGGTCGAGCCGGCATACTTCCGATGCAGAAGCAGGAGGGCGTTCAGCCCCTCCGCCTGTGTCCACCAATCCTTGTGCTTATCGAAGGCCTCACCGGCGAACACTTCCCCTTTGTAATAGAAGCCGCCGTTCTCTTGATCCCAGCCCCAATCCAGGGCGTGGTCGACGAGTCGGCGGGCCATGTGCCACGTCTTGGGGTCCTCCGGGATCCCGAGAGTGTCCGCAGCCTCGACGAGCAGGTAGGCCGTTTCGATGTCGTGCCCGAACGAGTCATGAGCGGGGATCGCCTGCCAGTCGCGCGTCAGGTATAGGTTCAAAGCCCCGGGCTCCGCGGCAACCTTATCGCGGACCAAGGCATGCACCTCGGCCAGGCGCTGGCGGACGAGCGGCGTCTTCTCGACCTTAGCGAATTCGGCGAGGGCTTCGAGGAGGTGAATATGGGCATTCATCGACTTGAAGCCGTAATAGCACCCCAGGCGGTCGAGCCTGCGCCCGATGGGAGCCTTCTCATCCCACTCCAGGATCGGTGTGCCGTCGCGGCGGAGGGCCTCGAAATAACCGCTGTGCTGGGCGTCGTGAGCGTGCGACTCGAGCCAGTCGAAGGCGTCATGCGCGACTTTCAGGGCGAGTGCATCTCCCGTGACGTGGCGAACCGTGCTAGCCGCGTAGAGCACGAAGGCCGTACCATAAACGTGCTTCTCGTCGCCGAGCCTCGGATCAACCTCCCCTTGGGGACTGAGGATCCAATGGAATCCGCCCTGCTGGCGGTCCCGCATCACCCGGTCGAGATATTCCACCCCGCGCTTGGCGTACTGTGCGTACTCCTCGCCTCGCGACGGATCATAGGCCGCGAACGCCGCTGCCGTCCAGGTCAGGCGCGATTGGTACACCAGGAATCGATTCTCGTCAGGCAGCGGGGACCAGTCCCGCGCAAAGTTCTGATGGAATCCACCGAGCTTTTCGTCGAACGCATGCGGGTACCATCGCTGGGTCAATTCGCTCCGAAGCAGTCCGTCGATCCGATTTGCCAGCGCCCGAGCCTCTTGGCTCCGAAGCTCCTGGGCCTCGGTCGGGTTGGCTCCGAGCGCGACGAAGATGATCGGCAAGATGATCTCAGGTCGAGCGTGTCTCATCAAAGCCTTTCGTAGGGTGAGCACTGTCCACTATGAATTCATGTAGGCATTGCCCGACAGAATTAGTATAAAGATTGGCGGGTCGTTCCCACGTTACAAGGTCTTCATAAGAACCGATGAGCCAGGGAGCACTCGGATGTCATTGACGTCGCTCGTCCTCTCGGCCGTGATGTTGGTGGCCGCCAACGTGATTGTCTATCGTCTGAGGAAGCCGGTCGCACCTATCGCCATCCTCTGCTTACTTGCGCTGTTCGTTCCCCTGCTGGCCGGCTCTCGTCATCCCTCTGTGGATTTGCTGGCTCTGCTTTTGCTGTTCAGCTTGGTTTCCTGGCAGGTTTCCCACCAGACTCCAGCCTTTTTTCTCGTGTGCTCTCTCGTGAGCCTTCCCATCGCCTTGAGTATCCCCCGGCTTTCCGGCCAGAGGATTGAGCATGCTCAATATACGCAGCCTCGTGCTCGCAATCTCCACAAATCGCTGGAGGATGATCGGTTAACGATCCGAAAGCCTTGGCCGGCAACACGGGAACTCAATCCTTTGGCCTGCTCTGAATTGATGCGCGTGGAAGAAAACCTTTCGTCGGGGGGACAAACGGATAATCAAGAGCTCCAGATGAAGCTCTTACACGAGGCCGCCGTCACTTCGTTCATTCATAGCGCCGGATTTGGTGTGAGTCGAATGAGCTCTTTTTTGGAGTATCGCTTGGCATCGCTTCGGAGCAGGATGCCTATTCCTCTTCAATGGGGGAGTCGCATCAAGCCCGATCCTTCTTCGCGTGATTGGTTAATGATGAGGAATCATGAACTCATGAAGCCAGAGCAAATGCAGGTCGAGAGCATTTTCGACGCTGTCTACCCAGAGGGGTTCGGATACATCAAAGGTCATCGTTACATGGCCGGACTCGAGTACCGCCATTACGGCGAGATTCCGGAGTCCTCACCGATTTGGCGGGTGCAATCCCTGGATCTGATTAGCCTGCTGATTCACGATGAACCCAGGGTCTATGTCTCGTCGTATTTGCCCAGGATGGATGAGCTGCACTCGTTTCGCACGCGACCTCTGGACATATTTGAGGTCGCAGGGTTAAATGCCCTGCGCGGCGGCGAAGAAGAATGGCGTAGTCGTGACGCAGACAAAACACGGATGGTCGGCGCCATTCGAAATCTCAAGCAATGTGTGGGCTGTCACGGAGGCCAACGAGGCGATTTGCTCGGGGCGTTCACGTACACGGTTTTGCATCCCAGGAACACCAAGAATTAAGTAGAGATTCCGGCAAGTCCGGATCGCGTAGGGTGAGCCCCTCTCCGAGCATTTTTCTCGTAGGGTGGGCACTGTCCACCAATCTCATGGATTCGACCGGGGTTCAAACCGTGGTGGGCAATGCCCATCCTACGGGAAAGAGACTTGGCGGAGGCTCCACTCAGGCGGATTGGAGAAGCTCGAGCATCGCACGATCAAGCTGGTGGCCGCGCCAGTTCTCGTACGAAACGTCGGCGCGACCGCTGTCGAGGATGCCGAAACCGCCCCGGTAGTTCCAGAGCGCCCAGCCCCAGCCAGCCTTCTTCCAGGTTTCGAGGCAGTCGCGCATCCAGGCGAGGACCGCGTCGTGCGGGGTCTGGTTGAAGGCGCCGAACTCGCCGACCATCACGCCGACATTGCGGCGCTCGAGGGTTTTCCAGGGCTCGACCTGTTCCTTTTCGAGGTTCGACCGGTCCCAGACCGAGCCGTTTTCGCGGAGGGGATACGACGGCTTGGGCCAGCGGTCGGCCCCTTCCACCCAACCGGCATGATAGTGGGTGAGGTGGAACGGGGCGTAACCTCGAGTGGCCGTCGCCACCCCGAGGTCGGCCAGCTCGGTCGGCGGTTTCGTGGCCCAATCTCGGCCGTCGCAGACGATGAGCCGCTTGGGGTCCTGATCTCGGATGGTGCGCACCATCCGCTCGACGACGGCGCGGTGCGGGGCCGGTTCAACGCGCGGGCTCGTTGAAGAGGTTGAAGCTGAGCGCCTGACTGGGAATCCCCTTGTAGCGCTCGGCAAAACGACCCCAGTGCAACGCGCAGACGTCCTGGGCTTCGGCATCGTTCCAAAGCGACTTCGGTTCGGCGGGCTGGGCGACCGTGTATCCGGGGGCGCGGTGGAAGTTGAGTTGGACGTGGACGCCGTACTTGCGGCCGAACCCAACGGCTTCGTCGACCCAGGCCAGGCGATCCTCGCGGAGCGACGTCCATGTCTTCGGGTCGGTCCAGCAACGGTAGTCGAGCGGGAGCCGGACGAAATTGAAGCCGAGCTCGGCGATTTCGGCGAAGTCTTGCTCGCGAAACCGCTTCGCGTCGTGAACCATGAACATCTCGAGCAGGTTGAACCCTCGCCAGCGCGGCAGAGCCTGAGCCGACGGCTCCGGCAGCGGACGAGGCTTCGGCTCTTCGGCCCGGCCCAGGTGAGGCGAGAGTGCCACGGCGCTGACACCTGATCCTGCCATCCATTTGAGGATCGTTCGTCGTTTCATGATCACCCCCCCACCAGGAACCCCTGTATGCTGTAGGCCCAGGGTTCGCACGACCGAAGGCGCGGCAACCTCGCACATGGGGTTGGCCGGCAGGGGTCTGATCTTACCACGGGGCAAGCTTGAGTGTGACAGGGTAGACCGAGCCCGGTGCGATCCTCCGGCACTCTTCCATCCGGCATCCTTTGAGGCATCAGAGGCGAATTCGTGAGGATGCGCAGTCAGATACGCGTCGTCCTACGTCAGCCCGCCCATCTGCTTTCGAGACGGGCGAGTTGAAGCCTCGAGCGGCCCTGGTTTTGGAGTGGAGCCCGATGCCGGCTACGTCGCCCGTGCGTGAGGCTCACGCGATTCTGGGACGGGAATCCGACTCGAAGGCCACCCCCGGCTCGTGCGAGCCAGGAGTGGGAGCAAAGCTGGGGGACGACGACGATGGTGGTCCCAGACCAGAAGCCATTCACTCATTTTTGCGAGTGTCCGTGAGCTTCCTTGGAGTGCTTGTGGCCTTGCTCGCTATGCTCGTTTGCGGAGGTCGCGTGCTTCTTGGCCATCTCGTGCTCACCCTGCTCGTGATGATGGGCTGCCTGAATGTGATGGTGGGCAGCGGCATGGTGATGGGCGGCTGCCTGGTGGTGATGCTCCACCGACGGGTGCTTTTGACGCTCGGCCATGGCTCTGTCCTCCTTCAAGGGAAGTGAAAGGATCCCGACATGGGGGGATCGCTCCGGAGCCGGCTAGCCTCGGAGCTGTCCGAGAAATAATGCAAGACTCGTGCCAGCCTGGCAATCATCTCCTGATGACATGTCCTGACAATATCGTCAGAGATCACTGGTTGCGCAAAAATAACAGCACGGTCATGAAAAGGAAAGCCTCTTATTTCACTTTCTTGTGGCGAGAGTAATGTCAAACATGAGTTGGCAAAGAAATCAAGTATGATTTTTGTGCCCCTCTGCGAATTGGATTTTGAATCCGCAGCCCGGATTTATAAGAGGTGGAGTCATGAAATCAATAAAATGTAAGCGTTTTGAGATGGAGACAGCCTTTTTCGGCATTGCCCTGGATGTTGGTGGATTTCACGCATCGCGATGAGGTTTGGGGGGAAACTGATGGGAAGACGACGAGCGAAATCGACTCCGGGACCCTACCTCCTGGAGTTGGAGCTGATCCGCGACCGAGTGCCTTCTCGCGACGAATTTCCGTATAATCTGCCGTCGATCCGAAGTCTCTTGAATCTGTTGACGATGCCGTTCCATCCCAAGGTGAGCCTTTTTGTCGGTGAGAATGGAAGTGGCAAATCGACGCTCCTGGAGGCGATCGCGATTGCCTGTGGACTCAATCCCGAAGGGGGAAGCCGCAACTTTCGGTTTGCGACCCGGGAGTCACACTCGTCTTTGAGCCAGTCGATCCGGCTGGCGAAAGCGCCTCGGACTCCGGCGGACCGTTATTTCTTACGCGCGGAGAGCTTTTTCAACGTCGCGACGGAAATCGAGCGTCTCGACAAGGAACCCAGTGGTGTGCCGATCATCGGCTCCTACGGCGGCCGCTCGCTCCACGAGCAATCGCACGGTGAGTCGTTCCTTGCGTTGCTGAAGAACCGCTTCCGTGGCCACGGCCTTTATCTCATGGATGAGCCCGAAGCAGCGCTCTCGCCTCGACGCCAGCACGAATTCCTCGCGGTGCTTCACCAACTCTGTAAGGAAGGTTCGCAGTTCCTGATCGCCACGCATTCGCCGATCATCATGGCCTATCCCGAGGCCTGGATCTATTTGCTGGACGGCGACGGAATTCGCCAAGTCCCCTATAAAGAAACCGATCACTATCTCATCACGCGAAGCTTCTTGAGCAACCCCCAGCGAACGTTCGACATCCTGCTTGCCGACGAAGAACCGGCTTGACCAGGTTGGATCTCGCACCCTCGATTCCTCAAAGATGTCACGTGCGATGATGACCAGGGGCCCAGTTCCAAATTCTTGGCAGGAATTGTCGGGTATACGTCATTTCCGCCATTTCTTCGGTCCACTATGATTCCCTTGTCAGCGAGGAGTCTACGAGGAGGTGGGTGGTGGGCAAGCATCGAAGCCGAGAGGACAGGATTGCGTTGGCACCAACGGTGATGATGCGTCGAGTCGTTATCGTCGTCTTCCCGGGCGTGAACTTGCTGGATGTTGCCGGGCCCTCCGAAGTCTTCTCTTCGCTCGCCGAGGCGGGGGGACAGGAAGAGGTGGTGAACGGATACAGCGTCGAGTTGGCCTCCACCACCCGGGAGTTGCAGGTCAAGACATCAGGCGGAGTGGCCGTAGTTGCCGATCATTGCCTGTCGGAGGTGCGAGGTCCGATCGACACGCTGCTCCTGCCCGGCGGTGTCGGCGTTTGGGAGGCGGCCCGGGATAAGGTTTTCCTTGATCAACTCCGCCGCATTGTCCCCGAGTCGCGTCGTGTTGGCTCCGTTTGCACGGGGGCGTTCCTGCTCGCTGCCGCGGGACTGCTTGACGGTCGTCGCGCGACGACGCACTGGCGGTGGTGTGACCGGCTCGCGAACGAGCATGAGTCGGTGACCGTGGAGCCCGACGCCATCTTCGTCCGCGACGGCGAGGTCTATACGTCCGCCGGTGTAACCGCTGGGATGGATCTGACGCTCGCCTTCGTTGAGGAAGACCTTGGGCGTGCGGCCGCCATGGAGATCGCTCGCCATCTCGTCATGTTCGTCCGCCGGCCGGGAGGACAGTCACAGTTCAGCCCGCTGCTCGAGCTGCAGGCGGCCGATCGTCGGCCCTTCCGTGACCTCCAGGTCTGGATCGCCGAACATCTGGCCGAAGACCTCTCGGTCGAGAACCTCGCGAGGCAGGCCCATATGAGCGCCCGCAACTTCGCGCGAGCATTCCACAAGGAGATCGGCACCACGCCGGCCAAACTCGTCGAACGGCTGAGGATCGACGCCGTGCGACGTCGACTGGAAGAGACCGACGCCAGTCTCGATCGGATCGCCCGCGATTGCGGCTTCGGCAGCGCCGACGCGATGCGGCGATCCTTCTTTCGAGTGCTTCGCGTCCCTCCCAGCGATTACCGCGACCGATTCCGAGCCAGACCCGTCGCTTAGCCCAGTGTTGAGACCATTGCGGAGCCATCTCGCTCCTGCTTTTGATGTTTGTCGTTGGTTGGTTTGATCTGCGGTGTCTCAAGATTTTGGAGGATGATCCATGCTTCCCAAGCAAATCGCCGGCATTTCGATCCCTGATAGTGCCTTGGCCGCCGAAGCGACCGAACTGGTGCGAGACACCGAGTCGGATCTACTTTTCGACCATTCTCTACGGGTCTATCTGTTTGGATCCCTGCAAGGCAAGCGGCTCGGTCTTACCTATGATCCCGAGTTGCTCTATATCGGCGCGATCTTCCATGACCTTGGCTTGACGGAGAAGTACCGCAGCGCGGACGAGCGGTTCGAGGTCGACGGGGCCAACGCCGCTCGACATTTCCTGGAACAGCACGGCGTGCCCGAAGCCTCGATCGATGTCGTCTGGGACGCCATTGCCTTGCACACGACGCCGGGGATTCCGAAATGGAAGAAGCCCGAAGTCGCTTTGGTTACCGCCGGTGTCGAGCTCGATGTCCTCGGCCTGGGTTACAACGACGTGACCGCCGAGGCCCGTGAACAAGTCCTCGCGGCCTTCCCTCGTGTCGATTTCAAGCGGAGAATCGTCCGCGCCTTCGCCGACGGGATCGCGCATAAACCAGCGACCACCTTCGGCAACGTCAAGGCCGACGTGCTGGAGAAGCTCGTGCCGGGCTACGTCCGGGCCAATTTCTGCTCGATGATCGAAGCGTCTCCCTTCCGGGAGTGAGGGTGTCTACTGGTTTCAATGCCTGCTCGGTCCTTGTACGGTGCGAGATTCTTTCGTAGGCTCCCCACGTGTTCACTGAATTAAACGGGGGAGGCTTATGAACGAACTCAATCCGTACGAGGCTCCAAGTGGCTTGGTATCAGCCAGCAAACTTGAGCGGCACATCGCTACTCGATTGCTCGAAGCCCGTGAGACAAACCTGACGTTCGGCCGCGTATACCGCAAACTAGTCAAAGCATACGTCGCCCTCTCTCTCGCCATCGGTGTCGGTATCGCATACTTCTCTTGGCTGAACATCAGGGGGGCAGTCACGATCTTTGTCGGAGTTTTCTTGGGCACGCTTCTCAGAGATTTCGGAAGCGTGCGTGCCCAGGTAAAACTCTGGCCCGTGCAGAAGAGACTGTTCGACTGGGACAAGGTTCAGCGTATGGCCAATGGCGAGTCGGTACCCTCGTCCTGACCCACCTCTCCAAAAGCACGCCAAGCTCCCACCTCCGTGCCTCCGCCAGATTCCTACGGTCGACGATCTTGCTCCTCGGGGAGTTGAAGCCCTGGATCCCCGAGTGGCAGGTGGCACCATTCGCCAATAATCGCGTCATCCGTCGTCTCGTTGGGATGCTGATAGGATTTAAGTATAGACATTGTGTGCTCAGTCGCATCTCATCCGCTAAGATTTGAGTCATGAAACTTTCGAATGACGAGCAGCCTTGCATCGTGCTCCCATTACCTGGCGAATCCGGCCGATTGCGTCCGTGCGGCACAGACCCGAACACGCTCGTTACATTCCGCAAGATCGAGATCCGCGACCTACGCCTAAGAGGCTATTCGGTTAGGTTTAGACTATGTGAAATCAGAAACGATGGGTGGCCGGGGAGGAGCTTGCGACGCCCCGGGGGCAAGCCTCAGCCGATCCCTGGGGCCTCGAAGACTCGTCCCCTGCCACCCAAACAGTGTGTCATCATATAGGTATTTACTCGAATAACAGCCTCTGAGGGCATGCTTGCGGCACGCCTCCGAGGGGGACAGGTTGCCCGAGAGGACGTCGAGGACGACTTGGGCTTTGAACTCGGGCGTGAACTGACGACGTTTCCTCATGGAAGTGCGCCTCCAACTGGACCGGCCCTTTCATTAGGCGCCTGTCCAGGATTTGGAGCACACTACAAACATTACCTTGGTTGGTTCAACTTTTCATTTTACGATCAAAGCGATACTGTTGAAAAGCGCACTAATTTTCTTTTCAAGGGATTTGCGCCTCCATCACAGTCAATGTATGTTCCGGCTATGCCTGAAAAGCCATCCGCAGACCCCGCAGACCACGCCGAGGATTTTGCTCGCCGCTACGCTCTCGATCTCGAGGCCTATTGCGCCATCCGCATGGAAGAGCTAGGCATCCCCGAACACCTTCATGGAACACGCGATTTCGAAGGTGACGGTCGCTGGACGGCGTTCATCGCACGTGATCGGCAAGGTGGCAGTCTATTGGAAGGGATCGCTGTCAACTCCGGCTGCCTGAATCCAGAGCTGCTCAAAGGCAAGCCGGGAACCCGCGTCTTCGCCAAGGCCCGGCTGCGTGATCGCGTTGATGCGATCATCGCTCATGAGTACGAGGAAGATCGGCTAGGCAGTCATGAGGCGGCGCTGAAACACGGCGCAAAGACGGCGTTACCGATCACGGACGGTGCGAGACGGCTTCTGAAAGCGATGGGTCGGTAGCGTTGCCCAGAAGCTTGGCCTTGCACTTGAATCCCATTTCAGTCAGTCGGTAGATAGACTCCTCGCCGTCGCGGAACGTGCTGCCCGCGCGCATCAGGCCGTGCCGGGCCAACTCGCGGTACGGTTCCCGAGTCGAATCGTCGACGGGAATTTGCCCCTGACGGTCGATATGCCGCCGGAAGAGTACCAGGGCTGCTTGGGACAGCGCGGTTGTGTTCGGCATGATTCCCTCCGCGTCAGAAATGCCATCCTGACCAACGACACTGGAGGGGATTTTACGGCGGATGAGGCGGAAAAAAAATCCGAAGCGGCGGATACCAGAAGTGAAGGTTTCTGGTATCCACCGTGATACCTGGAATAGTGCCAGCTGATACCAAACGAGGAAGAATATCGGGATTGTCTCGTTTCACCAGAAACGGTCGTCGAGCGAGTTGACAGGTTGGGTAGATCGGAAGGCCCCACCGTGGTGAGATGACATCCGACCAAGGAGTGTCACCATCACGGAGGAGCCT
>Ga0153954_1000597_pt1 | contig 27023 bp, 22 predicted proteins | sample TSFL038MetaG_FD_102277 | JGI IMG/M metagenome (GOLD analysis project Ga0153954, IMG submission 102277) | Attine ant fungus gardens microbial communities from Florida, USA - TSFL038 MetaG | ecosystem: Host-associated > Fungi > Mycelium > Unclassified | place: USA: Florida, Wekiwa Springs State... | reverse complement strand
CCGTGGCCTTGGGCCGGGCATCCACGTCTTGCTTTTGTTGAGCGTGCAAAGACGTGGATGGCCGGGACAAGCCCGGCCACGACGATGTGGAAACGTGAGCGTCGTAGCGACGATCTGTATTCGAAAAGCGCAACCCACCCCGTAAGCCTGAACGGATATCGACCATGCAAACCTCCGCCAGCCAGTCAGCCGTCGCGCAGGAAGCGCTCGATCTCTTGAAGCAGTTGGGCGCGGCACCGCCGTTTGATCCGGCCGGCGGCCTCATCGCGCGCTCACCGATCGATGGAGAGATCATCGGCCGTCTCCGGCCGGCAAGTGGCGACGACGTGCGCGGCGCCATCGCGCGAGCCCACACGGCGTTCCTCGCCTGGCGCGACGTCCCCGCGCCGCGCAGGGGCGAGCTCGTCCGTCTGCTGGGCGAGGAACTGCGCAAGGCCAAGGACGCGCTGGGGCGCCTGGTGACGATCGAGACCGGCAAGATCCTCTCCGAGGGCCGCGGAGAGGTGCAGGAGATGATCGACATCTGCGATTTTGCCGTAGGACTGTCGCGTCAGCTCCATGGGCTGACGATTGCGACCGAGCGTCCCGGTCACCGCATGATGGAGACCTGGCATCCCGCCGGCGTGTGCGGCATCATCACCGCATTCAACTTTCCGGTGGCGGTGTGGAGCTGGAACGCCGCGCTCGCGCTGGTGTGCGGCGATCCCGTGGTCTGGAAGCCGTCGGAGAAGACGCCTCTCACCGCTTTTGCCGTGCAGGCCATCCTTGAACGCGCGCTGTCCCGCTTCGGCGACGCTCCGCGGGGGCTGGCGGAGCTGGTGCAGGGCGACCGCGCGACCGGCGAAGCGCTGGTCGACGATCCGCGCGTCGCGATCCTCTCGGCCACCGGTTCGACCCGCATGGGCAAGCAGGTCGCGCCTCGCATCGCCGCGCGCTTCAGACGCACCATCCTCGAATTGGGCGGCAACAACGCGGCCGTGATTACGCCGTCCGCCGACCAGGCCCTCGCCCTGCGCAGCATTGCGTTCTCCGCGATGGGGACCGCCGGACAACGATGCACCTCGCTGCGGCGCCTGTTCGTGCACGAAAGCATCGCGGAGGATTTGGTGGCAAAGCTCGTCCGCGTCTATCAATCCGTCACCATCGGCGATCCGCGCGAGCCGTCGACGCTGATCGGCCCCTTGATCGACGCGGCAGCCCTCGACGGGATGGATCGCGCGCTCGCGGAAGCGAAGGCGCTCGGCGGCAAGGTCCATGGCGGCGCACGCGTCGATCGTCGATCGCCGGCAGCCTGCTATGCCGCGCCCGCGCTGGTCGAGATGCCGGACCAGACAGGCCCGGTGCTCCGCGAAACTTTCGCGCCGATCCTCTATGTCATGCGCTATCGCGATCTCGACGACGCCATCGCGCTTCACAACGCGGTTGCCCAGGGCCTCGCCTCCTCGATCTTCACGACCGACATCCGCGAAGCCGAGAGGTTCATGTCCTCGGCGGGCTCGGACTGCGGCATCGTCAACGTCAACATCGGTCCGTCCGGCGCGGAGATCGGCGGCGCATTCGGCGGCGAGAAGGAAACCGGCGGCGGCCGCGAATCCGGATCGGATGCCTAGCGCAGTTACATGCGCCGCGCCACCAACACGATCAACTACTCGCGTGAATTGCCCTTGGCGCAGGGCGTCCGGTTCGACGTCGGATAAGAAGGGACACTGCAATCACGCGTCATTGGGCTGCCCGGCAGAGCTTGCCATCCAGCCGCAAGGGCCGCGCGGCGAGTACCTTGAAGTGCGATTCTCGCGGCGCAACCGATCGCCGGCCGATCCCAACGAATTGCCTGTTCGCATTTTCGCTCTAAAATAAATTTCAGCGTAGCTCCTCATCCACAGGGGGGCAGCTGACGCAACCGGTCGGTCACGTCTGCACTGGAGCGACTCCATGTCGGATCTCCATCTTCCATTGTCGATTGTGCTGGGAGTCGGCCTTGCCGCGGCAACCGGGTTTCGCGTGTTCTTGCCGATGCTCGTTGTCGGCGTGGCAGGCTATACCGGGCAGCTGCCGCTGGATGGCAGCTTTGCATGGCTCGCAACCCCGTCCGCACTGATCATGTTGAGTGTCGCGGCCCTTGCGGAAATCCTGGCTTACTACGTTCCGGGCGTCGACAATCTGCTGGACACCCTGGCAACGCCGGCTGCGCTCGTCGCAGGGACGATCGTATCGGCCGCGGTAACGACCGATCTGCCGCCGATGGTGAAATGGACGGCGGCCGTCATCGCGGGAGGCGGCGTGGCCGGCCTGACGCAGGGCGTGACGGCTTTGCTCAGAGCGAAATCCACCGTGCTGACGGGCGGTCTCGGAAATGCGGTCCTCTCGACTGCGGAGCTCGTAGGCGCGCTCCTGGTTTCCCTTTTGGCGCTGGCTGCGCCGCTTGCCGCCTTGGGCGTGGTCATCTTCTTTCTGTGGCTGGGAACGCGCCTGATCAGCCATCTCTTTCGAAGAGAGCGCCGGGCAGACCGGACCTAGCAGGCTTCTGCACCGTGACCATTTGATGCGCCGGCTTGCGTGCGAGCCGATGGCAAACACCATCAACGGATGTACTCATCTCCATACAATCAGATTCATACAATCAGGCTTGCGTGCCGGCCTCGATGCAAATTCGGTCAACGTGGTTGCCGGATCACGATTCCTGCCCATCACGATTCCTGCCCACTGTGATTTCGTTCATACGTGAACCTTCGGGGTCAACGTAGAAACGACTTTACGGGCCGCTTGCGAAGCGGACCCACCGACCGATACCGACGCAATTTTCTGATCATCGATACGCCTTGCGCAGGAGAGATTGCCATGGGCGTAGTTCTTCATCAGGACGTCGATTGCCGCCGACGACATCATGGTTCGACAGCAGGGCATCGCAGCCTTCGCCTCATGATCGCGATGCTGTGCGCGCCATGCATCCTCCAATTCGCGAGTGAAGCCGGGGCGCAATGCACCGCACGGGATGTCTTGCAGAACCAATTGAAGCCCGGAAGCGCTCCCTCAGCCGGCGCGTCGCAAGTTCTGATCAGATCCGCCGCCGACGTCCCCGCGTGGAAGACGATTGCGCTGGGGACTTTTGCGGATACGTTCGCCCTCCGTAACGCGTTGGACGCAAAGGGTTGCAGCATCGGAGGACTGGCTGAGGAAATTCTCGCTCGACCGGCGTTTGTCGTCAGGCCCAGGAAAACAGAGGTGGAACTTGTTGCTGTATCGGCGGCCGAACTCGGCTTTAAAACCGACACCGCGACTTTGAGCGCAATTTATGCGCGCGCTCGGCAGCTCGGTCTTGAACTTGCGGCAGCAGAGGTCGGTCCGCAATTGAGGCTTCAATATCTTGACCAGCCCATGGGTGAATTTCTCATCGTCGGAATGGAGCCGATCAAGACGTGGAGCGGCAAGCCGGTCATTCTAACCGTAGCCAATAGTGGAGCCGGACTTATCGTTATTGGTCAGGATGGCTGGCCTGACGCGGAAATACCGGTGAGCTCCCGCTTCATATTCGCGCGGCCCAACGAAGCCGTGCCCGCCGACGGGCTCGAAAAAGCAGCAGCGCTCCAGCCGCCCTATCCACCCTGAACACAGTACGCGAGGAGCGGACGTACCCTCATGCCAACTGCACGGGGCCGTGATCGTCGCAATGATCGCCATGCGGATGGTGCAGCCGGCCATCGACAAGATAGTCGACATGGTCACCATGCGGCACCGCTTCGTGTCCGCAGTTTGGACCGTGCACATGCGAGCAGTGGACTTCAGGCGTGCATTTGGCCGGGTTTGACGCATCGACCGGGATCACGTGTTCATCCACGTGATCCGCGTGCATATGGTGGAGATGCCCGTCGTGAAGATAATCCACATGGCCGTCATGGCGGATCGCCGTATGCCCGCAACCCGGGCCATGCTGATGCGTGTGATTGGGATGGTGTTTCTCGGTGCAGGTGGTCATTGGAAGGCTCCATTGCGAAGCGCTCAGGCATCGCTGCTCCACCAACCGGCCGGCAATGGAATAGTTGCAACGCAGTCAAATCGACAATGCGACGAGATCAGGCGCGGCAGGTTTTTTTCACGTTCACGTAATGTTGTAATATCGCGCCTCGTTCAGGTGTCGCGCGCCTGTCAACGAATTCACGGCTTGCAAACCGGCGGCGGCCGTGGGGGCGGTTCCGGAACCTTGCGGTATCGGGCGAGGATCGGCTCGAGGACCTCTTTCGACCAGAACTTCGGAGAACCGATCTGCTTCAGGCAGAAGGCGTTCCAATACAGCCCCGCGCGCGCCGGAGACTGGCGAGCTGAAACGGCCTGCGCGACCGCTTCGATGTCGCGGGATTCAGGATAAATGTAAACCGTCGTCGGATTGGCCTGCAGCATCGGGATGATTTGCCGGGCGTCGGATGGCGACCAACTGGTGCAGCCATCGCTGCGGCCGCCCGAGTAGTCCACCAGATTGCCAAATGGAACGTAACCATCCTGGTTTGCATACGGGCTGCGCTGATCCTTCTTAAGACATACTCCCTTGAGCGAAACGGCCGCATGTCCGCCGATCGCACGCTCTCTGGCGTTGGCGGTCTCGCCTTCGCCATCGAACTGAACGAACGAGCGTGTCAGCACCGCGTCCTGGTTTGACGCAACACGATAATAGCCTTTGAAAGACGTCTTCGTCTCACCCGTCACATAGGCTCCGCCGGCCGTCAGGTTCGAATCCAGCGCATTGCCGAAATTCCGGGCACACTCCCTTCCGTTCGCGAAATCCGCGACACCCTTCAAGTTGCGACCGCTTCCGTGACCCGCGGAAATCGCGCGAAACGACCGGTCGGCTTCACAAATGACATAAAAGCGATCTCCCAATCTGCCATCGCCCAAGGCGTTGGGGCGCGTCGCATCCATGGCGAAATAGCAGGGATTTTTGACGGCGCCTTCCTTCACCTTTCGCAGATAAAGGGCGCGTGCCCTCTGCAGCACCACTTGCGCAATCTGCCCGTCGCCATCGCCGACATGGCGCCGCAACCAATCCGGAATGTCGGAGGATTGCTCAGTCGCAAAGCAGCCCGACGCCACGGCGATCGTGACGCTGAGGCCGGCCCATTTGAGAAAGCGCAATCCTGACCGCAACGGATCACTCCACAGTCGGCACGCGAGAGCGCGATGAGATTAGAACGAATCGTCATCGCGCTCCAGATTCCGGTTTGCACATGATCTCCCGGATCAAGCCCGAGGGCATGCTTTTCGGAAAACCGCTGCACGCCTTGCGCTGACGCGGCCCCTCGCGGGTCCGGATCATGCGCTAGGCTGACTGGTCGGCACGCCTCCAGATCGGGAATGGATCCGGAAGCTTTGCCCATTCTGCGACATCCATCGCGGGTCTTCCCGGCACCAGGCACGCATCGAGCCGCGCGCGGATGGACGCTTCGTCCATATCGACGCCAATGAACACGATTTCCTGGCGTCGGTCTCCGTAAATCTCGTTCCAGTGCTTCCGCAGATTTTTACGCCAAAACGGATCGTTGGGCCAACGTTCGGCGGGAACCGCCGCCCACCAGAAGCCCAATGCTTCGGTGCGCACGATCGAGCCGGCCTGGCTGATCTCGCCGAGCCACTGCGGCCGGGTCGCCAGCCAGAAATGCCCTTTCGCGCGGATGACGCCGGGCCAGGGCTGCTTGATGAATTGATCGAGCTTGACCGGATCGAAGGGCCTGCGGGCGCGGTAGACGAAATTCCTGACGCCGTATTCTTCGGTTTCCGGCACATGGTCGGCGAAACCGTAGAGTTCCTTGTACCACAGCGGATGCTGCTGGGCTCTTTCAAAGTCGAAGCGGCCGGTATCGAGCACGCGATCGAAAGGCACACGGCTGTGGTTCGCCTCGATGATGTCGGCTTCACTGTTGAGCGAGCGAATGATTTTCCGCGCCGCGTCGCGCTGTTCCGGCGAGGCATCGTCCATCTTGTTGAGAACGATCACATCGGCGAATTCGATCTGCTCCACCAGGAGGTCCACCAGGGTGCGTTTGTCATTTTCCAGCGCCTCGCCGCGATGCTCGAGAAAATCGGTCGAGGAGTAGTCCTTGAGAAGGTTCACCGCGTCCACCACCGTCACCATGGCGTCCAAACGCGCAACGTCCGAAAGGCTTTCGCCGGCTTCGGATCGAAAGTCGAATGTCGCCGCGACCGGAAGCGGCTCGGAGATTCCCGTCGATTCGATCAGCAGGTAATCGAAACGTCCGCCCTCCGCGAGCGCGCGCACTTCCTTCAGCAGATCGTCGCGCAGCGTGCAGCAGATGCAGCCATTGGTCATCTCGACCAGTTTCTCATCGGTCCGGGACAGATTGGCACCACCATCGCGGACCAAATCGGCGTCGATGTTCACCTCGCTCATGTCGTTGACGATCACCGCGACCTTCAGGCCGTGCCGATTGTTCAGGACGTGATTCAACAAAGTAGTCTTTCCAGCCCCGAGGAAGCCGGACAAGACGGTGACGGGGAGTTTTTGCATGGAGATCGAAGAGCCTTTTCAGGGGGATGGGTCGATAGCCGGGATCGGACATAGGACGGGCTGCATATGTTATGTTATAACATAACATTCATCGCTATCGGCCGGATGTCAAGGCTGCGCGCCCCCCTCAATCCCACGTTCCAGTGGTCCGGGCGGTCGCGGACAGACGAGCCGATTTACGGGCGCCGAGCCTGCGCGTTCAGGCAATCATCGCCCTGGCGTCGGGGCCAAAGGGCCCGCGGAATAACGGCGATCAATCCTTGCTCGTCTGCATCGTCCGGCACCCGAAGATCTGCCTGGCCGGGACGGTTTCCAGAAGCTTGGCGTCCGCTATGGCCTGGTACGCCACCTCGCGGCTGACGCAGACCAGGATCGCCTCCTCTTCGGTGCCGACAATGACGTGCGAGCCGCGCTCGGTGATCCGATAAGGAAGCATGTTCAGTGTCCCAGTCCCAGTGCGAACGTCATGAAATACGGCGGACGTTGTTTCGCGCAACTGTGGCGACCTTGGGCACGGAGCAATGAACAACACAAACGGAGTGAGCGGAGTATTAACCGAACAGGAAAGCGAGCCGAAGTTGTCGGCCGCTGAATCGAAAACCATGAAGCGCATGTCGCGCTATTCGTCGAGGTCGTCGTCGTCGCTGCCGGATTTCTGCCGGTGTGACGCCTCTTTTCTGCCGCCGAGCGATCCGGTGACGTAGGGATCGCGACCGCGCGCGGCGTAGGGAGAGCGCTGTGTGGCGCGCGCGGCGACCTCTTCGCCCGAGACCGCCGACGGTTCGCAGATGACCCGCCGCGAGGCGCGCCGCATCAGATCGACGTGGATGTGGTTGTAATGGTAGACGTTCGAGCCCGGCGCCAGCACGGTCGTGAACTCGCGGCACGCTGCGCCCTGCACGTCGCGCAGGAATCCCTGCTCTTCCGGCAAACCGTGCCAACCATTCTGGACGCTGATGCGGCGTCCATCGGCGAGGGTGAAGGCGGCGATGTCGAGCGCGTTGCCGAAGGCATGCTCGGAAATATGCGCGTGCGGATTGCCGTTCATGCCGCGGCAGGAATAGGCCGAGATCTGCTTGATCTCGACCACGCGCGAACCGAACCAGCGTTGCGCCGCCGGCTGCACGGAATCGGCAAGCCAGTGGTCGAGCACCGAGACGATCGGACAGGCCAGTGTCGCCGCCGGCTTCACCGCGACCGGGCCGACCGATTCCACCGGACTGCCGCGTGAGGGGCCGAGCGCGGGAAGCGGCGCCTGCCCCGGCTGGGAATACGGCGCGCCGTAACCATCGCGCGGCGGATAGTTTGACGCGCCCGTTTGCGGATAGGCCTGTCCTTGCGACGGATAGGGCGAGCGCACGATGCCGTCGCGCGGAGCCGGTGTTCCTTCCGGCGGCAGACCGATGCCGTCCTGCTGCGGCGGCACGCCGGGCGCGGAGAGCGAGATCGGACCGTTCGAGGGCGCGCCATAATTCGGCTGCCGCACCGCGTTTTGCGGATAGGTTTGCGGCGGCGGATAATTCTGCGGCGCCGGCGAATAGGTTGGTGGCGGTTGCGAGACCGGCCAGCGCGGCTGGTTGCCGATATTGGCGGGCGGCCGCAGATCCTCGTCGGCAAAGCCATAGCTCGACGTCGTTTCGCCGAGCGCCGCAACCTTGAGCGGATAATCGGCGCCGCAGACGCCGGGACCGGTGATCGGCTCGATCCGGACGAGCTCCGCGCTCTCCTTCACCGTGCCGGATTTCAGGCAGGCGATCTCGGCCTCGGCGCGCCATGGCTCCCGCTCGGCGGTTTGAAAAAATCCGCGACCGCAACCCGAAAGCGCTACGAGGACGACAGAGCCGACGAGATACAAACGAACTCCGCGCGTCATCGCGCGACCATCGACGATTTTATTTAAAGACTTATCAACGCCTTCATTTCACGAGTCTTTAACCACGTCGGCCGCGACGGAACCCGCGAGCGCGGCAGCAGCGCCGACTTTTGGCGATGGAACCCGCCATTGCATGCGCGTTGATGCAAACAGTGACGGAAACCATATCGCGTCAACCGGTCATGAGCCGCGCGCCGGCGGTGTCGACCGCGTTGCCGCCACCATCGGCGGACGCGCGGGAGCGACCGCGGGCGGCGGATTGGCGACAGTGAGGCCGGTCACAGAAGACCGGAGAGCGCAGACGTAAGGTCCGCCCACGTTGTCAAGTTCTTCAAGCCCAGATGGGAGGCACTCATGAACAAGACATTCTACCTGGTTGCAGCCGCAGCGCTCCTGATGGCCACCACCAGTGCGCATGCCGGTAGCGGCATCTCCTTCCAAATCAACGGGCAGAAGATCCACATCGACGCGCCGAGGAATTGCAGCTCGCTGTCGTGCATCTCGGTCACCAATAACGGCTCGGCCATCAATTTGAAGAACATCAATCTGAAGGGCAAGAATTCCGACGACGACGATGTCGCCTCCAATTCGCCGCCGCCGGCGCCGCCCCCAGCTCCCGCCGTACAGGCCGCAGCCCCGGCTCCCGCGCCAGTCGCCAACGCCGCGCCGCCTGCTCCGGTCGCGAGCACTGCCCCGTCGGCTCCCGCTCCCGATGCTTCGCGCGAGCGCCTGTCCGGCCTGCCCGCAACCACTTCCGAACCATCGCGCGCCGCCAGCACGGCGACAATCGCAAACACCGCCCCGCCGGCTCCGCCGATCGTTTCGGTCGCCAGCAACGCGCCGCCCGCAACGCAGGCCGCCGCGAGTGGCGCGCCGCCGGCCGCTACTCCGACCACGCCGATCGGCCTGTGGCAGACCGCCGACAACAAGGGCAACGTTCGCATCGAGCAATGCGGCGCCAGTCTGTGCGGCTACGCCGAGCACACCAATGAGCGCATCCTGATCAACATGAAGCCGTCCGACAATAAATGGACCGGCCGCATCCACGATCCCGACTCCGGCAGCAACTACGACTCGGTCATCGCGATGAAGAGCCCGAACCTTCTCAAGGTCCAGGGCTGCGCCTTCGGCGGCCTGTTCTGCGGCGGCCAGACCTGGAAGCGCATCAGCTGATCATCACCACAACGCGCTATTAAGCGGCGCAGTTGGCTTTGCAGTCGCGGGGAAGCCCCGTACCTACTGGACGTTAGAATGAACAGGTATTGACTGTCACCATTTGTTCTGAAAAACATAGCATTTTACGGCTTAGTGGAAGCTCTGAGGGAGAGACCATGGCCTTTTTAATTTTTGATGGACCTTTTGATTACTACTCAGGCCAAGATTTCGGACTCAATTACTCTTCTGATATTTCGGGTACGCTGGAGACCTGGACAGTTGGTAAGGCTGCGACGCAGCAGTACCGCACATATCAGCTTAACACGACCGGCATCGGTGCCTTGGAGCTAATTCCAGATCCTAGTGTCACCTATAGCTCGTACGGTAGCGGCGTAAATGGCGTAGCAACCTATCTAACATTTACGCCCTCAGGCTCCATTAGCGGTCCCACCATCAGGGTTGTCGAGGAGACAGGTGTCTTCGCCTACAGTTACGATTTTGCGTTGGCGGCCACCCAGTTCGTAAATGATATCAACGCCCACGCAAGTCGAGGGGACAATGTCGTTGATGTGTACGTTAATTTTATCAAAGAAATAAATCTTCTTCAGTCGCCTGGTATTAGCGCGGCGAACGCCGTGGCCAACTACTTTCATGCGAATGCAGCGTCTCTCGCAGTTCAGGCCGGAGGAGTATTTGCCGACCTGGCTCGTGATGCGCAAAACTTTGAAAGGATCGCGAACGAGTGGGCCACTCCGGTTTATTTCCTAGATACCGGTTCTGGCTACAAACAGATTTCTTCATCCACAATCGATTTCGGCATCAATCTCAAAACCGTCAACGGCGCCGAAGCCACATGGGCCGTCAACGGGACGGCCGGCACAGTAACGGTTACAGGGTTCACCGTCGTCGGGCACTACTCCGGTGATCCCAATTACCCCTCCACGGGTAGCCACGGATATTACGACTTTTTTCCCGCTGAAATGAACGGCTGGTTGGACGTCACGTCCTATAGTGTGGGTCACAACCAAGCTCTTCCTGTCTCGCAATGGGTCTCACAGGTAGCGCCCGCCAACGGAAAAATAGTTGGGAGCTATATACTGTGGGAAACAGGTAATGGCGGCGCTCAGTTGCTCGTGAATGGCGTCTCGCAGCCACTCAAGCAGAACGTCACTGTGACATCTCTTCAGCTTGCGCAGGCACAATATAAGACCGGCTCCGGATCAGATACGCTTTGGGTTCAATTCGCCTACACAGATGGCAGTAAGTCTCCTTGGGAAAGCATAGGCATCACCGCACCTGTCGACACTGGACCGACAGTTCACGTTGCCAATATCAATGCATCGCACGGACAGGTCTTGAGCGGTTCGGCGCTCTTCAGCGGCTACTCCGATCCGTTCGGAGACGCGGCAGTGATGTATGACTTTTGGAACTCGGGAACGAGCGGTGGATATTTTCAGATTGGGAGCCTGCCCCCATTCGCTCCGGGCCAGGACGTTTATGTAACGGCCGCTAGCCTGTCGGGGCTGCAATATCACTCCGGTGCAGGAACTGACACCCTTTGGGTCCGTGCAAATGACGGCACGGTTTGGGGCCCCTGGTCGCCAGCGTTCACAGTGACGTCTCCCATCAATACCGGACCGGTCATCTCGGTCTCAAATAAGACCGCCGCCCACGGGCAAAGCTATGCGGTTTCTTCTCTCTTCACCTATAGCGATCCATTTGGCATCGCAGCTACGCAGTACGACGTCTGGAATTCCGGAACAGCAGCAGGTGCGCATTTCCTTCTGAACGGCGTTGCTCTGCCGTCAGGCAAAGACAACATTATCACAGCGGCTCAGCTGGCGTCTTTGACATACCAATCGGGTTCAGGAGTCGATACGCTTTGGATACGAGCGCACGATGACACACTTTGGGGAGCCTGGTCGAAGGCCTTCACTATAGCCGCGCCCGTCGATACCGGGCCGGTCATTTCGGTCTCAAACAAGGTCGCCGCACACGGCCAAAGCTATGCGGTTTCTTCTCTCTTCACCTATAGTGATCCATTTGGCATCGCAGCTACGCAGTACGACGTCTGGAACTCCTGAACAGCGACAGGTGCACATTTCCTTCTGAACGGCGTTGCTCTGCCGTCAGGACAAGACAATATTATCACTGCGGCTCAGCTGGCGTCTTTGACATACCAATCGGGTTCAGGAGTCGACACGCTCTGGATACGAGCACACGATGACACGGTTTGGGGCGCCTGGTCGCAAGCGTTCACAGTGACGTCTCCCATCGATACCGGACCAGTCATTTCGGTCTCAAACAAGGTCGCCGCACACGGCCAAAGCTATGCTGTTTCTTCTCTCTTCACCTATAGCGATCCATTTGGCGTCGCTGCTACGCAGTACGACGTCTGGAACTCTGGAGCACCAGGTGCACATTTCCTTCTGAACGGCGTTGCTCTGCCGTCAGGACAAGACAACATCATCACAGCGGCTCAGCTGGCATTTTTAACATACCAATCGGGTTCAGGCGTCGATACGCTCTGGATACGAGCGCACGACGACACAGTTTGGGGAGCCTGGTCGAACGCTTTCACGATTTCCGCTCCCGTCGACAGCGGCCCCGTGTTGAGCGTATCCAACATCAATGCCGCCCACGGCCAAAGCTATGCCGTCTCATCGCTCTTCACGTACAGTGATCCATTTGGTAGCGCCGCCACTCAGTACGACGTGTGGGATACGGGAACTGGCGGCGGTCACTTTATGTATGCAGGCCAACCGTTGGCCGCGAATGGAGACAATATCTTTACGGCGGCCCAACTCCCTTTCCTTACCTACGTGTCAGGATCTGGAAGTGACACGCTTTGGATCCGCGCCAACGACGGCACTGTCTGGGGAAATTGGTCTCACGCGTTTACGGTGACCGCACCAATTGATACAGGCCCAGTCGAAATCGTCACAAACTTGCAAGCCACTCACGGCCAGGTTTTTTTGGCTTCATCTTTGTTTTCCTACAGCGATCCCTTTGGTAGTCCTGCGACGCAGTACGAGTTTTGGGACGCGGGCACCGGTGGCGGACACTTCGGTTGGTCCAACGGGGGCTCCATCGGCGGCACCAACGTCGATATCATCGTGAATGCACAGGATTTGATTTCGAACCCGGATGGTTTGGGGCATCTTATTTATACGAGCGGATCGGGCACAGACACCCTGTGGGTACGCGCGAATGATGGGACTGTATGGGGGCAGTGGTCGCATCCATTCACCGTAACAGCTCCAATCGACCCGGGACCTCAGATAACTCCTGTCCATTCGCAGATATCATCACTGCAGAACCAGGTCTTTTCGGTTTCTTCGCTTTTCACCTACTCCGACCCATTTGGTAGCCCTGCCGTAGAATACGACGTCTGGGATACCGGCGGCGGCGGCGGCCACTTTTTGTTAGGTGGCTTGCCAATGCAGCCAAACCAGGACAATTTCGTTGCAGCTTCGGCCCTTTCGCAACTCCTGTATCAAGTTGGGACGGGAAGCGACACTTTGTGGATTCGCGCCTATGACGGCACCTCGTGGGGACCTTGGTCGGCTCCTTTCGTCATAAGTGATCCCGCGAAGATTGCGGCGGGTCAGACGCTGGAGATTGCTTCTGAAACGGACGCAGTCATTGCATTTGCTGGTCCAAACGCGACTCTGAAGCTGGACAACTTCAACTTCAAGGGTACCGTATCGGACATGATGCCAACGGATACCTTGAATCTTGCAGGTTTAGACTTCGCCTCAATGAAGCCACTCGTCTTTACCGGAAACAATTCAGGTGGAACTCTTACGATATCCGACGCGACGCACACGATGGCGATAGAGCTGGCGGGCAACAACTTCGCATATCATTTTGTTGCCGAGAGCGATGGACGTGGTGGCACAAATATAGTCATGGCCACCGAGGCTCAGCACGACTTGCTCGCACATACTCAGGGATTGCTTCTTGTTTGAACCTCGGCTGAGGCGGGGGCCGGCCGAGCGGCCTGGGATAGCTCAACGACGCTTTTTCGAACGCGGGCCAGCAAGGAAGCGGCGCCAAGCAAGCTCGTTGCACGCCACATAAACTGGGAGGAGTGGTGTCTTCTCCTCCGCCTATTTCCTGATGAGGGAATTTCCCCAGATTGTTTGTCGTGGCGCCCTTCTGGCTGGTCGCGGCATGCCGTAGATTGGGCCAGTTGGCGGGGCGTGGCCGGCGGGCATTCATTCAGGGTTCAGCCGGCCGAAGCTGAAATCAGCAGCCTCCTTCGCTGTCCTGCCCCGTTCGTCCTGCCTCGGAAACCCATCGTGACATCGCATCGGCTTTCGTTGACGATCGCCCTGCTCGGCGGATTGTTGCTTGGCGGCGGCCATGCATCGGCGATGCCGCCGCCCGCGGGCGCCGACCGCGTGATCGCGGCCGACGATATGGTGGCAGGCCGCATCAAGCTCGCTCAGGCGCAACCCGCACCTGCTCCACAGCCCACCCCATCGCCTTCCCCGCAGGCGCCGGCCGCCGCCGCGCCGTCGGACCAGCAAAGCACGGCCGACGAACCGATCGGCAATGTCGCGTCGCTGACGGGCGTCGTCACCGTCGTCCGCAACAAGGATTCGATCGCGCTCAAGCTGAAGGACGATATCTATCTCAACGATCTCGTCGAGACGGCGGCCAGCTCCTCGCTCGGCATCACCTTCAACGACGCCACGACATTTCGTCTGTCGGCGAATTCCAGGATCACGATCGACAATTACGTCTACGAGGAAGGCGGCGGCAACAACACCGGCACCTTCGACATCGCCAGGGGCACCGTCGCCTTTGTCGCCGCTGCCGTGGCGAAGACCGGCAACATGCAGATCACGACGCCGACCGCGACGCTCGGCATTCGCGGCACCACGGGCGTCGTCGAGGTGCCGGAAGGCGCGACGGCAACGACGAACAACGTCGACATCAAGCTTTATCCCGATGCGGATGGCCGCGTCGGACATATCGAGGTCAGTGATCGCCAGGGCGCGCGGCTCGGCACGCTGACGCAGGGCGCGAGCGGATTTTCGATCCGGCCCGGCGTCGGTGGCGCCCGCTTCGCCGCGGTGGCGCTGACGATTTCGCCGCAACAGCGGCAGCGCGACCAGGGTTTCGTGCGACAGGTCTACGCGACGCAGACATTGGGACGCCGGATCGTCACGGAGCAGCGCGCGTTTCGCCGCGCCAATCCCGGCCTGAACAACCGCAACAATCCACAGCGGCAACCCGGCCAGCCGCAACAGCCCGGCCAGAACCGCAGGGGTCAAGGCGGTCGGCCGCAGCCGGGACAAAACCGTCCGGGTCAGCCGCAGCAGCCCGGCACGCCCAATAACCGGCAAGATAATCGGCAAGATAACCGGCAAGGCCAGCAACAGCCGCAGCGGACGAATCAGCCGGGGTCAGGTCAGCGCGGACAACCGCGCACGGGCCAGAATGCGCAACCGACGCAGCCGGGCGCGGCACCGCGGCCTGGTCAGGCTCAGCCCGGCACAACGCGAGGCGGGCAGAACACGCAGCCTACCCTTCCGGCACAACCCGGCGGGCCGGCACGGCCGAACGTTCAGCCGCGACAGACCGGCCCAGCCGCGCCTCCGCTGCCGAAGGGCCAGCCATTGCTGCGACAAGGCGGACGGCCGCAGTTTGCGCCCGGCGCGCCGCGGCCCGGCTTGCTGAACCGTCCCGGCACGCCGCGGCCGCGGCAAGGTCCATCCCCGAAAGACAAGAAGAGGCCGTAGGCCTGCGCGATCGCTAGCCGGCGAGGCTGAGCGCCGTTGCAACCGTCCCCACCACAATGAAGCTGACGGCCCAGGATGTTTCCAGGTTAAGCCAGCTCCGCGAAACGAATGTGAGACCGAGATAGCGGTAAACCAACCACGCCAGAGCCCCGCCGGCCGCGATCATGGCGACGGCATGCACTACGGCAACCAGCATCGCCGTCTCCAGATTGTTTCCGGCCAGGCTCGAAGCTGCCTCATGGTCCTCCGCTCCGCTCGCGCCCCGGCAAAGCCCGAGGTAGATCGGCACCAGCATCAGTGCCGCGCCATGGGCGATCGCAATGGCAAAGGACCAAAGCGCCAATTGTGTCGGCGGTATCCGCGCAAGCCGCCGGGGATGACGGCGATTGACCAGGCGAAAGATGCCAAAGCCGATGACAAGAAGTCCGGCACCAATCTGTATCTCTCGCCGCCATTCAAGAACGGAGATCAGCAAGGCGAACGGCAACAGGACCAGGAGCATCGCGAGGAGATGGCCGACCGTCAACGGCCAGAGCGCCGTGAGCAAGGCACGCGGGCTCCGCTCCATCAATCCAGCCGAAACGGCGAGCGGCCAACCCATTCCCGGGTTGATCCCGTGATAGAGGCCGCTCGCGACCACAGCCAGCCAGAGCCACGCGGGTGTCCAATCCGCGCCGCTCACGTTCAGACCGAGGGATAGCAGAACGAATCGGTCGAACAGTCGCCGCCATCCAGCCGGATCTGATGCGCCCGATAGCCGTCGGGGAAACCGACCCAGTAGTCATTGGCCAGTTCAAGGCCGCCAGCCGGATTTGCGATCGCCATCACCTCGGCGCCGGGCACCCCTTCGGGATAGAATTGGTTGTCCCATGTCGAGTACAGGGAATTGGTCCAGTAGACGCGCTTGCCATCGCGGCTGATCTCGACCATCTGCGGACCGCCCGCATAGGCCTTGCCATTCGAATGAGGCGTGCGCCGCGCGATGCCGCCGATACGAACCGAGCCGGCAAGCCGCGGCTTCCGCGGCTCACTGACGTCGTATTGTCGCATTTCGCCGGTGCCCCAGCAGGAGACATAGAGAAACCGGTCGTCCATCGACAGGTCGATGTCGGTGACCAGAGGCGGCACCGCTCCAAAGCCCTGCAGCAATGGCGGCAGCTCTTCCTTCGATGCAGGCTCGGGCGGAATCGTCGCCGTCTTCTCGATGTGAAACTTGCCGCCTTCGCGCCACCAGGTCCAGATCGAGCTTTCGAGGTTGGTGGTGTCAACGACGATGCCCAGGAAGCCGTGCTCACGGACAGGATCATGGGCGGGACGCACCTCCAGTGCCATTTGATGGTTGGCGCCGAGATCGATCGTCTGCACGTTGCGGCGGGCCCGCAAATCCCAGAAGTGAATCCGATGGCCGTATTTGTTCGCCAGCAGATCCTCCGGCACAATACCGTTCTCGAATTGCGGCGGCAGTCCCCACTCGCTCGTCACCATGTAGTCGCGGGGCAGGTTCCACCAGAAGTCATAGTGCAGCGTCTGCGGCCCGCGATCGATCTCCCAGCGGCCGAGCACGTCGAAGCTGTCGCAATCCATGATGAACACGCCGGGCGGTCCATCCGTACCATCCTTGCCGCCGCCACCAAGCGTGGAGACGTAAATGCCTTCCGGTCCGCAATGCACGGTGTGAGGGCGTGAGTAACCGGTCTTTCTGAAGATCTCTTCCGGCTCGATGATCTTGTGAATCTTCGCGCTGGTGGGATCCGGCTTGGTATCGACGATGTAAATGCGCGACGATCTGATGCCGGGGATGACGAGATAACGGCGTTCGACGAACGCGTGTCCGGCAAGCGGCCACAATGCCGATGAGCAGGCGTTCCAGCCGAAATGATGAAACTCGTCGCCCTTGTTCGGCATCGTTACGGTGTGGACGACTTGACTGTAGGTTGGCGATCCCGGCCTGACGTCTATGACTGCGAGCGCGTCGGGTTTCGAGAAGTCCGGGCTGAGAAGCAAAGTGTAGGCGAAGCGTTCAGGAGGAGCCTCCATCGCGAGCTTCGGCGATGCATGGAACGTAGCGTCTGGCCTCATCGTCATCGTACTGACTCCCGCTCTTTGTCGAAGCGCGCAACTGGCCCGGCAGCAGGCATGAGCAATATCCAAGCTGGTTGGCATTCTCTTGCGGAACTGTCGGCCAAGTCGCTCGGACGGAATATACTACGGGAGAAGCCGGCTGGCGTGGCGATTGATTGTGGAGGATGAGCGCGCGCTGCCCTCCAGGTCTCAGGATTCAAGCGGACCGGCAAGCGAGACGTTGTTTTTCATCACGATTTTCGTCTTCCCCACCGGTTCATGGCGGAAACGCGGCAGCGAAAGGCAAACTGTCGCAGTCGCGGCACGGATGAGCATGCGTGAGCCGTGTCAGAAAGAACTCGAGCAGAACCTTGCCGCTATGGTCAGGCGGCGCGGCCCAGCCAGTTGCGGACTTTTTGCGCGAGACTGCGGCGCTCGCCTGTTGTCGGCTCCGGCGCAGTAGCGGATTGTTCTGGCGTCTGGCCAGCCGTCGGCTCTTCCGCCGGGGCTTCTTCGCTCGGGGCGTCTCCGGAACTTCCGACTGCGGAATGAACTCGGCTTCGACCAGCGGCGCTTCCGTTTCGGCTGCGGCGGCTTCGATCGGCGCTTCGGCCACGATGTCCTCGGCGACCACCGGCTCCGGTGCCAGTTCGCCTTGCACAGGCGCCTCCTGAACCGGCTCGGAAATCGGCAGCTCCGGCGCGACCACCGGCGGCTTGACCGGGCGCTTCTTCGCCGGCGCCGCCTTGACTGCTGGCGGCGCCTTGGCTGCTGCCGTCGCTTTCGCGGCCTTCAGCCGGCGCGACAAAACGCTGACCGCGAGCGGCCCGACATTTTCGAGAAAGGTGCGTTCATAAACCCGCGACAGCCGCGCAATCGCTGCATCAAGCGGCAACCAGTCAACCGCGCGGATGTCGTTCATCAATTCGCGAGTCTGCGTGCTGGCCGCTTCCATGCGCCAGTAATGCACGATCTTCGAGCGGCCGCCGGATTCATAGACCAGCGTGCCCAGGAATTCGTGCACGGTCACATTGTGCCCGGTTTCTTCCAGCACCTCGCGCTTGGCGGCGGCTCGCGGGGTTTCGCCATCATCGAGCTTGCCCTTCGGCAACACCCATTCATCGCGCTTGCGCAGCCGCACGACGGCAATCAGCGCCGGTTGTTCCCGCCGCATCACAATGCCGCCCGCCGCCATCACTGGCGCTCTTGCCATTTCGTCCTGCCCGCGCGTTCAAAAAATTGAGAATCCCTATTCTATAACGGCGACGCGCGCGGAATGTCACGATAAAATGAATCTGCGCGCGCGGATTCCTCAACGCGGATTCCTCAGCAAAAGCTGGCCCGCGCGAATTTGTCCCCACTCCGAGACATTGTCGCAAAATTCGAAATGCTCTGGCGCGAGCAGGATGATGGTCGAGCCATGCTCGAACCAGCCGAGTTCGTCGCCCTTGTTCACATTGACGTCGCAAGGGAACGAAAGCGGCCCTTGCGTCTGGCTGTTGAGCACGAGATCGAGAAAATGCAGTCGGATGCTCGCGACCAGAATGGCCGCGACCGGCACCAGGGTCAGCGCGTCGCCGGATGCGAGCCGCGTGCGGATCACCGCACGCTCGTTCTTGCAGAACAGTTTCTCGATGCGCTTGAGCGCGATCGGATTGACGTTCCAGGTGTCGCCGTGGATCAGCGTCACGCGCTCGACATGCGCATCATGGGGCGCGTGGAAGCGGTGATACATGCTCGACGTCAGCCGCAGCGTGATGAACTTGCCGTTGCGGTGGGTCTCGACCAAAGCGGGATCGCCGACAAGATCGATGAGCGAATAAGGCGCGCCCTTGATCTGATAGAGTTCGCCGTCCCTGACGGTGCCGAAGGCGCCGACGATGCCGTCCGACGGGCTGACCACGATCTTCGGGTCGGGGTCGGCCGGCCTTAGCCCCGGTTTCAGCTCGCGGGTGAAGCAGTCGTGCAGGCTCCTGAAATGGGTCTTTTTGGCCTCCGACAGGTCAAGGTCGGAAAACAGCTTCCAGCACAGAATCGAGAAATCCCGCACCAGCGGGTTCTCGATCTTGGAAAACCAGCCCATGAAACGGGTCAGGGCGGCGCGCGGGACGCGGTTGGTCAGCAGGAAGTTGAGGTCTTCCTGTTGGGTTAACGAGGCGATTAGGCTTTTGACTGTCATGAATCTGTCAGCAGGACTGGTTAGCGCTTACGGTTATGGATACGTCGATACCGATTCTTTCGCTCGCCGCGGGTGCCGTCGCCGCGACGGCGGTCGTCGCCCCCAAGGTCAAGGCCAGGCTTGAGCTGTCGCGGGCCAAGCATCGCTCGCTCGCCGGACACTCGAAGATGTCGCGCCGGGTGGCGCGGCTGATCCCGTTCTACGAATTCGAGAGCGACGAGTTCTTCCGCACCGATGGCGCGCCCAACGAAGTCGCGACCCGGCGGCAGGACAGCTTCTTCCGCCTCGCCGCGCTTTACCAGCAGCGCTTCGCCCAGAGCAAGAAGGCGACCGCGGAAGCCGCCCAACACATTTCCGACCTGCAATTCACCCAGGCCTACCGGGTGCCGTTCCAGTACAGCCGGCTGGTGCGCGAGAACCTCGGCGCCGGCTCGCTCCTGCAGGCGTCCTCCGGCGTCACCGTCACCGACCTTGACGGCAATGTGTTCTACGACCTGACCGGCTCCTACGGCGTCAACATCTTCGGCAACGACTTCTATAAAGAGTGCATCGAGATCGGCGAGAAGCGGGCGCACGCGCTCGGCCCCGTGCTCGGCGCCTATCATCCCGTGGTCGCCGAAAATGTGCGCCGGCTCTGCGAGATTTCCGGCCTCGACGAAGTCTCCTTCCACATGTCCGGCACCGAGGCCGTGATGCAGGCCGTGCGGCTCGCCCGCTACCACACCAAGCGCACGCATCTGGTGCGTTTCGCCGGCGCCTATCACGGCTGGTGGGGCGACGTGCAGCCCGGCGTCGGCAATCCGGTGTCGCCGCACGAGACTTACACTCTTGCGGAGATGAGCGAGAAGACGCTGCATGTGCTGCGCACGCGCCGCGACATCGCCTGCGTGCTGGTCAATCCGTTGCAGGCGCTGCATCCCAATTCCAATGCGCCCGGCGATTCCGCGCTGGTCGATTCCTCGCGGCGAGCGCATTTCGATCGCGCCGCCTACACCGAATGGCTGAAGAAGCTGCGCGACGTGTGCACCGAGCGCGGCATCGTCCTGATCTTCGACGAGGTGTTCGTCGGCTTCCGTCTCGCGCCCGGCGGCGCCCAGGAATATTTCGGCGTCCACGCCGACATGGTCACCTATGGCAAGAGCCTCGGCGGGGGACTTCCGATCGGCGTCGTCTGCGGCAAGAGCGAGCTGATGCGCCGCTTCCGCGACGAGCGTCCGGCCGATGTCTGCTTTGCCCGCGGCACCTTCAACTCGCATCCCTATGTGATGGCGGCGATGGACGAGTTCCTGAGCCGGCTCGCAAGCCCGAACTTCCGCTCCGTCTATAACGGCATCGACGAGCTCTGGAACGCGCGCCGCGGCCAGCTCAACGACATGATGGAGAGGGCCGATCTTCCGGTCCGCTTCGCCAATCTGTCGTCGATCTGGACGGTCAGCTACACCGAGCCGTCCCGCTACAACTGGATGCTGCAATATTACCTGCGCGCCGAGGGCATCGCGCTGAGCTGGGTCGGAACCGGCCGGCTGATCTTCAGCCTGAATTACACCGATGCCGACTTCACCGAGGTCGCGAACCGTTTCGTCACGGCTGCGACCAAGATGAAGCAGGACGGCTGGTGGTGGCAAGATGCCTCGCTGACCAACAAGGGCATCAAGCGTCAGATCCTCAAAGAGATGCTCGCCAGCGCGTTCAAGCGCTGAGGCTTTGCTTACTCTCCTCGCACTCGCCGCCACCCTCCCCTGGAGGGGGAGGGTCGATCGCGAATGAAATTCGCGATCGGGGTGGGGTGACGGTCTCTCCTCATCGAACAGTGCCCGAGTGGAGAGATCACCGCACCCCGTCGCGCATTTCGCTGTGCTTATGCGCGCCGACCCTCCCCCTCCAGGGGAGGGTAGCAGCGTGATCGCGGCAGCAGTTCGAAGCGATCTCATCACAGTCCTAAACGTAGATGGCCGGGACGAGCCCGGCCATCGCATCAAGAATATCAAGCCCCACGCTCAGGCGTGCGCTTCTTCCAGCGCCTGGTGCTCGAGGATGTCGAGGCCGGGATCGATCATCTCGCCGCGCAGGAGCGCGAGCGGCGCGTGACGGTAGAGCATGAAGTCGTTGAAGGGATCGGTGATGATCTTGGTCATCCAGACGAGGCCCGTCTCGACGTTGTAGATGAAGAACAGGTGCACGGTGCGGAACAGCAGGCCGCCAAGGCCCACCAGCAGCCAGAGCTTGGCAACCTGACGGACGAACTCGCCGGCTGTAACCCACGGCGTTGCAAGGCCAAACAGCGCCGGATTGATATAAAGCACGACCGGCACCAGCGCCCAGATCGTCATCAGCACGACCTTGCGGCGCAGATTGTAGCCGACCTTGATCTCTTCCTTGTGCTCGTGGGTCGCCTGATTGATTTCGTCGTAGCCGCGGGGTTCGAAGAAGAAGTGGCCCGCCTGGCGCGAGGTCATCGAGACCAGCCAGCCGATCAGCGCGGACATCATCGGATCGATGAACATCATGACATAGCCGACCATGAAGCTGATCGCGCTGACAAAATGCAGGCTCTGGTTGATCCGGCTGTGATGATAATAGCGATGGTCATCCCAGCGCTGGATACGAAGCTGCTCAAGAAAGCTCTTGATCATGGTGAACCCCAAAGGTGAGTCGTGACTGGTCTTACATGAATTCGGTGTACGGTGTGTGACATCATCATAATGTCACACAACCGTAATGTTCGCGATTGCTAAGCGCGAGTGATCGCGCTCTAGGCAGCCGCGGCGATGTCGATTTTGCGGAAACGCACCAGCGAGAAGTGACCGAGCGGCGGAATCAGGCGGCGCTCGACCAGTTCGATGCCCTTGGCGCTCGCGAGCCATTTGGTGTAGCGCGACCAGGCGAATTCGGCCGTGCGGAAACCGAGCCGCGTCACGACCGGCTGCAACCTCCGCTCGATGAAGCGGCGCATGCCGGCATCGGCGCTGACGCGGGTCAGGATGATCAGCTCGCCGCCCGGCCGCACCACGCGGGCGAACTCGTCGAGCGCGGCTTCCGGGTTCGGCACGGCGGTAACGACATATTGCGCCATCACCACGTCGAAGGAATTGTCGGGGAATTCGAGCTTCTCGGCGTCCATCACCGCAAGCCCCTCGATGTTCTTCAGCCGTCCCTCGGCCACGCGCTGCTTCGCCTTCTTCAGCATCGCCTCGGAAATATCGGTGCCGAAGATGCGGACATTGGACGAGTACAGCGGCAGCGAAATGCCGGTGCCGACGCCGACTTCGAGCACACGCCCGCCGATCTTGTTGGTGGCCTGGATCGCGGCATCGCGGCCCTTCGAAAACACGCCGCCGAACACGAGATCGTAGATCGGCGCCCAGCGGTCATAGGCCTGCTCGACCGCCTCGCGGTCGAAATCCAACTGCCTCGTGCCGTCAAGCTTCATGGTCTCTGCCATAGCGTAATCTCACCTGTTTGATCTTATCTTGGTTTTTTCAGCCGCGCACCGGGCTGCGGCCGGCGATGACCGGCGTTGTTCGTGGCGCAAAGCTGGGCTTGAAGATTGCGAGATTGTCCAGGAACAGCTCGGCGCATTTTTCCCAGGAACGTTCAAGAGCAAAGGCGCGGCAGGTCTCGCGCGACATGGTCAGCGCGCGCAGGCAGGCGGCGCGCAAATCCTTATCCAGCGCCCCGACCGGGTGGTCGGCGATGACATCGAGCGGACCGGTGACAGGGAAGGCCGCGACCGGCGTGCCGCAGGCGAGCGCCTCGAGCTGCACCACGCCAAAGGTGTCGGTGAGGCTCGGGAACACGAACACATCGGCGGCGGCGATGTGGGATGTGAGGTCCTGGCCGGTTTTTTCGCCGAGGAATTTCGCGGACGGAAAACGGCGCTCCAGCTCCGCCCGCTGCGGACCGTCGCCGATCACCACCTTGGTGCCGGGCAGATCGAGCGAGAGAAACGCCTCGAGATTCTTCTCGACCGCAACGCGGCCGACCACGGCGAAGATCGGCCGCGGGAAATCGAGCTGCGCCGGCGTGTCAGGATTGAAGAGCTTGGTGTCGACGCCGCGCGTCCAGGCGCCGAGCTTGGTGAAGCCCCTGCCCTCAAGCTCTTCTCGCAGAGAGTTGGTGGCCACCATGGTGGTCTCACCGGCGTTATGAAAACGCCGCAGCACGAAATAGCCCCACGACACCGGAATGCCGGTGCGCACCGAGACATATTCGGGGAAGCGCGTGGTGTAGGAGGTGGTGAAGGGAAGCTTGTGGCGCAGGCAATAGGCGCGCGTCCACCAGCCGACCGGACCTTCGGTTGCAATGTGGATCGCCTCGGGCGAGGCCGCTTCAATTCGCCGCGCGATCTCGCCGCGATTTGGCAGCGCGATCCTGATGCCGGGATAGGTCGGCAGCTGCATCGACGGAAAGCCGTCCGGAGTCAAAAACTCGATCTCGGCGCCGAGCGTCGAAGCCGCACGCGCCAGCGACGTCAACGTACGAACTACGCCGTTGACCTGCGGCCGCCACGCATCTGTTGCAACTACGATCCGCATCGCAGGACCCTGAAAGAGTTGGTTTGATTCTCAGGTCCGCAAAATCGGGCATGGATGTTTCAGGCGTGTGACATCATCAAAGTGTTGCAGAACCTTTTTGATCGGCGCGGCCCGGGTGGAGTCGCGAAACTGTCATGAAACAATTCCCTAACGCGACGAAACCGTTTTGCGTCAGGCGAGCAAATGTCCCGAAACCTTTGACCTGTACTGAAATGAAGCAACGAAACGCTGAACCGGCGGCAAGCCGGTCAGGGCGAAACAGGGGACGACAAAATGCTCACTCTCAACGCATTCATGCGCAATTCCCGCCGCGCTGCCGCCTTCGGTGCCTTCGCAATTGGCGCGATCGCTTTCTCGGGTTCAGCAGCCGCCGCTCCGCAAGCTCCGCTATTTCCGTTCTTTCTGGCGCCGCCGGCACCGTACTCGCCGCCGCCGGCCGTTGAAGCCGCGCCCGATGAGAACGCCACCGTCGAATTGCCAGCTCGTCTGCGCCGCCAGGTCGTGAGCTACGCCACCCGCGAAGCGCCCGGCACCATCATCATCGATACCCCCAACACGTATCTCTACTATGTGCTCGGTAATGGCCAGGCGATGCGTTACGGCATCGGCGTCGGCCGCGATGGTTTCACTTGGTCGGGCGTGCAGTCTGTGACCAGGAAAGCCGAGTGGCCGGATTGGACTCCGCCGCCGGAGATGATCGCGCGCCAGCCCTATCTGCCGCGTCACATGGCCGGCGGCCCCGGCAACCCGCTTGGCGCCCGCGCGATGTATCTCGGCGGCACCGTCTATCGCATCCACGGCACCAACGCGCCGGAGACGATCGGCACCCACGTCTCCTCCGGCTGCATCCGCCTCACCAATCAGGACGTCGCGGACCTTTATTCCCGCGTCAACGTCGGCACCAAGGTGATCGTGCTGCCGATGACCGAACGCCGTGCCGACCTCGCCGCCTCGGTCCGCTGAAATTAACTTATCGTAAGGCGCGTCGATGGCCCCGGCTTTGCCGGGGTCATTTTGTATAGGCTTCCCCGGTCCATGGCGCGCGATGTCGCACTGTCACCGCGCGCTATGGCCTTGTTTGGGCATGATCTTTTCGGATAACCGGTTCCCGCTTGTCCGGATCATGCGCTGGCGCGCGTCTACCCTGCCCTGTAGACTCGCGCTCAAATCAGACAGGGGGGATGATGAACCTGCCGTTTCGGCCCAAAACTGCCTTGATCGCGATCGCCGTGGTCGTGGTTTCCTTTTTTATCAGCCTGAAGGCCATGGACTGGCTGTCGCCGCGCACCACGTTGCCGAAGGCGGCGCAAGTGGAATTGCCGCCGCTGCCGCCGGTCTCGCGCCGCTCCTTTGTGATGGCGCCGATCGCGATCGCGCTGTCCGCTATTGGTGACGCCGCTGACCGCAGCGCGCCGCGCAGTTTCAACGGCAAGGCCGACAATCCGGTGTCGCAGGTGCTGCAGAACGCCGACATCGGCTGGACTGCCTCGCGCGGACCGATCGCGGCGACCGGCGCGCAGGACGTGCTGTCGCTGTCGACGCCGCTGACCGGCAAGCTCAACGTCACCGGCTCGCTGTCGTCGAAGGCCACCGGCGCGGTCGGCGATGCGCTTGCCGGGCTGTTGGGCGCCGACGCGGCCAAGCATATCGGCGGCATCAACATCAAGGCGCTGAACGCCAGCGCCGAGATCAACGGCAATGTCGTCATCACCTCGCGCCCGAAGCTGGCCGCCGCCTGGCGGGTCGAGCCGAATTTGTCGGCGCAGGTTTCGCTCGGCGACACCAGCCTTGCCGTCGCGGGCGCCAAGGTCAACGTGCCGGCGGAGATCAAACCCGTCATCGACCGCACCGTCGGCGAGCAGCTCAACGCTGTCGGCCAGCGCGTCCGCACCGATCCGACCCTGGAGCGCGCGGCGCGTGCACAATGGGCGAAGGCGTGCCGCTCGCTGCCGTTGCAGGGCGGTAGCGCGACTGGCTCGCTGCCCGCGCTCTGGCTCGAGCTGAAGCCGACACAGGCGATCGCGGCGCAGCCGACGATCGACGGCTCGGCGGTGACGGTTACGATCGGCATGGAGGCGGAGACCCGCGTGACGCCGACCGAGACCAAGCCTGACTGTCCGTTCCCGGACAAGATCACCATCGTGCCGCCGACGCCGGGCGGCGTCAGCATCGCGGTGCCGATCGACCTGCCCTTCACCGACCTCAACAAGATCATCGACGCAGAGTTCGCCGGCAAGACCTTCCCGGAGGACGGCTCAGGCCCGGTCGACGTCACCGTGAAACAGGCGAGTGTCGCGCCGGCCGGCGACCGGCTCCTGATCTCGCTCCTGGTTCATGCCAAGGAGAAAAAGAGCTTCTTCGGCTTCGGCGCCGATGCCACCTTGCAGATCTGGGGCCGGCCGGTGCTCGACCAGGCGCAGCAGACCTTGCGGCTGACCGACATCGAGCTTGCGGTCGAATCCGAGGCTGCCTTCGGCCTGCTCGGCGCCGCGGCGCGCGCGGTGGTGCCGCATCTGCAGCAGGCGCTGCTGCAGAAGGCGACGGTGGATTTGAAGCCATTCGCCGGCAATGCGCAAAAGAAGATCGCCGAGGCCATCGCCGGCCTGCAGAAGAACGACGACGGCATCAAGGTGCAGGCGGACATCACCAATATCGCTCTCACCGAGATCGCCTTCGATTCCAGGACGCTGCGCGTGATCGCCGAAGCACAGGGCAGGATCAACGCCGCCATCAGCAAGCTGCCGGGGCTGTGAGATCTCCGAACCTGTAGGGTGGGTTAGCCGAAGGCGTAACCCACCATATCGCCGCCGAAGAAAAGCGGTGGGTTACGCTCCGCTAACCCACCCTACGAGCCTGTGAGCCAATTCGTTTTGTTTCGGCATTCGACGTCAAGGAGCGGCAGGGCCGCTTGAGGGCAGGAGGCCGGCGGCGTCAGGCGGGTATGCTTCTGCGG
>Ga0153954_1000596_pt1 | contig 27050 bp, 19 predicted proteins | sample TSFL038MetaG_FD_102277 | JGI IMG/M metagenome (GOLD analysis project Ga0153954, IMG submission 102277) | Attine ant fungus gardens microbial communities from Florida, USA - TSFL038 MetaG | ecosystem: Host-associated > Fungi > Mycelium > Unclassified | place: USA: Florida, Wekiwa Springs State... | reverse complement strand
GCGAAGGATACCCTTGAGCCGCTCATCCACCCCGTTAACCAGGACGGGACGACGGAATTTCGGGCACCAGACAACGTGGTACTTGCAGGAATAGACGATGTTGTTGTTGCTCTTGAGGTCCATACTTGGATTATACTAAGTGGACTTGTCGAATTCAAGTATTCCTGTACCAAACACGGGACGCCTTATATCCCCAGCCCTCAAGGGCGGGGTATTACGGCTATTTTCTGATAAAGCGACAGGTTTCACGAGCCGGGAGGACCAACGCTTCCGTTTCCGTCTTCGACCCCTATCGGCGATCCAACGGCGGTTCGATCGGCCGCTGGGTGATCTTGTTCTGGGGTTGAGACCGAGAGACGATCAACTGAGGATACGGATAGGCGGGCCACTCTTCTCGGCTAGGGTGCCCCGGCTCGTAGCCGGAGGTGAACCACTGGCGGAACCGGGCCGGGGAATGCGACTCCCCTCGCGAGTTCAGCCATTGAGCATACCGATCCAGATGCTGCGCCATGACGACGCCGTCACCCATCGGCAAGTACAAATAATAGAGTGAAAACTGGCGGCGGGCCGACTCGAGCGAACCGCCCTGGCGAAGCAGTTCGGTGATCGCCGAGACGAGACCTGTTCGCTCGGCTCCCCACTGGCAATGAATGAGCAGAGGATATTCGCACGTATCGATAACTTCGAGCAAGGTCCGCGCTTCGTCCCGCGTGAGCCAGAGGTCGGAGGCCATGTGGATGTCAACCTGCGTGGCACCACCGCTCAGGGTCGCATTTCTTTCATCCTGGTACCACCAATCTTTGGGATTGGCGCCTCGGAGGTTGAGGACGGTCTTGACCCGATGTTGCCGCACGGTCCTGGAGAGCAGGCTCGACGACATCTGCCCCGAGCGATAGATCCGGCCGGGGACGACCGTTCCGAAGTTGGCGGTCTCGAGACGGAAGCCCATGAACAGCATCACGGCGAAGGCCACCGCCGCGATCGAACCGAGGATCCGCCTGCGAATTCGGCGACCACGCATTGTCAGCGTCCTTCCGTGGAGAGTGCTTGGCTTCCTGGGCAGCGAAGGCCTCGATCAGGCGATGGTCGCCGCGATCGGCGCGGGCTTTCGGTCGGGCCCAGGGTAGGTTCGCAACCTCGTTCCAGGCCTGTCTAGCCGACCATCCTTGGTGGCGAATCCGGTAGGCCGCCTGCACGAGACTCGACCGGTGATGTCCGGCCACGCAGTGGAAGAAAACAGGGCCTCGATCGGGATCGGCCAAGAGGTCGGCCGCCTCGACGAGCTGCTCGAGCGTTGCGCTCGACCCGCGCATGGGGACGATGATCCAATCCACGCCCGTCTCACGTACGACCCGCTCCTGGTCGACATACTTCGGGTCATCCCGATTGATGGCCGTGAGCGTGACGATCGTCCGGATCTTCTCCCGGGCGATGATCCTGCGAAGTGGTCCCGGCCGCTGCCAGGCACCTCGGATCACCCGGCCGGGGACGACCATGGTGACCCTCTTCTCAAAAAGGTCGTCCCAAAACGCCGCCGCGCTGAAACCAAGGAGCGCCGAGGCGATCACCGCGCATCGGATTGCAACGCGCCGTCTTGGAGGCATCAACCTGGCCTCCCCTTTGAAATCGCATCCGCACTGTTCCGGAACCCGCCAAAGTAGGGGTTCGCAAATTGTAGCCCGGCGAAGCCACCGGGCAACCCCAACCCCGAGTCCCGACGCGGGGTATGGTCATCACTTCGCGGCATCATGCGAAGCCTTCTTGATCGCAGAGCTGTCGTCTTTCGTCGCGCTGGGGTGTTTCTTGGCATCGACGATCATCTGATTGACCTTGTAGCGAGCGGTCTCGTTGGGATCGATGTAGAACCGAGGGGTCACCGTGGCCAGCGCCGAGAACCCATTGGCCCCTTGGGGAACGTCGGACGTCTTCCGCTTGTAGATGATCCGGCTCTCGAAAATCGGAAGCTCGTCCTTCTGCTGGAGCGATGTGACCTGGTCCAGCTTTCCGAGCTTGATCATTTGATTGAGCGCGGTAAGCGTGGGCTCGGTCTCGAATTCCGTCTTCTTCCCCGTATCGAGGATGCGCTCTCCCTCGATCACTTCTTCCGCACGCACGATTTCATAGCCATCCGGGAAGTGCCGGGCCATCAATTCATGCGCTTGCTTCAGAAAATCCTTCTTGCCGTACATCGTGTTCTTGGGGATGCCGATCACACCGAACTCGCCGTCCTGGTAGACGTAGCGTGCATCGGGCATGCTGGTGCATCCGAGGGTCAACCCCGCAATCGCCAAGCAAATCACCGATTGGAGAATCGTCCGTCGCATTCGCTCCACCCCAACACGGGTCGCATTTCAGGCTCTTCGCTCTCCCTATAGGCTTCCGCCAAGCGCATCGCGGAAACATCGCCGCCCCGTGGAATCGGAGCGAGGCTCACACGGCATCCCCTTCGTGAGCCGGCAGTCACTCGACTGGCAAACCCGAGGTGCGCAAATTCCAAGGCCGATCGAGGTGGGGCTTGGGCCATCGAGCGTGGTTCTACGAGGATTGCGCACATCCGTCAAGAACAACTTGGCCCAATGAATGCGTTACATGAGAAACTCTGACAAGCCTCTGTGTGGCATAGGTCTTGCCGCCTTATCGCTCTGCCGCGTCGGAACCGCGGAAGACAGTCGCCTCATCGGAACGTCGATTTTGACAGCCTCTTGTCAGGCCCATCTCGGCTGTTCCCGAAAGCCTCGGCAGGCCAAAGCCTGCACTCCCGTAGGGATGAGTCGGACGTTCCTCGTGCTGTCTTTTGACAACCGGCTGGCAACGATCATGGTCGCTTGGACAAGAACGACAACACGTGGTTTGGCTCGATGAAGCTCTTGCCTTCGGCCGCCGGACCAGTTCACAATGAGTCATGCTCGAACGCCGATATTTTTGAGTGGTGATCCCAACCGCCGTCCTGCCTGCTCGGCCTGGAGTCCGGAGGACGTCGAAGCGGGTTTCAATAAGGAGGTGCGATGAGCCGGCAATCGGTACGTCGCTTCAGCGAGCTTGCTACGGTGTGGACAGGGAAGGTTGCTCAAAGGCCACGTCTCATCGTAGCTGCCTTGGCGGTCTCGATGATGGCAACCATGGCTTTACCCGTGTCGGGCGCCGTCGTGGATGAGAAAGTCATCGACGACCTTTTGGCCCGAATGACCGTCACAGAAAAGCTCGGGCAACTCCAGCAACTCGGGGGGAACGTCGCGACGGGAGGACTGCTCGACGGCCAAGAAGGGCTGATCCGTCGAGGCCAGGTCGGCTCATTCCTCAACGTCCGAGGCGCGAAGAGTTCCAACGAGGTCCAGAAGCTCGCTCTCGAATCCAGCCCATCGAAAATCCCCCTGCTCTTCGGCTTTGATGTCATCCACGGATATCGGACCATTTTTCCTGTCCCTCTCGGGATGGCGAGTAGCTGGGACCCGAAGGCCGTGGAGCGTGCCTCGAGCATCGCGGCGCGCGAGGCTTCGGCCGCGGGGGTTCGGTGGGTCTTCTCGCCCATGGTTGACATCGCGCGAGACCCGCGCTGGGGGCGGATCGTCGAAGGGGCAGGCGAAGATCCGTATCTTGGGGCCAAGCTCGCCACCGCTCAGGTCCAGGGATACCAGGGGGCGGATTTCGGTGCACCGGGGCGTGTCGCGGCCTGCGTCAAGCATTGGGTTGCCTATGGCGCGGCGGAAGGGGGACGCGACTACAACCATGCCGAGGTCTCGAATCGGACGTTGCGGGAAGTCTATTTCCCTCCATTCCGAGCGGCCCTCGACGCCGGTGTCGGGACATTCATGACCGCACTGAACGACTTGAACGGCATACCCGCCACGGTGAACCCATTCACGCTTGGACAGGTTCTCCGGAGGGAGTGGCGATTCGATGGCGTGGTCCTCAGCGACTACCAGGCTGTTGAACAGCTCATCGAGCACGGGGTTGCGGCGAACGGAGCCGACGCGGCTCGGATGGCGCTCGAGGCGGGTCTTGATGTCGAGATGGAGAGTACGCTGTTCCGCGTCCACGGGGAGCGTCTTCTGCGCGACCGGAAAGTGTCGAGAGCGAGACTCGACGAGGCCGTCCGGCGTGTCCTCCAGCTCAAGGCCCGACTCGGCCTTTTCGAGAATCCCTATGTCGATGAGGCCGTCGAGCAATCCGTGATTCTGAGCAAGGAGAATCGGGACGCCGCGCGCGAGGTCGCGGGACGTTCTCTCGTCCTCCTGCGGAACGAGGGGAATGTTCTTCCCCTCGGGTCGAATGTCCGGTCGATTGCCGTGATCGGCCCCATGGCCGACGATCCCCAGATCCCGCTCGGACCTTGGTTCGCCGATGGCCGGAAGGAGGACACGGTGTCCCTCCTCGCCGGCATCCGGGCCAAGGCCGCCGGGCGCCCCGGCGCGCCGAAGGTCGGTTACGCCAAGGGATGCGAGGCCGAAGGGGGCACCAAAGATGGCTTCGAAGAGGCCGTCCGGCTCGCTCGCGAGTCGGACGTGGTGATCTTGGCCGTGGGCGAGACCGCCGACCGAAGCGGAGAGGCCACGTCCCTCACCTCACTCGACCTACCCGGCCACCAGCTTGATCTGATCAAGGCGGTCCACGCGACGGGCAAACCGACCGTCGTCGTCCTGATCAACGGCCGGCCGTTGACGATCGGCTGGGTTGCGGAGCACGTCCCGGCGATCCTGGAGGCCTGGTTTCCGGGAACCGAGGCCGGCCATGCGATCGCCGACGCCCTTTTCGGCGACATCAACCCCGGCGGAAAGTTGCCGGTGACCTTCCCCCGATCCGTCGGCCAGATCCCGCTCTACTACAACCACGACAACACCGGCCGTCCCCCTTCCGATTTCAAGTACACATCCAAGTACATGGACATTCCCAACGGGCCGCTCTTCCCCTTCGGGTTCGGCCTCAGCTATACGCAGTTCAAGCTCAAAAATCTCAAGCTCAGCAAGCGAGAGATCCCGCCCGAAGGCCGACTCATCGCGAGCGTCGAGGTCGAGAACGTGGGGAAGCGCGCAGGCGATGAGGTCGTGCAGCTCTACATTCGTGACGAGGTCGCGAGCGCATCCAGGCCCGTCAAGGCCTTGCGTGGATTCGAAAGAGTCACGCTCGCCCCAGGGGAGTCAAAGACCGTCCGCTTCGCGATCGGTCCGGAAGACCTGGGCTTCTACACTTGCGACCCGCGATTCATCGTCCACGACATGCAATTCGTCGTCGAGCCGGGCCGGTTCAAGGTCATCGTCGGAACGAGCAGCAAGGACGGGCTCGTCGCCACATTCGACGTCACTGGGTTATGACGTCTGGGGGAGAGGATCGTCGCCGATGATCACCGGCCGTGAACTCCTCGGGGGCGATCAGAGGGTGGATCCTTGCTTCAATCAATCCGTCGCGGAAGGCATGCCGTAACGCATCATCGGAGAGGGCGTTGGCGATCGAAGCCAGGATCATCCCCTGATCGAGGGCCAGAACGCAAGGACTGACCTCCCCGGTAGCCACGTTCACGGAATCATGGAAGCCCTGGAGATCGAAGATCGGGAAGGCCTTGATCAGGGCTCGCAGGTTGGCAAGGGCCTCGCATCGGGCGAACCGGAGGGCAAGAAAGGACGCGTGTGGGGTCACGACGCCTTCGCGTGCCTGGTCGGTCGGTGAACCTCCATTCGATTTCGACCGCAATGCGTTCTCGAAGGTCCGGTAGCCTTCGGCCTTGGTCCCGAGGGCTTCCACGCCATAGGTCTCGTAACCCCCCTCGGGCTTGGACGCAGGGGAAAAGCCCCAGAAGCCGTAATGCCGCACCTTCAGCCCCTGCTCGATCTGGGCACGAACGTAGAGCGTGTGGTTGATTCCCCAACTCCGGGGAGCCCACTGTTCTTCCGGAACGAACAGCGGGACCATCAATGCCTCGAACATGCTCCCGCCCCAGCTCGGCACGATATCGAGCCCTCGATATTCGTAATGCCCTTCGAAAACGGGCACGCCGAGATAGGACCTGACTTCTCCTTTCGGAACCTGGTTCTGCCGCCCCCGATCCGTCGGGAGCGTTCGGTACAGGTGATAATAGTGTTCGGGCGGAACCTGGCCGCGGGCGATCGCAATATAACTGATGATCCTCGGCTCCGTGTTCAGCATCCCGTAAAACGCAGCGAACGTGTGATCGTCGGTGAAGTAGCCGCAATGGAACTGGCCGGGCCGCGCGATGGGATTCGCCGGGTCAAACGGGACGTAGAAGAAAGGGAAGTCCATCGGTGCCAGTAACGCATCAGCGCGGTCTCGAAGCAGCGGATGGACGTTGCGGACCATCATCAGAGCCGCAGCGAGCCAGGCGTTATCCACGCTCGAAAGGAACGGACGGGAAGTGCGGGTCCTATCCCCAATGATAGGCGACCTGGACCTCGTCTCAACTTCGTATCGGTTGAAAAAGAATCCGTGGTCCCGCTCCATCCGACCGAGCGCGTCCAAAGTCGCCTCGAGCCTCCGGTCGGCGTCGGCCGGGTCAATCAATCCCAGTGCCCTGACGGCCAAAGTGGACCAGATGTAGGCGGCAATATCGGTCGGTGTGGTCAACTTCGACGGCCTCCACGCCCCGTGTCATCTTGCGTAAGACGATCGGAAGGCAGACCGTTTGGCTCGGCCATCAACTCGAACGAATGCCAGGTGGCGCGAGCGTACCGGAGCAACTCTTCGCGCTCGCGGACATTCCAACCCTGTCTATCCTCCCGTTCGGAAATATCGTCGGCGGAGGCAATACCGTCTGAGCTCAGTGCCATGGCGCTTACCAACAAGATCGAGGCCAGCAGTCGCCATCGTTGATTCATCGGCTTGCTCGATTTGCTTGTGATCCTAAGACGTCACTGCCACGAGATTTTCTCAGCATATTCCGAACCAGGACGAAAATTGTTCTCCATGGTTCCAAAATTGCACTCCGAGCCATAAAAGCGCGTATAGTTATGAAAGAGCGAGGTTGACTTGTTGTCGGAGTGGCCACCCTGGCTTATTACCGGACCCATGACTGGCCAGACTGGCCAAAAATGATCCGGGGGAGCGACGACGACAACGGGGGTTCGCCATGCCGGAGCTCATTGGATGGGGAAGTGCCCTAATTCTCTTGCCGGCCTTTGGGTTGCAGACCTATCGGCAGTGGAAGAATCGCCATGAGCCGGTGAACCCCTCGGCCCTCTGGTTCTTCGTCCTGGTGCTCATCGGCACCGGGGGGCAAGTCGTTTATAGCTGGATGGTCCGCAACTGGGTTTACCTTGCATTGAATTCGGCCCTTGTTATCAACAACGTGATCGGCCTGGGAATTGCGATCAGGCGTTGGAAAGGGGACGGGCCGGTCGGAACATCTCATTTGTTCTCAGATACAAGATGCAATCAAAGAGCGCCTACACCGAACCCTGGGATGTACTCAGCACCTCTCCCTTTTGGACCTTGGGGACGAGCCGTCATGCGACCTGACGACCGCGACGAAGAAGAGCACCCCGGTTCGCTGAGCGACAATCACAATCACAACCACGAAGACATTCCAAATCGCCAATGAAGACGGGCCTGTTGCGACCACCATCTCCTTGGTCATGGCCACCGACGGCATGAGGGATCAGGTTCATCTCGAGCCTCGGCGATTCGAAGTCGGGCAACCAGCCTCGAAGAGGCAGCGGGGGCCGGCAGGCGAAGAGGGTCATGGCCCGTCCCAAGCGGGACGATTCCCAGGAAGATCACGCCGAGAGACTCAACCGACAGCGATCTCACAAGCGTCGATATAACAGCCGTTTATTCGACCTTCAATAATCGCGCAAGTGCTTATCTTTTCAAGTTGGGAACGACAAGAATTTGTGGAGCTCGGCCCGTAACCCAACTTGGGTAATCGTAGAAGCGGATGTCTCCGGTGATTCCACAAAAAATTGACCAGCGGAGCTTCGACCGAGTTCGTTCGGTGGAGTTCCTCGCCAAGAGGGGTTCGGTCTCATGATCACGATGGAGATATCCAGCGGCAAGACGACGATCATCACCCCCTGCGTCCAACTCCGGTTTTCGTGGGCAGGTGATCGCTGGGAACATGAGATGGTGTCTGGGGGAGAGAGTACGTCCATTCCCAAAATCTGGTCTGTGGATATGGCTTTGAGTCCCGACGATACCCTGAGCCTCGCCTGTCCCGTTTATGAACATCTCGTTGCCAGGATCGACGAGACGAAGATCGGCCGTGCGATCCTGGACGGGCGGTCGGGGTCGAATCTATTCACTGCCTCCTTCTCGGTCGAGGAGAAGCCCGAAGAGGTCGTGATTGGAGTCGAGGTGTCCGACCGCTTCCTCGAACCGGATACATCCCTAGCCGCCGCCTATTTAACCGAGTCCCCCTCCGGGATTACCGAATCGGGCGGGATGGCGACAATGACTTGGGTGACCCCAGAGAGTCGTCTGATCTTCGAGGCCGACCCTCCCGCCGTCATTCAGTCTCATCCAGCAGGTATGGGCACCATCCGCCTCCAGGCGATCACCGCGCCCGAACCGTCTTCGAAGTCGATCCGTCTTCGCTATCGTTGGAGGTGGATCGCCCTACCAACTCACCACATCTGGGACCGTGAGGCGTAAGGATTGGACATCCTCTGGTCGGAACCAGCAGCTTCGCTCTTAGAGACCATCCGGCAAATGAACACTGACATAAGGACACGTTGTTTGGGTGACCGAGGACGAGTCTTCGAGGCCCCGGGGATCAGCCCAAGTTCGTCCCCGGGCGTCGCTGCGCTCCTCCCCGGCCACCCGCCTTTCCTGATTTGCCATGGCTAACCCTCATCCGCATAGCCCCTCAAATTCAACTTATCTAAATGACTTCACGTTTTTCTCAAAAAGCGTCGCTTCTCGTTTTCCGAAGTGGCACGGACAGGCGGACTCACCTGTCCGTCGGTTACCCGCGCCTCGGACAAGTGAGTCTGTTTCCCGCGTTCGAGGATCAGACTCCCGAGGACTCCACCCTGGCCTCACCAGCCTTGGCGCACTCGAGATCGTTCAGGCTGGTGCAACCGGCGGGCAGCTCGGCCTCTTCGACGAGCATATTGGGGATATCGTTGATGATCGCGTACTTCGTTCCGCACCGCGTGCAGACCAGGGCATTGCTCTCGAGGCGGAGAGGGGACTTCTGGTCCATGGGACAGACTAGGAGGGCGAGCAGATCCTGACTCACCATCGCGCGTTCATCCTTCCGCAGAAATTATCAATGACCCAACTTTTCGTAGAGTGGACACCGCTCACCGAGGGCCTTGCCATGATCGGCAAGATGATTGGTGGGTGGTGCGCACCCTACAAAAGCCGGAGCGTTGAAAATAACGAGGGTCACCCACCGGCCTTTCGGCCGAACGACCTGAGGCCGTATTATGGTTCGACGTGTCTCGCCGGTGAAGTCGAATCCCCCAGAACGACTCCAAGGCCAAAAGCGATCGGCAAACGGTCACCGCACCAAGCTCGAGACCGCCACGGTATTTCGGTGGTCTTGGTCGGATCTTCAAGAATCTCTGGACCTGTCTCGATGACGAATGGCTATATCGTCCGCTACGGCCAGATGCGATTCCTCGGCGAGTTCGCCGGATTGGCCGACCAGGTCCACCCGCGAGGGGAGAAGGTCCTGCTGAAGAGCGAGCGCGGCACCGAACTTGGAGAAGTGCTCTGCGCCTCGACCGACCGTACGGCCAAATTCCTGGAAAATCCGTCCCGAGGAGAAATCCTCCGTCTCGCTTCCAGTGAAGACCTGGAAGCCTCGGCTCGGCTGGCGGAAGACCGGGAACTCGCCTTCGCCGCGTGCCGCGAGTTCATCGCCAAGCGCAAGCTCCAGATGGATCTCGTGGACGTGGAGGTCATCCTGGGGCGAGAGCGGATCGTCTTCTACTACCTCTCCGAAAAGCGGGTCGACTTCCGCGAACTCGTCAAGGATTTGGCCCGTGCGCTTCATACCCGGATCGAGATGCGGCAGATCGGCGTTCGTGACGAAGCGAAGCTTTTGGCAGACTACGGAGATTGCGGCAAACCGGTCTGCTGCAACACCCACCTCTCGCGCATGCCTCCCGTCTCGATGCGGATGGCCAAGCTCCAAAAAACGACTCTAGACCCCTCGAAAATTTCGGGGCGTTGTGGTAGACTCAAGTGCTGTCTACGTTACGAGTTTGATACCTACCAAACTCTCGAGCGCGAATTGCCGGCCGTCGGCTCGAAAGTGGTTACCCTCCGTGGTCAAGGCCGGGTTTTGGCTTTGGAAGTCCTCGCCCAAAAAGTGGTTGTTGAATTCGAAGACCGCCGCCGGGTCGTCCTCGGACCCCATGAGATCCTCGGCGTCGAGAAATCGCAAACACGGCCCCTCAAGGACGAGGACGACGATCGCATTGAACAATGATTTTAGTTTGATGCGTCCGGAGCACGGGGACTTTTTTCATGAGCCTTCGCGACGATTTGGCCGGGGTCCTGGCAAGCGACCCTCGGTATCCCATCCAGGCCTATGCTTTTGTGTTCGAGGCCCTCGAGTTTACCAAGACCGTCAAAAAGCGGTCTCCATCCCGCTCGAACGCCCGCCGTCTCAAGCCCTCGGCTCACGCCCACCACGTCAATGGCCGCGAGCTTTGCGAAGGGGCCCGACGCCTCGCGCTCCGCGACTACGGCCTCATGGCCATGGGTGTCCTCAATCTCTGGGGGATTCACTCGACGTCCGACATCGGCGAGATCGTCTATAACCTGATCGCCTCCGGCGACCTTGAAAAAACCCCCAGCGATTCCCGAGCTGATTTCGATAACGTCTTCGACTTCGAAACCGCCTTGCGACGCAACTACGTCCTGGCGCTCGACGAGGTCGCCTGACACCGTCATCGTCAGATGAGTGGCCGGCATTCGCTCGTAACGTTGGCAGGGTGTGCCGCTCCCGTATAAGATTTTCGCAGGATGCGAAATCGGGCTGGCACTCCCCCTTCAGCCTGGCCAATCGCCCCCGGGCCTCAGGAATAGAGAGGTTCGTTCCATGGAATTTCGCCGACTTCGCTTTTTCGCCGCACTGGCCCTTTTCACCCTCTGGGTCGCTTCGCTGACCGCGCTCGCGGTCCACTCGGCACAACGCCCTCCGCTCAAGCCCGCGGCGTTCGCGCCGCGATGATCTCCGTCCCAATTTCCCCTCTGCGCCCGTAATTCTTCGACGAGAGCTCGCGATCCCGGAGCCTGACTGGCCCCCCCCCTTGCATCCAAGCATTTTAGACTCGCATGGCTATGCGAGTCATCTTTTGCTAAATTGGGGGGATGAGGACATGCGGCGTTTCGGTGTGGGGATGCTTGGAGTGATCCCTTGAGACGGGCATGTCTATTTTGTTGCGCACTGCGCAAGGTTGTGCCGGAAGACTTCGGGAGCGTAACAGCCGGACCAGACCGCCGACTGATTCGTCGCCAATAGGAACCAGCTCCCCAATTTCAGTCCCAGGATCGATCATGCAGCCGACGACCATCAGCTCCTTCGACGGGAAGGAGTCGATGATCCTGAACGAGACCGCGACCGTCCGCGGACCGAACGACCTCATGTCCCGCTACGACGCGGTCTTGGGGGAACCACGGCTCTCCTGGATTGAGAGCCACCGCGTAATCCGCCGCCTCGGGTCCGGGGGACAGGGTGTTGTTTATCTGTGTGAGCGGCTGGGAGCCGACCAGTTCACGCTCCCCGTCGCCCTCAAGGTCTTCTCGCCCGATCGTTATGACGGGGCCAACGCGTACGACGACGGGATGGCCCACATGGCGCGTGTCGCCGTCCGGGTCGCCCAGATTCAGCAAGACAACCTGATCGACGTCCACAACTTCGTGGAGTTCAATCGCATCAGGGTGATGGAAATGGAGTGGGTCGATGGCTATGACCTTCACCGGCTCCTGACCCCCTCCATGCTCAGGCGTTCCCGGGAGCGCGTGCACGACAAGCGCTGGCAGTATCTCAACGACGTGATCGTCACGGCGGGACCGGCACAACCCAGATTGAAGCCAGGGGTCGCGATCGCCGTGCTTCGCGACTGTCTTGCCGCCCTCTCAGCGCTCCACCGCGAGGGGATCATCCACGGCGACGTCAAGCCGTCGAACGTCATGCTCAAGCGGACCGGCAACGCCAAGCTCGTTGATATCGGTGCGGCCTTCGACATCAAAGAAGGTTCAAAGATGCGTACATACACTCCCGCGTACGCATCGCCCGAGGTTCTCGAAGGGGCGGAGGGATCTCCCCGGTCGGACCTCGCCAGCCTCGGCTATGTCCTCGTCGAAGTGCTCGCCGGTACGCCGCTGTTCGCCAGCCAGCGAACTCGGGAAGAGTTCGTGCAAGCGAAACGGACTTTCCCCGACCGGCTGCCCGAGATTTTGCCGGAAGACGTCGTCCGCAACGAGCTCTTGATGAGCCTGATCCGCGGCTTGATCGCGGCCGATCCTTGCGACCGCTTCCCCAGTGCCGAGGCCGCCGACCTCGTCGAGCAAGGGGCCGCGAACTTCCAGCGCCAGCTCGTCAAGAGTAACCTCGCCAGCGAATACGACAACGAGATCCGCGTTTGGCTGGAGGAGTTGGAGTGATTCCCGGCATCCTTACCTCGCAAGACGCCGAGCCCCTCGAATTCGAGACGACGGAGAAGCCTCGGTGACCCGCGCGAGCTCGGGACCAAAGCCGGAGCGTCTGCGAGGCGTCATCGAGCTCCCCTTGGTCCTGGGTGAGCGGCGCTACCGGGCCTGGATCGGCCGCGGCAAGGGACAGCAAGCAAACCTCGGCGTCTACGCCAGCCGATGGTCGGCCGCGTTTGCTTACAACGTGGCCGCACAGGCCCTGTTCGGCGAACGGCGGCCGAGCAACGAGATTCCCGAAGCCGAGCAGCTCGACGCGGAAGAAGTTCGCGCGATCACCACGCGGGTACGCCTGCGCCTCGGCCTGGAGAAGCACCAGCCGAGTCGAGTCGCGCGGCCTCCTTCAACCGACCAGCTCCGAACGCTCTTCGAAATCACGATCCTCGGTTTCTGGCGCCATCAGGTGGCGTCCCATGAGTCGGATCCAGGGCGAGAACTCGGCCTCGCGGCGAACCGCCTCGTCGAGGCGGCTCAACTCCTCTTCTGGAGCCGCTCCCCCCAGGATCCGACGCCGCTCGAGGTGATGGAGGAGATCCTTTCCCTGCGGCTCGACCGGACCTTCCGCCGGGCCGAGCTGACCCGGGCCGTGCTCGATGACGACGGCGACGACGCGCTCAGGCTCGCCCGTTGGCTCGTTTATCCCGACACGCTGATGGGAGGGATTGGCTTTCGCGAGGCGATCGCCCGGCTCTATCCCGACCGTCTTGGCACCGTCTCCGCCGAACCCGGTTCGGCCTCGGTTCCGGGCTGGGCAGCCATCCTCGGGGTGGCGCCACCGCTCAGTCCGGAGCGGATCCGGGACGCCTATCGCACCAAGTCCAAAACCGTTCACCCCGACCTCGGCGGCAGTCAGGCGGAATTCATCCGTCTTCAAGCCGCCTACGAAGAAGCCCAACAGTTCTTCGCCTCGCGCGCTCAGACCTCCTGACGCAAAAGGTTCGGGCTGTCACGAAAGGTTCGGTGCCAGGCCGTGGCTCATCTTCGAGACCCTGGCGCGATTCACGCACCAGGGTCTCGAAGAGAATTTTAATTACCAACTCCCGAAGGAGCCTCACTCATCGTCTCGGGCCGGGAAGTGAACCCAGAACGGGCTGGCCCAGGCGAGTTCGCCGTCGTCCTGAATGGCACGGACGTAGTACCAGCTCAGGCCGCCGGGACGGTCTTCACTGTCGGTCCACTCGAACTCGACGCGTTGGCGATTCGGTTCGGTCGAGAAGACGTAGACGAAATCCTTGATGATATCGACACGCGTGACCGGCCGGGTGCCATGAACGAGAACGTTGAGCTTGACGGGTCCGTTGGCGACGAACTCGTCCCCCATCAGGTGGTTGCCCGAGCGGACGTCGAGCACGATGTTGTCGGTGGCACCGTAGCAGTGCCGGCGTTTGAAGGCATCGAAGACCGCCTCGCGGCTGGCGTTCTCAGCGACGGCAACGGCGTAGCTGATGTGCGTCGAGATATGGTCGCTCGACGCGAGGTAACCGAGACGGTATTGCATCGCGAGTGCGTTCCAGATCATGCCCAGGGGCTTCCAGCCGCCGATCGCTTCGCCCGGACGACGAGCCGCGCGAGGCGCTCCGAGGTGCTCGTACGAGTTGCGGTGCCCCTGGAAGATCTCGACCATCGGCTCGAATTGCGAATTCACGTCGCGCCAGTCGGTCCCCATGCCGGTCGCCGAGGTGTGCGAGGCACAGATGCCGCCATGCTCTTTCAAATAGTCATAGAGCATCAGAGTATCTTCATCGACGACTCCGGTATCCCCGACCAGGCGAGGCAGGGTCCGGATCCCTCGTTTCGGGAACATCACGTTGCGATGCCCGTGGGGGTACACAACGCTGCGCTCGTAGGTGAAGAGGGTTGTCATCGAAGGGCTGTTGTAGAGGTCGGTCAGCTTCTGCGAGAGCCACCAGGTGTACTCCTTGCCGCCGCCGTTGTCGTGATCGCCGAAGCCGATCCAGTCGAGCTGAGCGGCGTCGATCGCGTAGCGCCAGAGGTCTTCGGCCGAGCCATCGGAACCGCCATCTTGAGAGATCTCGGTGTGCCGGTGGAAGTCACCACGAATCAGGCGGTAATTCTTGCCCGCGAGATCGATCCGGTGGTTGCGAACCCGGTCGATATCCGCCTGCTCGTTCGGATGGACGGCCGGCGCCGTATCGACGTTAGGACGCAAGGCGTAGGCGATGTCGGCGACAGGCGTTACCGCGCCATTCTTGGCGTTCGGCGTCAACACAGCGACTTCCAGGTCTTCATTGAAGACGCCGTTCGGAGTGCCGGGAGTTCCTGACTGGGCCCAGAAGCGTCGGGTCAGCTCGGGGCTGAACTCGACCTCGCGACGGAGCCGGCCATCGGTGCTGTAGACGATGAGCGCCGGACCTTGCGACGGCGACACGAGCGCCGGGCGGTGGTCAAGCAGGCCGTCGCTGCGCGGGAGGAACTGCACCGGCTCCCACGTTTTCCCTGCCAGAGAGGTGACGTACTCGACCCAGACGCCTCCCACGACCATCACGGCGTTATTCCCCCAAACGGCCTCATGCCGATGGCGGAAGGCGAGCCAGACCCGGCCGTCGCGATCGACGGTCAGCCTGGGGTAGCTGTTCATCTCACGGAGCTCGTAGGTCTCATCCGCGACCGGGTCGGCCGCGTCGTAGACACGGTCCCCCTCGACGCGACGCACCTTCACGTCGGCCGCACGATAGAGGGTCGACCCTTTCCCCTTGAGCAGGTTCTCGGCGTCCTTGCCCCAGTTGTGGGTGCGTTCCTCGAAGGCGACCCAAGCATTCCCCTTGGGATCGATCGCCAGGCTGGGACGAGCCTCGTAACGCGACGAACCGGCGACGACGATCTCCTTTCCGGCCTTCGCCTGGACGTCCCACCTGTAGAGGAGAACGTCGTAGTTCCCTTTCGCATAGGTGTCGTAAGCGACATGCACATTTCCTTGACGGTCGATCGCCAGGGAGGGAGACCACTGGTTCCCGGCGGCCTTGCTTACGGCCTGGGCTTGCTCGAGTCCCTCGAGCGGCCCGAAAAGGATCTGAGCGCGTCCCTGGCGCCAGGCCTGCCAGGCCGCCCAAACCGCTCCATCGGGGGCGGTGGCGAGAACCACATCGGTGTCGGCGCCCGGGTCGGTGGTCAGCCGCTCGGGTTGCGACCAGGACTTGGCAGCGGCGTCATAGCGACGGCGGAAGAGGTCCCAGTTCCCCTCGTTGTTTTCGGCCCAGGCGACGACCACGGAGCCATCCCCCGCGACGGCGATCGAGGGCCGCCAGAGGTCGAGGCCGGTTTCGGTCACGTTGATCGGCTCCTCGGCCTTCCCGTCCTTGAGGCGAATCAGCCGGACCTGGTCACCGCCTCCCTGGGGCTGCGACGCCGCGAAATTCTTGGGCCGACTTTGGTAGGATTCGAGGACGTCGGGACCTCGCGGTTGGTGCTCGATGTAGGCGATCCAGGTCGCCCCTTGTGCATCGGTCGCGGCCGAGGGAAAATCCGCCTGCTCCGGACCGTCCTGGAGCGGGATGCCGGTCGGAACGCGCTGGACTTCGGCTTTTCCGTAGAGATATTTTAGCGTCTTGCCACCAGCAGTATCCGCAAGCCGAACCTCGAATCGGCCTCCATCCGTCTCGACGGTCAACGTCGCATCCGACGGCGCTTTGACTCCCACGATGACACCGGTGGGAGTGAACCCCGCGCCTACCGTGCCCGGGCCCCCCTTGGCCACCGCCTGATTCTTCGCCTGAGCCTTCTTCGGCGCAGCCTTGCGAAGAATCCGGTTCTTGGCCTCCCACGAGTCTCGACCCGTGACCTGGTCCCCTTTGCGGAAGCGATAGCCCTCGACGCTTGCGACTTCCCCCTTATCGAGTTTGACCTTCCCGCTCCAGTTTCGACTCTGGGAGTCTCCAACCCCCAGGAGGATGCGCAGCGAGACGACTTCGGGGTCGAGCGTTCGGTTCACGGGGGCCGGATCTTCTTTCTGGGCGAAGACCGCCGAAACCCCCAGCACTCCGGAAATTGATAATGCAAACGCTAACAATCGTCGCATATCCATCATCGTTTCCCTCAGGGTTTTCCCTTCACCTTCTGTCTCTCATAAGTGGTTCACGAACGGGCTGCCGGCAGATTCTCTGGGTTACTTCCATCTCGCAACAGGCTCACTCTCCTGAACCGGAAAATGCCGTACGAGGGAAGACCGCGCGACTGGAGACGAGGAGGAATGCTCAGACAGCCCGGATCTCCATCTCGTTTCTCGGCGGATCACGGGAGAGTCAAGGATTCGGACTGGTCGTTTCCTCACCGGTCTCCACCGTGAGACTGCCGGATGAAACCGGAGGCGCTTCGGGTTCTTGGTAGTTGGCGGGAGTGCCGTATTTGGCTTTGGGTTGGTGCCCTCGGATCGTCTCGACGTCGGTCACGAGCCAACCCCCGGGGCGTCGGTCAACGCGATAGGTTTGGCGCTCGTTCCTGTCGGTGTAGACGGTCTCGACGGTGACGCGGGCGGAGTCCTCCCCCTCGGATTCGGCGGCGAAAACCGCGTGGCTCTTGCGCGATCGCGCGGCGGTGCGAAGCGACTCGGCGAAGGTTGCGCGGCCCCGTTCGTCGACCTCCCGTTCCAGGCGCTGGCGGATCGGCCCGTCGAACGCGGCCAGGTACTTGGTAACGTCCCCCTCCCAGGCCGAGTCGAGGAGGGTTCGGATCCGGTCCTCGGCCGGGTTCGCCCCCTTGGTTTCGGTTTCTCCGGCAACGGGTCTCGATTTCGACTCCGACTCCGACTCCGCCCCCGACTCCGAGGGCGGCCGGCGCAGCCCCGACCAGGCCAGAATGCCCATCAGCAAGACCGTCAAGACACCCGCCGCGAGCCGTCTCATTCTCCTGGCACCTCCGAAAGCTGCGTCGAACTCAAGGACGCTTTTCCTGCCCCGTCTCCCCATTCTCGCCTGCCGACATCTCGGGTTTTTCATCCGAGAAAAGGCTGACGTCGAGATCCTGGCCGGGTGCGACAACGACTTTCCTGGAAAAACGGGGCAAGAGCACGGCCAGGGCTTCGAGGTAAAGCCTCTGCCGGGTCGCGACGAGATCCTTGCTCGACTCACCAAGGACCTTGGTGAAGCGATCGGCTTCCCCCTTGGCGAGTTGCACCAGGCGTTCGTGCCGGGCGGCGGCGCGGTCGGCGATCTCTCGAGTCCGGCCTTGCGCGTCGGCGGCCGCCTGTTCGGCGTACTCCTCCGCGCGCGTGACCGCCTGACGCAGGTCGCTCCGTGCGCGCGAGGCATCCGCAAACGCAGGCGCCACGGGCACGGGAGGGGCAACCCGCCCCAGTCGCACCGCCCGGATCGAAACACCGAGTCCCAGCAGATCGGCACGGTCCTGGAGAGCGCGGAGCATGCCGTCGGCAACCTCGGCCCGCCTGGTCGTCAGCACGTCGTCGATCGTCCGTCCCGCCAACGCGCGGGTCAGCGCCGACTCGGCCGCCGCGGCCAGGGTCGCGTCGACCGTGGGAGCCGTGAATAAATACTTGACGGCATCGAGCACGCGATACTGCACGATCGCCTGCGCCGAGACGAGATTCAAGTCTCCCGTCAAGAAGTCATCCCCTTCAGGGTTGGGCGCCTGCGACAAAGGGGCCGCCTGGACGTCGCGCGCCCCGACCGTCAGGGTCCGGGTCTGACCGGGTTTGACTCGATCGAGGCGGTCGAATCCCCAAGGGAGCCCCCAATGGAGTCCGGGTTCCCAGGGTTCGCGCAAGACCGCCCCGAGCCGGCGCACCACGCCGACTTCGTCTTGCTGGATCACGGTCAAGCCCGTGGCGAGATAGGCCGCCAGCCCCGCGCCGACGCCGAGGACGAACCAACGCTTCATGGGGTTGCTCCCCCGGACGGCTGCGGCGTCGTGGCCGTTCGCTCCTCGCGACCGGTCCGCGTCACGGTTGGAGGAGTCGTTGTCTCAGGGATCCCCTGGGTCAAGAGCTTCAAGAAAGCGCTTTCCGCCGAAAGCACCAGCGTCGTCTTGCTGTCGAGAGCCGTACGGTACGTCTCCAGCGTCTTGAGGAATTGATAGAAGGCCGGATCCGCGGAGTGAGCGGCGTTGGCGATCCGAGTGGCCTCCGCCTCTCCCTCACCGACGATCCTCGCGGCCTCGGCCTCAGCCTCGGCGACGGTCCTGGCTCGTTCCAGATCGGCTGCGCTCCGGATCGTGCGGGCCTTGCTTTCCCCTTCGGCCCTGGTCTTCGCGGCCACTTTCCTCCGTTCGCTCCGGATCTGCTCGAAGACGGCCGTCCGCACCTCCTCGGGATAATTGAGCCGACGGAGCCGGACGTCGACGACCTTCAGGCCATACTCCCGCGCCGCCTGCTCCGCGATCCGGGTCGTCACGTCCGTCATCAACGCATCCAGTGCCGAGTGCTGTTCGACCCGTACCAGGGCGGCCAACTCATGACCACCGAGTTCGGCCGCCAAGACGGAGGCCGCCATGTCTTCGAGCCGGGCCGAGGCATCGGCCATCGTCCGCACCGAACGCAAGAATTGTTCGACGTCGGTAATCCGCCAGTTGACGTACCAGGCCACCTCGAGGTTCTTCTTGTCCTGCGTCAGCATCTCGCGAGGCGGCGGCGCATCGAGCTGAAGCCGCTTATCAAACCCGCGCCGACTCTGATACGGCCACTTCCAATGCAATCCCGGCTGGTCGATCAAGCGCACCGAGCGCCCAAACTCCGTGACATAAACCGCCTCCGTCTGATCGACGATCACCACCGAGCGGGCCAGGGCAACCAAAGCTGCGAGACCGACGAATAGAGCCATCAACGTCGACCGACGCATGATCGGCTCCGACCGGCTCGGTTCAAGATGCTGGTGCATTCGGGACGTCCTCGGAACTTGCTGGCGGAAGGATCTCGTTACGAACGTAGGCGCGGAACGAACGAACCAATGCCGTCTTATCCATCGTTTCCGCCTGCCGGATGAACTCGATAACTTTGGCAACCGTCAGTTGAGGAAAGTTCAGGCTCGATTCAACGGACTGATAGTCGCCGTTGGACTGAAGACTCAAGAACCGGAGCGACTTGCCGTCGTGCCGCCAAACCTCGGGGATTCCCAGCGCCGCAAAGATCTTGAGACGGGAGAGAGAACTGCTTGTCACATCAACCTCAACGACCAAGTCGGGCCGTGGGTCTACCGCCAGATCGAGGTTCTCTTTGCCACACATCCAAACGGCATGGTCACGCAGCCAGAAACATTCGTCAGGCTCTGCCCCCTTGCTTAAATCGTGTCGTTTCAGAGTCGTCGTTCGCCCACCCTCGACGGGAATATTCAACTCGTCACACCACGTATCAACCAGTCGAGTGAGAAGATAGCCGAATCGATCGTGGCGGAAGGTCGGCGACATGATTTCCATATTCCCTTGATCGTAGATCACACGAATAGGACGATCGCCAACGATCCGAAGCATAGCCTCGTAATCATCCCAGGAAACTTCGTGGAAAACGAAGGGGTGATCGCTGGTGGCTGTGGCTGGAAGGTTTTCGATGGTCGCGGCCATGGAGGAACCTCCTTTTCTCAATCTTCAGGGACCGTGACGACCCGCTCGGCAGGGGGTTGAGCCAGAGCTCGGCCCAATCCGAGACGATCGGGGTCGGCGAGCCAGACCTGGCGACGGCCTCGGGCACGGGGGTCGAGGATCAGCTTGGAGCGACCGGCAAAGGCGCTGGCGAGGGTGTCCCACAAGAGCCGAAACTCGGACAGATCGGGACGCGAGGCGTGCGCCGATTGGCGAGCGAGGAAGGCTCGGCGTTCCCCCTCGGCCCGGTTCTTGAGTTGAGTCGCCTGGGTGGCGGCGGCATCGCGCTGGGCTTTGGCCTCGGCGAGGGCTTCCCAGTTTTGTTCGGCAGCGTAGGCTTCGGCGTCGTTCCGGAAGCGGTCGGCGTCGGAGACGGCCGTCGAGACGTCGCGGTAGGCCGGCACGACCTCGCGCGGGGGGTGAGCGTCAACGACCCGCACGCGGTCGATCGCCACGCGAGGTCCTGAAGCCGCCAGGCGCTCACGCAGCCGGCGAGCGACGTTGTCTTCGAAGTCGCGCCGGTTCGCCACCAAGATCTCTTCGAGTTTCGTATGGCCTACAGCCTCGCGAAACACCCCTTCGGCCACGGCGACCACGCTGGGTTCGATCGCCGCCACGTTGAACAAGAGGTCGGCCACCGCGGCCTCGGTGTAGTGGTATTCGACCACGCCGGCGAGCTCCACCAGGTTCTCGTCCCCCGTGAAGAAGAGCGCCGATTCGTCGCGACGTGCCCCGTGCGAGGCATTCCAGGCCACCGAACCGCTCGTCCGCGAGGGAGGACCTGCCAGCCCGACCCGCGCCACTCTCACGGTGTCGGGCTCGACTTTCAAGACCGTCTCCCAGGGAGCCGGGAATCGCACGTGCAAGCCAGGCCCGAGTCGAGGAGCCCGGTATTGGCCCCAACGCTTCACGAGCCCGACTTGCTCAGGGGCGATGACCGTGATTCCCGAAACCAGGTAGCCGACAATCGCGAGTACGCCCAGACGACGCACCCAGGCTCGACGGTGTTCCCAAACCCAGTGGGAGAGATTCGAAGGGCGGCAGCTTCGGCAAACCAGGATGAACCGATCCGCAAGTCGGGCCGCCCCTCTCCCTTTCCAGCCTTCAAACCCGAGCAACCGGAGCGCGTTGAGCAAGACAAGGAGCGACCCGATCTGATGAAAGATCGCGGCGGCGACGGGTCCCAAGAGTCGCAGACCGGCCAGCACGACGGCCACGGCATTCACGCCAAATGCGAATATCAGGATATTCTGGCGAATCACCCGAACGGTGCGCCGGGCGACGTCGATCGCCTCGGGGAGCGGCCGAAGCGGATCCCCCATCAAGATCACGGAGCCGGCCTCGGCCGCGATGTCGCCGCCGACTCCCCCCAGCGCGAGGCCGGCGTCGGCCAGGGCGAGCGCCGGCGCGTCGTTGATCCCGTCGCCGATCATCGCCACGACGCGGCCTTCGTGCTGGCGACGATGGACCCAATCGGCCTTGGCGGCGGGAGTCAGTTCGGACTCAACTTGCTTGATATGAACCTTCTTGGCGACCGCAAGCGCGGGGGCCGGACGATCGCCGGTGAGGATCGTCAGGTCGTGGAGGCCGAGATGCTTCAGGTCGTGAACCAGGTCGTGCGCCTCGGGCCGCACACGATCGCGGGCTCCGATGACGCCGGCAATCTGGCCGTCGACCGCCACAAGCAAAGCCGTCTGGCCGGCTTGATCGAGACCCTCCAACCCCTTCTCGACATCCTCGGGCAGGGCGATGTCATGCTCGCGAAAGAGGCGAAGGTTGCCGACCAGGACATACCAGCGCCCCCCTTCCCCTCGGATCCGGGCCGAAACCCCGGCCCCCGGCTGCGCGTGGAAATCTTCGACCTCGGGGACATCGAGATCGCGCCGATTCGCCTCGGCGACCAGGAGCCGGGCCAGCGGATGCTCGCTCGGCCGCTCGGCCGCGGCGGCGAGCCGGAGCAGGTCATCGTCGTCCCAGGGGGTCAAGGCGATCAGGTCGCCGAGTTCCGGTTTCCCCTCGGTGAGCGTCCCCGTCTTGTCAAAGGCCAGGGTATCGACTCGCGCCAGCCGCTCGAGCGCCGCCCCTCCTTTGACCAGGACGCCTCGCCGCGCCAGGCGGGCCGTCGCCGCCAGCACGGCGGCGGGGGTCGCGAGCACCAGGGCACAAGGGCAAGTCACGACAAGGACCGCGAGCGCAGGCATCAGGTCGATGGCCGGAGCCGCTCCTTCGCGCGCCCAGCGCCAGAGCGGCCCGAAATTCGTGCCCAGAAAAACCAGCATCGCCGCGATCAGCACGGCGGGCAAGAATCGACGCGCATAGCGATCGGCCGTCCGCTCCAACGGAGATCGCTTCCCCTGGGCGTCGGCCAGGAGACGGATCACCTGCCCGAGGGTCGTCTCCGCCCCCACCTTGTCCGCGCGGACCTCAAGCCGACCGAACTGGTTGAAGGTGCCCGTGTAAACGGGGTCCCCCTCCCCTTTGTCGACGGGCAATCCCTCGCCGGTCAGCACCGCCTGATCGACGGCCGAACGTCCCGCGACCACGGTACCATCGACGGCGATCCGCTCGCCGGGACGAACCACGACGACGTCCCCGACCGCCAAGGCCTCGGCCAGAACCTCAACCTCTCGGCCGTCCCGAACAACCCTCGCCTGGCGAGGCCGATATTCCAGGAGCTTCTGGATCGCCCGCTGTGCGCGTTCGAAGGTGAAAGCCTCAAGGCATTCGCCGAACAAAGCGATGAAGACGACCTCGGCCGCGACGAAGTACTCGCCTAAAACGCCTGCGGCCACGCACGCAACCGCCAGGGCGATATCCGCGCCAATCTTCCCTTCGAAGAGTGCGGCGAGGGCGAGGTAGACCACCCTCCCCCCACCAATGAGCGCGGCGATGAGCGAAAGTGATACGCCGAAAGGCCTGCGCCACTCGCTGCCCCAAACCCCCAACACCAGGTCGAGACCCAGCAGCAGGCCGACCACCACGGTCGTACCCACCAACCAGCGCAGCTCCGCCTCATGGTCGTGGTGATCATGCTCGTGGTCGTGATGAGCGTGGCCCATCCCCATCTGAGCTGGTTGGTACTCGCGATGCACGTTCGATCCTAACTTGCAATAAGAATTCCAGCGTCAATGAGATCGCAAGCGGCGATCAACACGCCCCTCTTAATTGTCTCGACTCAACAGCCCTGCGTCCATCGCCCACCAGGCGCTTAGCAGGCCAAGGCAAAACCATTGGTGGGCAGTGCCCACCCTACCAATCAAAGCATGCGACCGTTTTTCCGTGCTCACATGATAGTCGGAGGGAAGGCCTCGCCCACCTGGTAGTGGGCGAGGCAAAGCCATCAGGTTGATTGAGGCAACACATTGGCGGGCAGTGCCCACTCTACATGATTACTTTTCACAGGTGATCCAGAGCGGCGAACCCCAGGCGAGGTTGCCATCGGCCTGTTCGACTCTCACGTAATAGTAGTGCGACTCCCCGGGTTTGGCGTCGTCGTCGGAGTAGCTGAGCGCCACCTCGGCCCGATTGGGTTCGGTCGAGAAGGCGTAGGCGTTGTCGCGAATGACGTGCACCTTGGCCACCGGAGCCGTGCCGTGGATCTGGATTTCGAGCTTGGGCTTGGCCGAGGTTGTAAAGGTATCCCCCATCAGGTGCTCACCCGAGCGAACGACGAGGATGATGTTGTCAGTCGCCGCGTAGCAATGCCGCTTCTTGAACGCGTCGATGATCCCCTGGCGCGAGACCTCTTCGGCCAGCACGATGGCATAGCTCAGGTGGGTGCTGACGTGGTCGCTCGAACTCTGGAAGCCAAGTCGGTATCCCTTCTTGAGCGCGTTCCAGATGAAGCCCGAGGGTTGATACCCGCCGATCTGCGTCTCAACCGACGGCGAACGCGGAGCCCCCTGGTACTCGTAGTTGTGGCGATGCCCCTGGAAGATCTCGACGACCGGCTCGACCTCGGGATCGTTGTCGCGCCAGTCGGTCCCCATGCCCGTCGCCGAGGTGTGCGAAGCGCAAATGCCGCCGAAGTGCTTCAGGTAGGCATAGAGCAGCTTCGTATCCGGCGTACCGGCCTCGGCCGTCCCGGGCAGCTCGCCACGAGGCAAGGGGCGGATCCCCCGCCTGGGCATCATCACGTTACGGTGGCCGTTGGGGAAGACCACGCTCCGCTCGTACGTCTGCGCAGCGACGAAGTGGGGCGCGTTGTGATGCAGATCAGTCATTTTCTGAATGATCCACCACATGTATTCATGACCAAATCCATTATCATGGTCGCCGTCCCCCATCCAGTCGAGCCGGCCGGCGTCCAGGGCGTAGCGCCAGGCGTCTTCGAGCAGACCGTCCTGGTCGTTGTGCGACGAGAACTCGGTGTGGCGATGAAACTCGCCCCGGAGCAACCGCAGGCTCTTCCCACCGGCATCGACCCGATAGCCGCGAGCCCGGGCAACGTCGGCCGCCTCATTGGGATGCACTGTCGCGACCGTCGACTCCGGAGTCGTGCTCTCGGGCACCAGCTCGGGCGTCTTCGAGGCCGAGGTCTCGGGCATCAGGAAAGCAGAATAGAGGTCGTCCTGCTTGCGGCTCTGCGTGTTGTTCCTCGTGTCGGTGCTATAGACCGCGATCAGTCCCCCTCCACCTCCAATGGCTGACAAGGCCGGCCGATTATCCATGAGGTTCGACGAGTTCGCCAAACGCTGCGGCGAGGACCAGGCCTTGCCGTCGTAGCGGAGGGCCGAGCTCACCCAGACCTCTCCCGGGTTGCCCGGACCGGGGTGATGCCGCACGAGGAGCCAGACGCCGCCGTCGGCAGCGACGGCCAGCCTGGGCACGCTCTTGTTCCTGTCGATCTTTCCCGCGAAGGCCGCCTCGAGTGTGCCGGCCGGCTCCCAAAGCTGGTCATCGGCCAGGCACTTCACGCGCACGGTCCGGTTCACGTACAGGGCATATCCCGGGTTCTTCTCAAGCCCAACGTTCCGCACCGACCCGGCATGGGCGAAGTCCTTGCCCCACTGCTCGTCCCCTTCCTCATAGCCGATCCAGACTCGCCCCTCCTTGTCGGCCGCGAGATGCGGTCTCCCTTCGAAGCGGGCCGAGCCGGCCACCGTCCTGATCGGCGCATCCTTGCCGACCACGCGGAGGCGGACGTCGTAGTTGCCTCGGTCATACGTATCCCAGGCGACGAGCACGTTGCCCCGGCTATCGGCGACGATCGCAGGGCTCCAGTCGTTGGCCAGACTCTGCGAGATCGCCCGAGGCTCGCTCCAGGGATGCCCCTCTTCCTGAGCCGCGACCCAGATGTCGTAGTTCCCCTCGCGCCAGCCCTGCCAGGCGAGCCAAACGGTCCCCTTGGTATCCGTGGCCGCAACGACGTGGAAGTCGGATCCGGCCCCCCGAGTCACACGAACGACGTCGGACCAGGTCCCCTCCCCTCCTCCGGCTCCCGGCGGCGTGTACGAGCGGCGGAAAATCTCCCAGTCGCCGTCCACCTGCTGGGCCCAGGCGATCCAGACGACCCCTTTGCCATCGACGGCGACGGTCGGCCTCCAGACGTCGAGTCCCCCCTCGGTCACGTCGAGTGCCGGCTGCCACGTCTTGCCGTCAAACCGACGCAGGCGGATCCGATCACCGTGCTTCTTGGGAACGAGCCGATCGTCAAAATCCTTGGGGGCGATTTCTCCAACCAGCCTCGCCACCTCGGGGTGATACTCGACGTCGACCAGCCAGATCGTGCCGTCGCCCGCTTGAGCCGAAACGGGAAAGTCGTCCTCCGAGCCCACCCCCGTCAAGCGCACGGCCGCCGTCTGCCGTTCGACGGTCGCCTCGCCCTCGAGAAACGGAACCTGCCGCCCTGCCACGAGATCCGCCAGCGTGAAGGCGAACTCGCCATGGTTCGTCCGTACCGTGACCTTCGACTTCGCGGGAGCGTCGAACGTGGCCCGTAAAATCGGGCCTCCCGCCGCGGCCTTCTTCTTGGCCTGCTGAGCTTTTTTCTTCTTGGCTGCGGCTTTCTTCTTCTTGGCCGCTGCCGCCTTCTTCGCCGGCACCGAGTTGGCCGAGAACCGCCCCCCCTCGGACTTCGAGACGACTCCCCCTCGCACGATCTCCAGATCCACCAAACGCCCCTCGGAAGGAACGACCTCCCCTTCCCACCTCCGAGCCGGAGCGCGATCCACTCCCAAGGCAATCTCCACGGCCACCAAGTCACGCGGCATCGCCACCGGCTGCCCCGGCCGAGGCCCCGGCCCTTCCGCCGAGACAACCTCCTCCGGATCGTCCACGTCGTCCGTCTCGTGCGACGAACCCGACACCACCACGACGAATCCCAGCAACAACAACGTCGCCCCCACGGCGACGAACTTCGCGACTCGTGATCCCATCATAATTCGTGCTCGTCTTCATCCATCCGGGACGCAAGAAGAGGAGGAAACACCTCTCGACCGAGAAACTCGATCGAAAAAGTCAACAATCCCACGACTACCTTAACTTAAGGAATCGCTTCGGGGAAGAGGGAAGAAACCCGGCCCCAAGGAGGACGAAGGTAACATCGGAAGCCCTTGGTTTCCTTCTCTTGCCGACATTAAACCCCAACGACGCGATCAAGTCTCGCACTCGATGCCTCGACAGCTCTCCCAAAATCCATCGACACATTTTCTTATCAAAATGAAGCGCGCCGCATGAAAATGCCGCATTCTTCAGAACGCAGAAACGCAGCAGGCTGCTCGCTATATCCCATTGGTGGTTCACAGTCTACACGAAATGCCGCCGGGAAAAATCGGGGATTGTCTCGTTTCACCAGAAACGGTCGTCGAGCGAGTTGACAGGTTGGGTAGATCGGAAGGCCCCACCGTGGTGAGATGACATCCGACCAAGGAGTGTCACCATCACGGAGGAGCCTT
>Ga0153954_1000595_pt1 | contig 27064 bp, 30 predicted proteins | sample TSFL038MetaG_FD_102277 | JGI IMG/M metagenome (GOLD analysis project Ga0153954, IMG submission 102277) | Attine ant fungus gardens microbial communities from Florida, USA - TSFL038 MetaG | ecosystem: Host-associated > Fungi > Mycelium > Unclassified | place: USA: Florida, Wekiwa Springs State... | reverse complement strand
TGTTCGAGCGTTTTTTGTAAGCTTTCTTCGATGGAGGGGCCCGTAGAGGTTTTTTGCCATCCCAAATAATGGGAGCCCTCATAGGCAATCCTCAAGACGAAATTTTTCATGTTAACGAGGCTTTGAGACCTTGGTAAGCCATGTCAGTTGCAATTAAAACAATGATATAGCCAAAAAGTCTTTCAATGGCGACCACACCGTTGACTCCCAACCGGGTATTCAGAAAAGGGGAAAGAAGTAGAACAACAAGTGATAAAAACCAAGCAATGATAATAGCCAGTAAGACAGTAAATTGATTTTCAATCCCTGCGTAGAGTGTGATTGTTGCTAAAATACCAGGCCCCGCAATCAGAGGGATGGCAAGAGGGACGATGAAAGGATCTTTGGGGATCTTTTTTTTCTCTTTTTGCTCAATACTGGGTTTAGAAAAAATCATCTTCACAGCGAGAAGAAATAAAACAGCGCCTCCAGTGATTTGCAATGTCGCATGGGAAATCTGCATTAACTTCAAAAAAGTTTGTCCAAAGTAAAGAAATAAGATCATCAAACCAAGGGCAATCAAAAGCTCCCTTGTGATGACGCGGTACTGTTTGGAAGGTTCGAGGTGTTTGAGAAGGCTGACAAAAATTGGAAGAGTGCCCAAAGAGTCCATGATCACCCAAAACAAAAAGACAAGCTGGAAAAGAGATTGTGCTGTGATGGGAGGGTTCATGACTTCAAAGCTCCAATCAGGCCATCAACAAATAGCTGAATCGCAATCATAGCTACAATCAGACCCATTAATCTTTGGCAAGCCTCGAGACCAGAGTCTTTAAAAAGTTTATAGATCGGTTTTGCGCACATAAATAAAATGGATGATGCAAGCCAAGCTACAAAAATGGCACCTAAAACCACTAAGTTGCTCTCTATTTTTTGGGCAAAAATCATAATAATCGCAAGAACTGAAGGACTTGCAATCATGGGTGTGGCTATGGGAACAATAAAAGGCTTTTGCTCTTTCCACCGCGTCACTCGATCGTCATTATCGAAAATCAAGCGAATGGCAATTAAAAAGAGGGTGATCCCAGCTGCCAATCTCACACTAACCGGGCTAATACCAAGCAGGTTAAGTAAAATTTCCCCAGCAAAATGAAAGAAAAACATAATCAATAGAGCGATGCCCAACTCGCGCAATGCAATATGAATTTGTTTTTTTTGATCATAAGGTTTTAGCACCTCTAGAAAAGCTGGAATGTTTCCAAGTGCATCCATTACAAAAAACAAAGTCAGGGTAATCGTGAAGAAATATGTCATGTTTTCAATATAACTTGAAAAGATCGCAATTTTCAATAAAATTGAGTCTAATATGAATAAGGAAATTTTAATTCATCCCTATGAAGGCAAGTTTTCAAGTATTTTATTATTCGGACCTCCAGGATCAGGTAAAGGGACTTTAGGAAAATTTTTAGCCAGTGCAGGCTCTCAATATCACCTATCATCAGGAGATATATTTAGAGGGCTTCCTTCTTATTCACCTGCAGGAAAACTTTTTTATTCTTATGCCAGTCAGGGATTATTGATTCCCGATGAAGCAACCATTGAGATTTGGAGATACTATGTCAATGGTTTGATCGCAACCAACGCATTTTATCCCGAAAGTCAGGACCTTCTCTTAGATGGGATGCCCAGGACAGTGAAGCAGGCAGAGATTTTGTCTTCTTATATTAACGTGCGGCATGTCATTGTGCTTGAGGTATCAGACCAAAAAACTTTGGTCGAACGGATGGTCAATCGAGCGCGCCTTGAAGGGCGTGCAGACGATGTGAATTCAGAGATCATCAAAAAAAGAATCGATCTCTATCACCAACAATACGATGGGCTTTTGAAGTGTTATCCCAAACATTTACGCTCTTCTGTTGACGGTGGACAAAAACCGCTTGAAGTTCTTCGCGATGTTTTAGTGCGCCTTTCCCATTTGCTCTCTCATGGGCCAGTTATAGCAGCTAAAGCTTAGGAGATGAATGTGAAATACGCTTTTCTTCATACATCTCTTTGTCGGCTTGCTGAACAAGTGCGTTAACTGGGGTATCACTGATCCCATCATAGAAGGCTTTGCCGATGCTAAAAGCTATATGGTAAGGAGCATCGTTAATGGAGTTATACTCTTGTACTCTGTTAATCATTTGTTTTTTGATATCATCACCGTTTTCAACACTTGCTTGGATGGCAATAATTGCAAATTCATCTCCGCCTATTCTACCAATAATGTCATGGCGGCGAAATGAGGCGCGTAAGCATTGAGCCATATCGATTAAAGCCTGGTCGCCCATGAGGTGGCCATAAGTGTCGTTAATTTGCTTTAAGTAATCGAGATCTACGAGAAAAAGAAAAAAACCTTTTTTGGTTCGGCGGGATAATGAAATTTGTTGGTCGAGAAGTGTGAAAAAGCCTCTGCGGTTATAAAGTCCTGTTAATTCATCTTTAAAAGAGAGGGCTTTCAAGCTTTCATGCAAACGGTGACGCTCGATAGCAAGGTGGATCATCCTCGAAAGAAGCTCAGCAGTCAGATCATCTTTTGGAAGATAGTCTTGTGCTCCTAACTTAATGGTTTCCCGTATGAGCTCTTCATCTGTGGAACTTCCCACAATAATGATGGGGATGGAAACAGCTCTTTCTTGGAGTTCTATAAACGTATCAAGTCCTTCACTATCGGGTAGAAATAAATCAGTAATGATCAAGTCAAATGTCTTGTCAACAAGAGCTTGTTGAGCTTTTTCTAATGAGTCTGTGACGAAGAGCTGAGGCGTTATATCTTTGGTTTGTAATTTGTTCAAAGAATTCACTAAAAATAGGAGATCATCTGGATTGTGGTCTATGATCAGAATAGAGAGATCTTCTTTCATATAAAAAAAATTCTATCCTTTAATGGTGCCAGAGTAAACACATTTCCTCTGTTTCAAGAATTGATACGATGTTTTATAGATAGGGCTATGAAGCATCGGATTGAAGCTGACAGTATGGGAGAAATAGAAGTGCCTAGCGATGTCTATTATGGAGCCCAAACAGCACGATCGCTCATCTATTTTAATATAGGTGGAGACAAAATGCCCGAAGCTGTGATTCGCGCCTACGGACTGGTAAAAAAATGTGCAGCTGAAACGAATGCTGAGCTAGGAAGGTTAACAGAGGAAAAAAAGGATTGGATTATCGCGGCTGCAAGCGAAGTGGCGCAAGGGAAGCTTATGGGTCACTTTCCTCTCAGTATTTGGCAGACAGGAAGTGGTACTCAAACCAATATGAATGTCAACGAAGTGATTGCCAATAGAGCCATTGAAATAGCAGGAGGCGTTCTTGGTAGTAAAAAACCGATCCATCCTAATGATGATGTCAATCTTTCACAGTCATCGAATGATACATTTCCAACAGTGATGCACATTGCAGCAACTAGGGCGCTGGTTCATGATTTAATCCCTCAGACCCAAGCACTCAAAGAAGCTCTTGTAGAGAAAGTAGATCAATTCCATTCCATTATCAAAATTGGTCGGACCCATCTGATGGATGCAGTTCCAATGAGGCTCGGTCAAGAGTTTTCTGGATATGTGGAACAGATCAATCAAGACCTCAGAAGATTACAAGGAGCTCTTCCAGACTTATTTGAATTGGCTTTAGGAGGGACAGCAGTGGGGACAGGACTGAATGCTCCCAAAGGGTTCGCAGACAAAGTAATCAGTCGTATAGCAGAAGCCACTCAACTACCTTTCATCTCGGCAGCGAATAAATTTGCCGCGCTGGCATCGCACGACCCTCTTGTGGCAGCTCACGGGGCTATCCGTACATTGGCCTGTTCTCTCATCAAAATTGCGACTGACCTGAGTTGGATGGGATCTGGACCACGATGTGGCTTGGGTGAAATCCATTTTCCTGAAAATGAACCAGGCTCATCGATCATGCCAGGTAAAGTTAACCCTACCCAATGTGAAGCGTTAACAATGGTGTGTGTGCATGTTCTTGGAAATGATCAAGCAATTGCTGTGGCTGGTGCAAGAGGCAACTTTGAGCTCAACGTTTTCAAACCTGTCATTATCTCAGAATTTCTTGATTCATGCGATGTCTTAACAGGAGCCTTGCGCTCTTTCACAAAATATTTTGTTAAAGGGATTAAGCCTAATAAAAAACGACTCGCCGAGCATGTCAATCACTCCCTTATGCTTGTCACAGCCCTAACCCCCCAAATTGGCTACGATAAAGCAGCCCAAGCAGCCCATAAAGCCTACCACGAACATCTCACCCTCAAACAAGCCTGTCTTGAGCTTGGCTTCCTCACAGCCGACCAATTCGACGCCATCGTCCAGCCCGAAAAAATGCTTGGCCTTTAAAAGTTGGCATAGTTACAGCCTTGCTTGCAAATATTTTTATTGCTTGCTCAAATTTAATAATATATTAATATATATATCTTATTATATTAATAATAAAATATATAAGGAATATAGAATGAATCCACTAGCGCCAAGCCAATTTTTAACAAATTATCCTGTAACTCCACTCATGGGGGCTACGAACCCATTGATCTCTGAGGCGGCTTGGTCGGCGATAGAGGGATGGAATCATACTCAATACCCCAATCAATGCCCTGCTTATTTTGAAAATCGGCAAAAAATTACACATTTATCTCCAACAGAGTTTAGGTTTGAAGAGGAAGTATCTCAACTGTTTGAGAAAACAAATCTAGAGGTAAAGCCGGCTACAACAGGTGTGCATAAGACGCCTATTCTCTATGATTCTGATTCTGGGGCGCCTATTGCGGTATTTAAGCCCAATGGAGGTTGGATGACGTCCGTAAATTGGGGTGATGTTCTTGCTTATCGATTAGATCATGGCTCTTTTGCAAATGTTCCACTGGCATTTCGTTTTGCAAACCTGTCTGAACGTGCTCCTCAAAGAGAATACTATCTATCAGGCTCTTTTATAGAATGGGTGCCAGATACACGTGAAATGAGTGGCACGGAGCAGATGCATTTAATTAATGAAGATCGACAGGCGATTTCTATTTTGGATATGCGGTTAGGCAATTATGACCGTAATGTTGGCAATATTCTTATCGATAAAGAGGGAAAGTTAATTCCTATCGACCACGACTATACTTTTTCTTCTTACAAACGCTATCCAGGCTCTTGTTATGGGGATCAAACACTGAGTCAAAAATGTCACGATTATATTCTAAAATTAGATTTGAATCATGATATCGCGATCCTACGTGAATTTAATGTTTCTGAAAATGAAATTGAAAATTTCGTCATTCGAACCATCTTTCTGAAATTAGCAGCAGAAGCTAATCGCACATTGCCGATCAAAATCGGCCATATCGAAGAAATTATTGAATCGATCAAGCTCCCTACAGGGAAGGTTGGTACTTTTTTTGATTCATGGGTTTATCAAAATCCTCTGAGAAAAATATTGTCTGGCTGCTCAAAGCCATATAATGAATTAGAATTAAAACAAGCCTTCCAAGAATCTTTTAATAGCTATCTTGCGAGTGCCGGAACAGGATTCTCAGGTACGCTCCAAAAGACCATAAAAAGTTGGAATTGCAAACCACAATAATCTTTATAGTCGATTCAGCCCAAAATTGCAGCGTTTGGCCGCTTTATTGAGTATTGAGCTCACCCTCAGACAGCATCTCTTGCTGATAAAGGTCCTCTAAGTCTTCTCTAGAACGCTCTTTGGTTTCATTGAGGAATCGATCCCATATAGCGAAATCATGCAGGTAGGACTTTTTGCCTTGAGGAAACATATAGTTTATACACAGCACTGGACCTTCGCAATTTAAGCCAATCCATCCCATCCGAAAAGGAGCACCTTTGATCGTAGCTTCTACAATTTTTAAAGGGTATTCACCCCATGCCAATTCTCGAATACATAATTTTGTCCCACCCATTTTTTTTATTTGTTCTTTTAACTCATCATCATTGCCAAAAAATACTTCATTTTGTGAAGTATTGTAACTGAGTTTCATACGGATAACTCCTGTAAGGGGTAATAAAGGGGAGTCTGGATTCTTAGAAAACTGATTATCAATGTCTATAAGAGTATTTTTTTCGCCGAATAGGATCCAATAGCTTTCCTCCAATTGATGAAAGACGAAATTTTCAGGTAAAGCCATTTTAAATGGTAAAAATCTGAAAGGGTTATGATCATTATCATTTGCAAACTCCTCACAGAGAAGTTTTTTTTCCGCATCGCAGTACCCTGGAAAAATGCTGATATTGATTAGTACAGTAATTAATAACAAGTATATCTTTCTCATATGTCAATTTTGCTTTTGGTTAGATTAGGTCAATTCTTTCAGGTATTTCTTTTGTACGAGGTTTCTGACATTGAATTGCTTTACCCGCAACTCTGGGCTGTTATCTATCAGTTTTTTCATAGGCGCGTCGGAATGAAATTGGGTGGCTCGATAGTGACGCCTTGCAGATTCAATATATGCGATGTCTTTTTGATTTCAGGAATTTGGCATCTGCACAGCTTGAAGTTTTCAAGGCTGGGTAAAACCGATGGTCTGGATATAAGATGAATTTGTCGATTCTGTGGTAGCTGGTGCATTCTTGGTTGAATAAAATATGTGGGGGTGATTCTACTGTTTGCCGTGAGTCTTTGCAATGGAAAATCAAATAATCGTTAGGTTGATAGTTTATGAAATACATGCTTATAGGGATGGTTTGGTTTCAATCAATTGTTGGTTTGGCTTTTGAATACGAAGTCCAACTGGAGAATGATTTGGTTTGCGTAGCTACTGCAAAGATAATGCCTTATGAAGAGATTGGTCTACACCGTGATATCTATCCACACGTGGTTATTGCATCGAAAGGAGGAGTAATCACCCGTCTAGAGGCCAATGGTACGACTACAGAAGTAGAGTTTCCTATCGGCATAGCGGTATTTCGTGAGGCTGACCCTTGCGATGAGTTGCATCGGAGCGTGAATAATTCTTCAGAAAGCATTGAACTTACGATTATTCATTTGAAGGCAAGCCGTTAAGAATATAAAGAAATAATTAAGATTTTTCCATAGCTGGGCTTTCGGTTGCATTGGTTCTCTCTCTCTCTTAAAGTACCAAAGTATTTGGAACGGATATTCAACTGATTTTGTTTTTGTTTATGTTGAGTGGGTAAAAATGGGGAAAAGTTATTCCCGTAAATGAAAAAGGCACTTAAGCTTAATGTTTAAGTGCCTGTATTCTAGAGATTCCGGGTGTAGGGTTCGAACCTACGACCAATGGATTAACAGTCCAGCGTAAGCTCATAATCTACAATACCCTACAATATCTAGCAACAAAGAATCAAAGAGTTAAGGACGAGCAAGTTGTTAAGATCAATCGTGATTTTTGGCGCTTGTTTGTGTGCAAGTGCACCATTTTTGCACCAAAATGCTATTTCTTAAGGCTATTGTATGGTATAAGTTTTTCTTCACTTTGTGAGTTATCATGGATCGTTTTTTCTTCGATATAAATCATGTCCGATATCAGTTAGTCACTTCAAACGAGGGAAAACCTTATAACTGGATATTTCTGCCAGGCGGGCCAGGAGCTGACTCTTGTTATTTTCAAAGCCTCATTAGCCTCCTGACTCTACCCGGCAATGCCTGGTTTATAGATTTGCCAGGTAGTGGGGGAAATATTCAAATAATTCCTCTTGGCTATAACTTTGACCTATGGTTTGAAATTTTTTTGCCTGCGCTTAAAAAATTTGAGAATGTCATTCTTGTTGGTCATTCTTTTGGTGGGATGTTTCCTCTCTTATTCCCTGAATTGGAGAACATCCTAAAAGGCTATGTGATTTTAAACTCAGCGCCCAGCCTATGGCTTGAAGAGGCTGTTGCCTATTCACAAAGGTTTAAGTTGCCCGATCTTTCGTCTGAGATGCAGGATTTTACATTAAATCCCAATGAACAGACTTTCCTGGTGGCGTTGGATGCCTGTATGCCTTATTACTTCCCTCCTCATACTTTAGAGGAAGGAAGGCGTCTCTTATCGCAGATCCCCTTTCAGTATCTTCCAGCAGTTTGGTGGCAAAGAAAAGCTGTCGAACTTAATTTCTCTGCAAAATGGGTGCCAGAGCGGTTGCCCACATTGATCGTCGGAGGAACTTATGATTGCATTTCCCCTTTCACTCTGTTTCAACGGGATAAGCGCTTTTCTCGCCCAAACATTACGCTGTTTAACGTTGAAAATGGAGGACATTGTGGTTGGCTGGAAAACCCCAATACATTTAAAAAATTATTCAGTGATTTTCAGACTAAAGTACTTCCCGTGGCTGTAGAGGGAAGTTGCTAGACTTTTATCATTTTCTTGCTGGAGAAAGGAGAAGCTTTCAGGTATGAATAAACTAGTTCAGGACATCTCCAGGTTCTGAGAAAAAAGCTAACAACAAGTTGTGTTCTATGGAAAAAAAAGTTTCACAAAATCCATCAAGAGAGTCTTTTCCCAATCCGACAATTATTGAAGCTTTGTGTGAGCTTCATTTTTCAAAAGGTGGGATTATGTCTGAAGATGCCTGGGATGGTAAGTGGTTTGGTAGATTTTTAACCCAATTGGGCGGTGATTATGAAATGGAGCCCAAACTTGTAAGCGGGGTGCAAATTCAAACAAACATTGGGGGGGAGTCCAAAATTTCAAGTAAGCCTGTTGACATTGGGCATATGATTTATCGCTGTCTAGATGGTACCCACTTAATCCAACTTACTCCTTGGAAATTAACAATTAATGAGATCAAAAAATATAATAGCTGGTCATCTTTTTATCAGCATATAAAGCATGCTTGGGAATGTTTTTCAAAGTTAGTTGATTCAATTAAGCTCAATAGAATAGGCATGCGATATATTAATCGTATACCAAGGAATCATAATGATGAAACAGTAGGCGAATGGATAAAAAATAATGGCTTAATACCTGAAGAGATTTTAAATCAGTCTATGAATTTCTTTTATCGGTGTGAGCTACAAAAAAAAACAGAGATGAAATTATTATTAACGCTTGCTGAAGATAAAGGTTACACACCTTCATCTTTAATTTTTGATATAGATATGGTAGAAATTAAGGATGTAAGTTCCGACTGGAAATCAGTTTTTATGGAGCTTGATACCATCCACAATGCCATTAGAGATGTTTTTGATTCTTCTCGTACTGATAAATACACACAATTACTAAAAACAAGGCCGTAGCATGTCCGAAACTCTCGTATCTGATGAGCAAAAATCAGGATATTTATTACCAGATTGGCAAAAGCAAGTTTCTATGAGCCTGAGTATAAAGGATTATAATGAAAGAGATTTAGGTTCCAGCTCAAGCATTTTTGCATATGTTTCTTTTCCGTCAGAGCAGAAGTCTCGATATGAAGGGTTAAAAAAATTAATCGAGGGATGGCTAGAGGAACCAGGAGACTATGATGCTTCAGTGTGGCCAGAAATAGAAAAAAATCTTGCAAATCAAAAGATTAGATTTAGGGAAACTTTTGATTAAATATCTTTTAGATTCAAATATAGTTTCGAAATTGTGCCACCCAAAAGTTGAAACTCATAAAAAGATGATAGAGTGGTTTTTCTTGCTATGTGGAGATAAAAGCCTGCGCTTATACCTACCCGAGATAGTTGATTATGAAGTGCGTAGAGGATTAACAGAGAAGGCTCTCAGAGATTCGTCCTGTAAGAGCCTTGAACGGCTTGAAAGATTTTCGCAAAGGATTGACTATCTACCTCTAACAACTCAAATGTGGAGAGCCGCTGCAAAATTATGGGCAGAGCAAAGAATTAACGGAACACCAACTGCTCCCTCTTATTCTCTGGATGGGGACGTTTTGTTGGCAGCACAGGCAAACTCTATCGGAGGAGTCATCGTCACGGAAAATATTAGGCATTTAGACAGGATGGCCAAGGTACAAAATTGGAACACCTTTATTTAAATTTAAACTCTTTTTTCGGGTTTGTTGCGACTACTCCTGACAATAAAAGTTTTATCTTTTTTATTTTTAATCCTTTGATAAAGCTCCGCCATACTTAGATGTAGAATTATCTATTCTGCATTAGTGCAGATAATCGCGTAATAGATAACTTTTTAAATAAGGCTAGTTTTCGTTCGGCTTGCTAATGTTTTTAGAAGATCAGATCCAACTTCAGTATGGTGTTGGCTAAATCCAGGAAACATTGCCAGCCAACGATAAATCGTTTCTTGCATATCTTCTGGCATAATGGGTTCCGTTTGAGTGACCCTATCCATGGCAGCTATAACTTGGTGAGCGATAGCATGAATCATATTGTGGGAGCTTGTGCTGATTTTTTTCTTGCTTAAACAGATATGGCTAGCTTCGTCTGCATGAATTTCTAACGCATCTTTATAGAGCGCCATTGAATTGATGACTAATACTTCAGTTCTAGGAAAGAAACTGGTCATTAGATTCCAAGCGTGATGATTATCTTGGTCGCCGCCAGCTCGAAAATCTGTTCTTAAAATTACAGAGGGTATGTCAGCGAACTTAGCAAAAAGATACTCTACTACTGTGCCTGAGTCTAACTCAGGTCCATCATAGTTGAATAACCCAACATCTGCCGAAATAACCGATTTAATATCTTCATCGCGAATTGATTGGGGAGTTGAATGCCGCTTTTCTAAGTTTTGTGGCAAGAAACAGTGGTACCGGCCATTTGAAAGTTCCCAAATTGCTTCGGCCAATACTGCATTCCCTATCAAATGCTTAGCACTAAACAGTTCTCCAGCAAAATAAACATTCAAAGATTCTTCCATTTATTTAACTATCCAATTAATAATAATTCTTATTTTTCATTTCCTATTTAAATAGAGAAAATTTTTTCGTTAAAGGAGTAATCTCCTCTATTTTTCCAAAAATACCCACGCCATAAATCTCTACTTGATCCAAGGGAGTACTTGCGGTCTTTTGCATCAAATTTTCTTCGATGCCATTAAAAGACATCGTGCTTGTAAAGATGGCTGATAACACTCCCGCTCCACGTGTCTTTGAATAAAGCGTTAATAGTTGATTATTTGTGCTCTTAAGCGTGACGAAAGAGAGAGATGACAGGGAAATCAGCTCTTGGTTATTTGGATTCAAAAAAGAGATAAAATCCATTGCACTCTGTTGTTCAGGTTTTGCTTGGTATAATAACAATAAGGCAAGTTGTCCAGTTGCACTCAATAGTTTTCCAATGGGAGACTTTTCGTTGAGTACTATCACAAATTTATGTGTCGCTTCTGAATTGACACTCCCCATTCTTGCCTCCAGCGAGTTATAAAAAAATCATGAACAGAAAGTTATTTTATGTCGGCATAATTCTTTTGCACAAAGTTCCTAACATTGAATTGCTTCATCCGTAATTCCAATTCTGGACTATTATCTATTAGTGTTTTCATAGGCTTATCAGAATGAAATTGAGTCGCTCGATAATGGTGCATTGCGGACTCGATATACGCGATATCTTTTATTGGTAATGGGGTGTTCGAAAGGAAGCTTTCAATAGAGGCTACACCCTCATGTAAATTCTCGACGATGGCATCGCTCAATGATTCAACAAAGGGATGAATCCAATCCTTTACCGGAACTCCTAGAAGGGTGGTATCGCTCTTGTGGTAATGCAAATTTTTTGGAGCAAGGGTGATCACAGGAAGCTTATGTAATTTTGCCCACATCATTTCGGCACCTACGCCTAAACCACGCCTTTCTCGCGCATCCACAAAGACGATGTCACTGCAGAAAACTTGGAGCATATCCCGACCAAAAACGGAGTGTTGGTCTGACAGATCGTCGCTCCTGAAAGCTGGGTTTAAAAAGGAAATCTCATAGGTAGGGAGATTATCTTGTAAGAATTCCATCTCAGATTCGGACCAATAAGAGTCATTGCTCTTCTCATGTTCTTTTTTGATGCTTCCTGCAAGGTAGATTGCAATTTTCTTTTTCATATTTATACCTGTACAAGTTGTTTCCCTAAATTTTCTCCTGAGAATAGCCCTAAGAAAGCTTTAGGGATATTTTCTAATCCCTGTGTAATTGTTTCATAGGGTTTGATTTTCTTTTGTTTGAGCCACTCTAGCAGCTGATCTCTCCCTTCTTGAAAACGATGTTTATAATCGGGAATAACAAGAAAACCTTTTGCCATAGCGCTTTTAACGATGAGATGACGGAAATTACGTGGGCCGATGTCAGGTTGTTCTAAGTTATATGAAGAGATTTGGCCGCATAAGACGACTCTGGCATGGCGATTAAGGAGTTTCATGGCCTCATCTGTAATTGTTCCACCTACATTGTCGAAATAGATATCTATGCCCTCAGGACAAGCAGCATGTAGGGTTTGAGCCCAATCAGATTTTTTATAATTGACAGCTCCATCAAACTGTAGTTCTTTGAGCAGATATTGAATTTTGGTGTCGCCACCAGCTATCCCGATTACGTGGCATCCTTTTATTTTAGCGATTTGCCCTACAATCATTCCTACAGCTCCTGCAGCTGCCGATATAGCAATCGTTTCTCCTGTTTGGGGTTTTCCAATATCGAGAAGGCCAAAATAGGCAGTCATAGCAGGCATCCCAAGCACACTGAGTGCAGTTGTTGGCGAAATCTCATTAGGATTAAATTTCCATAATTGATCAGCGGAAGCAATTGAATAGTCGGCCCAATCTAAGTAACCAGATACAAAATCCCCTGTATGAAAATCGGGATGGTTAGATTGCACTACTTGACCCACTCCATCGCCATTTGCGGGCTGGTTAATAGGAAAGGGAGGGTGGGAAGACCGTCTGCCTCCGATGCGGCCACGCATATAAGGATCGACTGACAAATAGTGAACACGAATCAATATTTCATTCTTCTTAATTTCAGGAACTTGGTTTATGCATAGCTTGAAGTTCTCAAGACTTGGCAAACCCGATGGTCTGGAGATAAGATGAATCTGTCGATTTTGAGGTGGCTGGGGCATTCTTGTTTTGTGGGTTGAATCAAATATTGTGGGGGTGATTCTATTGTTTGCCGTGAGTCTTTGCAATGGAAAATCAAATAATCGTTAGGTTGAAGTTTATGAAATATATGTTATAGGAATTGTCTGTCTTCAATCAATTGTTGGTCATGCTTTTGAATACGAAGTCCAACTGGAGAATGATTTGATTTGCGTAGCTACCGCAAAGATAATGCAGAACATATTTATCATGAATGGGATAAAGCATTATCTAATAACGATGTTGAAGCCCTCATGGCGCTATCGAGTATATTGGGGTTGGATGGGTTTTAAAGTGATGCGGGTGAATGCTTATCACCGTTAAATGACAGTGGGGTGGAAAGATACGTATCAATAATCATTCTTGAGATGCTCAAACGTGGCGGTAATTGAGGAAGGTTAGAATGATCGAACCAGTTTGCATCCGTTAATTCCATGGGGTCAATGGAGATTTCTCCTTCTTCCCAGTCACAGGTGAATGCAATCATAAGTGAATACGAGAAAGGCCAAGGTTGACTTCCAAAATAACGAATATTTTTTATTTTAATCCCTACTTCTTCAAGTACTTCACGATGAATACATTGCTCAAGCGTCTCACCTGGGTCGACATACCCCGCTATTACACTATAAAATTTCTCAGGAAAATGTGGGCCGCGGGCTAAGAGAATTTTATTATCGCGGCGGACCAATGCCATCACTGCAGGGGCTAACTTCGGGTATGCTAAATGTCCACATGAAGGGCACTCTCTGCAGCGCTCAACTTCACGGATAAACGTCTCCTTGCCGCAGCTCCCGCAATATTTGTGCACACGATCCCAGCCAAGTAGTTGCATAGCGCGGCCTGCAATAGCGTAATATTCATCACTAAGAACCCCATATAGTACTCTTAAGCTCTTCCAATGCCATCCAGATGGGATTTGTGTTGCCTGCTCAGTTTCAGCTTCAGCTGCAAATAAATGTTGTCCTGCCAAGGTGCCGATATATAGATTTCTTTTTAAGTTCAAGCAGGGTTGGTCGGGAATATTCTGGCCATTTTCTGCCGTGAGCAATTTATCCCCAGAAAAGATAAACCAAAGTGACTTGCCTTCGCTCAGGGGACGCAAGGCATCAGTAAAAGCTAGGGGGGAAGCAAAAGGAACATTCATTATCAAACATCCTGCGTTAAGATCATGGAGCAAAGCAAAATAACTTAAATCATAGAACGGATCGGCCCATGTTGTATCTAATCAATCGAAAAATAGAATTCTCTGCTGTGTGATGAAAACAGGATGAAGCTCCAATGTCAACTAATAATGCTATCATGGCATGCCCGATATACATATATGATTCACTAACCTCTGGGTGACATAGCATGTGAAAATTGGCAATAAAACCGCAGCAATCGATCGCAAAATGAGGAAGAGAACTCTTCGTATGGTGCCATACTAAGAGTTCTCTTCATTCTTTATGAGATAATACAAATTTCTTCAGGTTCCTTCTTAGGTGCTTGCTCGGGCTGAATGGGTTTATCTGATGGCACTTGAGGCAGTTGCACTCGAATTGGAGCTCGGTTCTCGATAGTGCCCCATTTTGCCTGAACTCGGTAAATGGTGTCTTTATAAAGCGTGAGATGAGGAATATCATTCACAAAGCAGTCGCGCTTTTCGCTGTATAGAATTTGTCCGCTAAAGATATCCCAAATAGTGACCAGCTTATTGTTAGTTCCAAGCAAAAACCTACCTTCAAGAGAAATCAGAGTCATATTCTCTGCTGGGATTATCTCTTTTAAAATGCCAGAAACGATATCCCAAATTTTAATGCTAGTTGTAGTCGAACCTATAACAGTATTATTTTCTGCTACGAGCGAGGTGATAGTCGATTTTTCATACTCGGCGTAGTTTTCTTCAGTTAAAGATTCTAGATAAGTATTGAGGTCATCCACATGGGAAACGCAACGAACAGATTGTGGGTCTTTCATATTGACGATTTTAAGCGTTCCAAAGCCAATTGAATAAATCAGTGAGTCATTCCAAATCTTAAACCCCGTCTTGACGTCAATATCACTATCCTCAAATGAAGTGACTTTCCACGATGCCTTGTTGGGATCATTAATGCCAATGACAGAAATCACCATTTTCGGTTGGGCAGGGTCAGGGTCAATAATACAAGCAGCAAGCGCATTGTCAACAATATCTGCCTTGAAAGTGAGGATGTGGGGAGTTGTAAAGCGAGAAAGTATTACAGGTTCTACGCTCTCTTTACGGAGATCCCAAAGTTTTAAATGGTTCTCGGCTTCTGTGAGGACATAAGGATAGCTAAAAGCAAGTACATTTTCATAGTTCCCAATAGCAAATTCTTTTTCTAAGCAGTTAGTTTCAAGATTCTGGATTTTCAGGGTACGCTTTTGCGGATATCTACTGTGATATTTCACATCGATGGGTGAGGAGTTCATGAAGCTTCCGCTACAAACTTGAGTAGATGTATGTTCATCAAATAGACAAACGTACTTGCCACTGCGTAAAGTGCATTGCCTTTCATTTGATAAACAAATATCTTTCCAAATAATGTTTGTAAACTTATCTATGGGCATCATAAAATCACCTCATTTCGTTATTAACACTCTGGAATTATACATGATAGCGCTAATTATGGAAAATCAAGTAATTGTTAGATTGGATATTTATGAAATATATGCCTATAGGGATGGTTTGGTTTCAATCAATTGTTTGATAGTCTTGCAGCTTTAGTTCGTAGATTAAATGAATTCTAAAATTATCCTTTGCTTTTCTTATTTTTTAGAAGGCTCAAGCTCATGATTGATGTTTTTGGTTTTTCTTGTGGGATTCGATTTGTTTAGCTTCTTCAATCGCCTCTAAAAAATGTTGTTCTGCTGATGACGGGACATTGATAGTTTTCTGTTGATATTTGGTGTATTCTGCTCTTGCCTTTTCAAGTGCAGCCTCATTGCTGATAGTACCGGCATGGGTTAAAATATCACGTTCGCTGATGCGTAAAAAATCATCTAGCTTGGCGATCCAATCTTTCATGTACATAGGCTTGCGATTTAGGGCCTGTAATTCTGCAAAGTCTAGGTACATAGAGACAATTCTATTCAAAACATCCAGTTCTTGCGCTGATAGGTAGTTTTTGGCAACTTCGGTATCAGCTTGTCGAGGTTTGTCACCCGTCCACGATGTCAGTCCCATATTGGGTTTACCGGGGTCAGCACGGGTATGAATAATCTCAGCCGCAGTATTTCCATGGGCTGCCCAGTGCATTTTATTTTGAACGATGGCAAAAAAATTCCGAGATATTTCAGTTCGAGAGTCATAGTCGATGCTAGTAGAGTAGATATCCAATACCTTGCGCCAAAAAGCTTTTTCTGAGGAACGGATGTCACGAATACGAGCAAGGAGTTCATCGAAGTAATTACCCCCGCCTGATTGCTTCAGACGCTGATCATCTAATACAAATCCCTTGATGAGATATTCTTTTAACCGTTGAGTTGCCCACATGCGAAACTGGGTGCCACGATGGGAATTCACCCGGTAACCCACCGAAATGATCATATCGAGATTGTAAAAATCAACTTGCCGTACAACTGTGCGAGTTCCCTCAGTTTGAACTATCCGGAAATTCCGGATAGTTGCATGGGGTTCCAATTCATGTTCATTATAAATATTTTGAATGTGCTCATTAATAGTCCGAACATCTTTTTGAAAAAGCTCGGACATCATTTTCTGATTGAGCCAAACGGTTTCATCTTGAAGATGCACTTCAATATGGGTATTTCCGTCATCAGTCTGGTAAAGAATGAGGTCGCTATTAGGTGGCTCAGAAGGGTTGATGGTCATTTGCGTTCTTTAAAATTTTCAATAAGTGTAGACCAAGTGTACGCAAAAAATCGAGAGATTTGTTGGTCAATATCTTGATTAGTTTTTATGACAAATCCGCCGGCTGTCCTACGTACTTACCATTTGCTTCTTACGATTATTCATTTGAAAGCAAGCCGTTAAGAATATAAAGAAATAATTAAGATTTTTCCATAGCTGGGCTTTCGGTTGCATTGGTTCTCTCTCTTAAAGTACCAAAATATTTGGAACGGATATTCAACTGGTTTTGTTTTTGTGTATTTGTTGTAGAGTGGGGTAAAAGTGGGGAAAAGTTATTCCCAGAAATGAAAAAGGCACTTAAGCTTAGTGTTAAAGTGCCTTTATTCTAAAGACTCCGGGTGTAGGGTTCGAACCTACGACCAATGGATTAACAGTCCACTGCTCTACCGCTGAGCTAACCCGGAATAAGTGTGTGATGTTATGAATTGGGGGATTTAAATGCAAGAAAACCCCTCGGGTGAGGGGTTTTTTCTTAGACTAGTAGTCCATGCCGCCGGGCATTGGAGCTGCTGGCTTTTCTTGAGGGATTTCGGTGATGATTGCCTCGGTTGTAAGGAGAAGTGCTGCGATAGATGCAGCGCTCTCTAATGCAAGACGAGTCACTTTCATCGGATCGAGGATCCCTGATGCGAACATATCAACATACTCATCGCTGAGTGCATTGTAGCCCATATTTGTGCTAAGCCCTGCAACTTTTTGGAACACGATGGCGCCTTCAAGGCCTGCGTTCTCTGCGATCAGTTTGAGGGGAGAAGCGAGGGACTTGGCAATGATATTCACGCCAATGCTTTCATCTCCTTCCAATGTTTTGGCAAGCTTTTCCAGGGCAGGAAGACAGCGGATCAGTGCTGTTCCACCACCCGGCAGAATGCCTTCTTCAACGGCTGCTGCTGTGGCATGTTGAGCATCGTCGACACGGTCTTTTTTCTCTTTCATTTCTACTTCTGTGGCAGCGCCCACACGGATGACAGCAACACCGCCAGAGAGTTTAGCTAGACGCTCTTGAAGCTTTTCCTTGTCATAATCAGAAGTGCTTTCTTCGATTTGTCTTTTAATCAATCCGCAGCGTTGTTCAATCTCAGCTTTTGTGCCTGCTCCTTCAACGAGTGTGGTGTCTTCTTTTTTAATGACAGCTTTTTTGACACGTCCAAGCATTTGGAGAGTCGTGTTTTCCAGCTTCATTCCGAGCTCTTCGCTGATAAGCTGGCCGCCTGTGAGGAGAGCAATGTCTTGCAACAAGGCTTTGCGGCGATCACCAAAACCAGGCGCTTTAACTGCACAAACTTTAAGACCAGCACGGAGACGGTTAACAACAAGCGTTGCTAGTGCCTCTCCTTCGACATCTTCCGCGATGATCAAAAGAGGTCTGCCAGACTCTGCCACTGTTTGCAAAATGGGCAGGAATTCTTTCATTGCAGAGATTTTCTTTTCGTAAATGAGGATGAATGCATCCTCCAAAACAGCTTCTTGTGTTTCGGGATTGGTCATGAAGTAAGCAGAGAGATAACCGCGATCGAAATTCATCCCTTCGACAACGTCGAGAGTGGTTTCAAATCCTTTGGCTTCTTCTACAGTGATCGTTCCATTTTTCCCAACACGCTCCATGGCCTTGGCAATGATTTGTCCAATTTCTTCGTCGTTGTTGGCTGAAATGGTTGCTACCTGTGCGATTTCTTTATGATTTTGGACAGGTTTTGCAATTTTCTTTAGTTCTTCGACAACGGTTTTGACCCCTTTTTCGATGCCGCGCTTGAGATCCATAGGATTGGCGCCAGCAGTTACATTGCGTAAACCTTCAGCGAAGATAGCTTCAGCAAGAACTGTTGCGGTAGTCGTTCCATCACCTGCATTGTCGGCTGTCTTGCTGGCTACTTCTTTTACCATTTGAGCACCCAGGTTTTCGTGACGGTCTTCAAGCTCGATTTCTTTAGCAACTGTAACGCCGTCTTTTGTGACTTGAGGTGCGCCGAAAGATTTATCGATCACGACGTTTCGTCCTTTAGGTCCGAGGGTCACTTTGACCGCATCGGCTAGTGTTCTGACCCCTTTTAGGATCTTCTGTCTGGCTTCTTCTTGGTATTTAATATCTTTTGCTGCCATACGAAAATGCTCCTTAATTAATTATTCAACGATTGCAATGATGTCATCAGCACGTAAGATGATAAAATCTTCACCATCGAGTGTGACTTCTTGGCCTGAATATTTTTCCATCAAGATTTTGTCGCCAATTTGTACAGGGAAAGGAATGGGTGCACCATTTTTATCTTTTTTACCTGTTCCAATTGCAATCACTTTTGCAGTCTCTTGTTTTTTCTTTGCGGTATCGGGAAGAATAATCCCCCCTTTCAGTTTTTCTTCAGATTCTAATCTTTTGACTAAGATACGGTTGCCAATCGGCTGTAGCTTAGTTTGTGTGGCTTGATTTGTCATATCTGTGCACTCCTGCATGAAAATGTAAGTAAACCAAGATAGCAAAAAGGATTTTTTTCGACAATGGAAATTTAGCACTTTTTGGATCGGAGTGCCAGATTAGCTTGTAAGCCTTTCCAGCTCTGAGACTAACGCATCGAATTTTCGCAAAGTGGCTTGGACAGGTTCTGGGGAAGACATATCCACCCCTGCTAATTTGAGAAGATCTATGGGAAATAAAGAGCTACCCCCTTTTAGGAAGGAAAGGTAATTGTCCCGAGCGTGGGTATCTCCCTCTAATGTTTTTTCAGCTAAAGACAAAGCTGCGCTGATTCCAGTTGCATATTGGTAAACGTAAAAATTGTAGTAGAAATGGGGAATACGGGCCCATTCGATTGCAATTTCCGGATCAATGATAGCTTCTGGACCAAAATAATCCCGGTTGAGTTGAGTGTAGATTTCACAGAGAAGAACTGGAGTGAGGGGAGTTTGCTTTTCGACAAGCTCGTGAATTTTGAGTTCAAATTCGGCAAACATGGTCTGTCGGAAAAATGTAGCTCTGAGATCTTCAATTTTTTCATTGATCAGAAACAATTTTTCTTCCTTTTTTTCTCGCCGTTTCAGAAGCAGGTGCATGAGGAGCTCTTCATTAAACGTCGAAGCTACTTCGGCTACAAAGATAGGATAATGGCTATAATGGTAGGGTTGATTGTGATTGCTGAGAAAAGAGTGCATGCTATGTCCCGCTTCGTGTGCTAAGGTGAACACATCGCGCAAGATCCCTCGGTAATTCATCAAAATGTAGGGGAAACTGTCAAAGCTGCCGCTCGAATACGCTCCTGAACGTTTATTTTTATTTTCAAACCGATCAACCCACAAATCTTTTTTGAGACCCTGATGTAAAATATTTTGGTAATCTTGTCCGAGAGGGGCGACAGATTCGATGACGATTTCTTCAGCCTCCGCATAACTCATTGTAATTTCAACTTCAGGAATGAGAGGAACATACATATCGTATAAATGAATTGCATCTAAACCGAGCAGCTTTTTGCGTAAACTGACATACCGGTGAAGAGAGGGGAGCCCTGCGCGCGTTGTCTCTATTAATGAACGGTAAACTGTTTGAGGAATCTTTTTGGGAAACAAAGCGGCTTCAACAGAGCTACTGAATTTATGGGCTTTGGCTGAAAAGATATGGCTTTGCACTTCACCATAAAGAAGCTCGGCCATCGTATTTTCAAGATCAGTGTATTTGCCGAGCATGCCTTTGAAAGCATTTTCGCGAAGAACTCGATCGGTGGAACGCAAATACATTTGATAAAGTCCATGCGATAATTCCCGCTCTTTTCCGGTGCTATCTTTAATTTTACCCAATTTTATATCGGCATTGTTAAGCGCAGAAAAGGCTTTCGGAGAAGTTTGTAAGGGTTTACCCGCCATGGCAAGTAATTCTTCTTTATCGGCGGATAGAGTATGGGGAGCCATGCGGACAATCTTTTCAATATGGAAACGGTAAGCAGCTAATATAGGTGCATTTAAATAATCCGAAATCACCTTTTCGGGAAGTTCAAGTATCTCTGGTTCGATCCAAGCCGTTTCTTCTTGGAAATCATAAAGCAGGGCAGAGATCCGTTGAAAAGCGCTTTTATGTTTATCTGCCGTGATATCTTCATCGTGCCTTAAATGGGCGTAGGTATAAAGTTTTTCCAATTCTCGTGAGATGCTGAAAGAGTAGTCGAACAGTTCTTTCAAAATGGTTGCGCTTTCTTTGAGTTTGCCGCGAAATTTTTGAAACTCGGGCCAATGGGGTGAAGTAGCATTGACGCAAACGTAGGCAAATGCGTTTTCCCATTTCTCGAAAGAGGGGAATAATGCAGCAACGTTCCATTGATCTTCTTCCCGAACTTCACTTCGGGTTTTTATTTGCTCTGAAGTAGATGTCATGAACCTGTTCCCGCAATTCAAAAGAAATTGTTAGTAATGAATATAAAATTTGTTGCGTGCCAATTCAATTAATTCAGCAACAGCATCTTCAGCATCTTCACCCATCGCTTCGATTTCAATGCGTGCGCCCCGTGATGCCGCTAAAGTTAGAATTGCGAGTATAGACTTCGCATTGACGACGCTTTCTCCATAAATGAGGTTGATCTGGGCTTTAAATGATGTTGCACATTTGACAAGTTCTGTAGAAGGACGAGTGTGTAGCCCTTTATCATTAGTGACAATGAAAAATCCTCTCACGGCAGTGCGGATGACAACAGTTTCATCGCGCTTAAAATTCAGATGTTTTTTCTCTGGTGTAGCCATAAACAGATACCTAGATAACGTATTGCGCCAATTCAAACAATATTTTTATTCTTCATAGGGTATAATTTTTTCTATAACGTTTCGTGTACAATAAACGGGTGCCTTGTGAAGAAAGGCTAAAGTGATGCAGTCAGATGGGCGTGCATCAATTTCTACAATATGGAGTAAGTCCCCAATTTGTTGTTCGAGAAAAAGACGCGCATAGTAGACTGTATCTTGTAGATCATTGATCACAACTTGCTTCACTTTAATATCGAGTCCGCGAAAAATTTTTGACATCAGATCATGTGTGTAAGGGCGAGGCTTTTCTGTCTCTGCAAGATACATTTGCATGGCTTTGCCGCTCGATGGGTCTGTATAGATTGCAAACTTTTTTTCTTCAGTTCCAAGCACCAAGCACGTGTACGACCGTGATTGCATCATTTTATCAAATTTAATTGGGATCAGCTCAGCTGTTTCATCCATCAGTGATTATCCTTTCGAAAAACAACGTTTCCATCACCATAACCGATGAGCAAGTGAGGAGATAAATTTAAAAAAAAGCCAGTTTCTACAACTCCCGCAATTTGAATGAGCTTGAGATGGTCTTCTTCAGGATGGGGAAATCCTTCTTTTGCGTGAATGTCAAATATGTAGTTGCCATTATCGGTGCTATAATAAGAACCATTTTGATCGATACGCATTCTTCCTTGGTATCCCATCTTCTCGATTTTGGCAAGTGTTGCTCGAAATCCAAAAGGAATAATTTCGATAGGAAGAGGGGATCTGCCCAGTTTGGGAACGATTTTACTTTCATCGACGAGCACAATCCATCGCTTGCTAGAAGTGGCAAGTATTTTTTCTCTAACCAATGCGCCCCCTCCCCCTTTGATGATTCGATTTTGGGGATCCACTTCATCTGCCCCATCGATTGTCAGATCGAGTTCAGTATTTTGGTCGAAATCAATGGTATTGATCCCACCTGCTTTTGCCTGTTGTAGCGACTTCTTTGAAGAAGAAACCGCAGTGATTTTCAAATCCTCTTTACGGCACCTTTCTATCAAACTTTCAATAAAACAAGCTGCGGTTGAACCTGTTCCCAAACCAACAAGCATGCCAGGTTCAACAAATGCTGCAGCTTTTTCGCCAATGCTTTGTTTAATTTCTTCTTGAGTGAGTTTATTCATAAAAACTTATATAATCGATGGGGATAACTGCCGTCAAAGGAATAATCATGCACCACAAAGATTTAGAAAATTACTTAAATAATTATCTTAACGTGTCGACTATCAAAGATTATTGTCCAAATGGACTGCAAGTGGAAGGAAAGTTAGATATTCACAAAGCCGCCGTTGCCGTTTCTGCTAGCTTGGATACTATTGAGCAGGCTGTCCTGGCTGATGTAGATGCCTTGATTGTGCACCATGGTCTTTTTTGGGAAAGAGATCCCTATCCCTTGATAGATGTTAAAAAAACTAAAATAGAGCTTCTTCTCAAAAATGGCATCTCCCTATTTGCCTACCATTTGCCGTTGGATGCTCATCAAGAAATTGGCAATAACTGGAAGGCAGCGCGCGATCTGGGATGGGAAAACCTGCAGCCATTTGGGGAATACAATGGCACTGAAATCGGTGTGAGTGGGACTTTTGCTTCCAAAACAATTGATAAGTTCGTTGCAGAGATCGAAAATTATTATGGCCATGCTGCTACAACTGCCTTGGGAGGCTCGCAAACAATTTCGAGCTGTGCGCTGATTTCTGGAGGGGCATATAAAGAGCTTCCTCAAGCTGCTGCAAAAGGGTTCGATTGCTTTATCACCGGTAACTTCGACGAACCTGCTTGGAATATGGCCCATGAAAAGAAAATCCATTTCTTAGCCCTTGGGCATACCGCTACTGAAAAAATCGGTCCAAAAGCTCTTGGAAACCATTTGTCTGAGGTATTTGGTATCTCTGTTACTTTTCTGGATACTTCAAATCCTTTCTGATTGCAAGTCGGGCACGGGCATGGGCACGCTCACGGGCACGAAATTATTCCTGAGACGGTGGGGGCGAAGGGGGAGTGGGGCGGCCAAGGATGCGCTGGCCGATAGCTGAAATTTCTGCGAGGAGCGTTTTTTTGAGCTCGAGAATTTCCTTGCCTTTGGGGTCGGTGAAGACGGTACGATCTTTCAGGACAACTTCTTCAGGAACTCCCCGTAATGCTCGCTTGGCAATTGCTTTAGAAGCTATCTCTATGAGCTCTTGCTCAGATTCGGCTTTCCGTTTTTCCATCACTTTTTGGAGTTGCTCTTTTTCACGCTCAAGATACTTCTCTTTCATATCTTCCCAGTTTTCCGGATACTCTATGATTTCTCCTAACTCTGGATTTTTGTGAACTTCGCCTTCCATGAGATATGCTCCTTTACACAACGGCTCTAAATTACTATAGTAGCAAATTTCATTTTTCTAAGAAACAGGCTAATAGGTGTCAATGAAAAACATTATTCAAGTGCTCACAGAAAGGGGGTTGGTTGATGCTAAAACAAGTGAGGATATTAACTTGTTGGCAGACAAGCCCTTATCAGTTTATGTGGGATTTGATCCCACTTCCGACAGTCTCCATTTAGGAAACCTGATGGGAATCATGGTGCTTGCTTGGTTCCAAAGATTTGGCCATAAACCTTTTGCACTTGTTGGTGGGGCAACTGGTATGATTGGAGATCCTTCTGGCAAAAGTGTAGAAAGGAATTTGCTGGATACTAAAAGTTTATCTCACAATTTGGAGGGGATCAGCCAATCTTTAAAAGCTGTTTTGAAAGAGAATGTTACCATTGTCAATAATTATGATTGGTTTAAGGGCGTAGATTTTATCGATTTTTTACGCGACGTTGGCAAGCACTTCAGGGTAAGTGCAATGCTTGCAAAAGATAGTGTGAAAACGCGTCTTGCTTCAGAAGAAGGGATAAGTTACACAGAATTTAGCTATCAACTTCTGCAAGCATATGATTTTTTGTATCTTTACGACACTCATCAGGTCGTTCTCCAGATGGGAGGAAGCGATCAATGGGGAAACATCACTGCTGGAACTGAATTGGTACGCAAAATGAGGGGTGCAAGTGTCCATGGATTGACGTTTCCTTTATTGACTCGCAGCGACGGTAAAAAATTTGGGAAATCAGAAGAAGGGGCCATTTGGCTAAATCATGACAAACTGCCTCCTTATGATTTTTACCAATATTTGTACCGAATCGGTGATGCGGATGTGCCAAAGATGATGCGTATGCTGACTTTTATGGATATAGAAGAGATCAAGCAGATCGAAGCTCAAATGCAGAGTGAAGGGTACGTCCCCAATTCAGCGCAGAAAAGGCTTGCTGAAGAGATCACCCGTATCGTGCATGGAGAAGTTGGTTTAGAAGATGCCCTTCGGGTTACAGAAGCTGCAAAACCAGGCAGCCATACCGTTTTAGATAAAACAACCATGCATGCTCTGGTGAGTGAGCTGCCAAACAAAAAACTGCCCCGTCATCACGTTGTGGAGGTAAAATACATAGATTTGTTAGTCCATGCCAAAATATTACCTAGCAAATCAGAAGCACGGCGCATGATTTCAGGGGGGGGTATCTATTTAAATAATGAAAAAGTGGAAGACGAAAACTTGATCATCCTGAATGAACACCTCATCGAAAATGAGTTTTTACTCGTAGGAATTGGCAAAAAAAAGAAGGTTGTCATTCAGTTAATCTAAAAAAAAATGCAACATGTGAAAAAATCGCTTGAACCGAAAGATAGGATGGCTATTATACGGCTATAACTTAAGCAAATAGGAGGCATCACTTATATGGGAACAATGACAAAGAAGAAACTGATCACGACAATCTCACAGGACCAGGGAATCCATCCTAATCATGTTAGAGCGGTGATTCAGAATTTCCTCGATAAAATGACAGACGCATTAGCAAATGGCGATCGGCTTGAATTTCGCGATTTTGGAGTATTGCAAGTCGTAGAAAGAAAACCAAAAATTGGTCGCAACCCAAAAAATGCATCTGTGCCTATCCACATTCCTGCGCGTAGAGCTGTGAAGTTCACACCAGGAAAGAGGATGCGCCGCTTAATTGAAGGTGGCAAAGAGATCGAAATCGATTGCGATCTCGATTGCGATTTAGATGATGACGAATAAGAAAATCGTTTTCATCTGATTCATGTTTTAACCCTCAACATCTGAGTTGAGGGTTTTTTTTAACCTGAGTTTTTATGGAATGTCACGAGCGTCTCCTTCTTGAGTTGAGTCAGGCTTTAGAGCACGGAACCTCAAATGCTCAAATAGCTCTTTGGGCAGAATCTCCCCTTTTGCAAGAACATGAGTTACTCCAAGCTACTTTTGCCTTGCTGGCACAGCAGAAAGGATTAAACTGGCCCAAATTTCCACATCAAATGTTGCCAGGGGGAGCCATACCTCTTTTTCATCGAGGTTTTTTTCCTTGGAAAGGATTACCTTATCCAAAAGAACATGCAGAGCTTGGATTTTGTCTCGTTAAGTTAGGCGATCTTCAAACTGCCCGGCGGATGGCATGTTATCAAGAAGCTACCCTAGATCATTCTAAACAACCCGCATATTCTTTGTTTATGCAAGAGGGGTTCCGCTTGCGCAAGGCGCTTCAAAATGCAAATTCTAGATTTTTTGAAGCGCTAGGCCACACCCCTTCCAACCATTTTCAATTCGCAGATCACGAACTTGGTATGATCTCTCGTCACACTGAGACATCAACAGTGATTTGCGTAGGATCGGGATGTAAAAGCGGTTTGGGTCTTTTTTTGTATCAAGATGCAGGAATTCTCAATTGGGGACCCCAAACGAGTCCGATTGGAAAAAGTGATGGCTTTGGTTTAGCCGGGCGCGCTCAGGAAGTGGGTCTTCTCGATGCAGAAGATCATTTTGAGCTATCATACCGCTGCAGGTTAAGTGCGCCATTACACCGCAAGACGGGGTTTTCATATCTTCAAGATTCAGCTTTCAGTGGTCAATGGTTAGAGGCCAAGCTCTCAGGCAATTTGGAAAAAATGGATTGTCGGCTTCATTTTCATCAATTAAAAACTTCAAAATCAACCCTAATGCTTTTTGGGAAAGGGGAATCGTGCCTAGTCGCTGGTTCACATCGTCTCAAATCTTGCTCATTAGATCGCTATTGTGGTCCCACCCAATCGATCCAACTGGTTGGTACATTAGGCAAGGTTGGGGTGGATTGTGAGGGGATAGACCAGATGGAAATCATTCCCTTAGCCAGTGATGAAAACTATTGGGGTGCCGACTTTCTCATCGCTTATATCCTGAATGGCACCACGTCCCATTTTACATTCAAAAAAATATAATTTTTAGCGCAAAGACGTAATACCAAATCCAGGAAATAACGTCATGAATAAGGACTGTATAACATGCCATCTTTAAACGATCGTTTCTTGCCCATGTTTAAAAACATGCGCTTCGAAACGATCGTTCAAATCTGTCACGTTACTCAGCCCGTATTCATGACGTTATTTCCCGGA
>Ga0153954_1000593_pt1 | contig 27197 bp, 18 predicted proteins | sample TSFL038MetaG_FD_102277 | JGI IMG/M metagenome (GOLD analysis project Ga0153954, IMG submission 102277) | Attine ant fungus gardens microbial communities from Florida, USA - TSFL038 MetaG | ecosystem: Host-associated > Fungi > Mycelium > Unclassified | place: USA: Florida, Wekiwa Springs State... | reverse complement strand
GAACTCATTGAGGGCGGCGAATTTGACGGGAACGTTCAGAGCGTCGGAGACGGCCTCGAGTGCGAGAGGAGCCGAGCCGATCGGCTTGCTGGGAAAGTCGAGCGTGATCCAGCCGTCGTTCAGTGTGGCGGTCAGGAGGCCGCTTCGCGTCTGGAACCGCGCGGGGGATCCAGGGGGGACGTGACCGTCCTGCCAGAGGACGTGGGCGGCGGCCAGGGTCGCGTGGCCGCAAAGATCGACCTCGACGACCGGCGTAAACCAGCGGAGGCGGAAGGCGTCTCCCTCGCGGTGGAGAAACGAGGTCTCGGAAAGATTCATCTCCCGCGCCACGTCTTGCATCCAACGCTCGTCGCGAGGCTCGGGCATCACGCAAACGGCCGCCGGGTTCCCCGCAAAGGGCCGATCCGTAAACGCATCAACTTGGACGATCGTTTGTCCCACGTGCCGGTTCCCCCAAAACAGCAAGCAGTCCGTCACCAAGGAACGGACCTCGTGTCCTCCGAGACCGTTCAAATGCTAGCGGATCACCGGGGAGGTGTCGACAACCCAAGGTACTTGGGCGGGGACCTCACGTCCGCTAAACTATGGTTATGACGCCGCCCAAGGAAACACCGACGCCTCCCCCCGCGCGCTTGACGCCTCGCGTCAAGGTTTGGTTCGAAGCGGAAGGGGGGTTTAGCTTCGGATTCGGCCTGATCGCGATCCTTCAGGCCGTGGAGCGAGTCGGCTCGATCAAGCTGGCGGCCGGTGAACTCGGGCAGAGCTACCGCCACATCTGGGGCCGAATCAAGCAGGCCGAGCAGGCTCTCGGCACTTCGCTCGTCGAGACCCACGTCGGCGGCCAAGGCCCCCAGCGCAGCGAGTTGACCGAAACCGCACGCCACCTCATCACCGATTTCCTCTCGATCCGAAGCCGAATGGTTGAAGCCATGGAACAGGAGTTCGCTCTGCGAAGGGAACAGTCCTCCCAGGGCTGATCCTCCCCAATTCTCCGTTCAACCGAGAGGCGATTCAGATGGGGGTTATCCATGTGAAATCAGGCAAGGCGGGTGGCCGGGGAGGAGCGCAGCGACGCCCTGGGGGGCAAGCCTTGGCTTATCCCCGGGGCCTCGAAGACTCGTCCCCGGCCACCCAAATAACGCATCTTCACGTCAGTACCCACTCTCCGGATAGCCTCTTAGTCCGACCGCGCAAGAGCGAAGCCGAGGCCTCGAGGAATAGTTCCTCGACACCCCGGCTTGTCGTGTTCGCTCGACTCGTTTTCTTTACGATCGGCGAGAAAGCTCAGCGGCTCATGGTGTTGGCCACGGGGGCCTCGGCCAAGGAGAGCGACCGGCGCTGGAGGTCATTGCGACGGACGATCAGGAACTGAAGGGTGGAAGTCTGGGAAACTTCGGGCTGCTTCAGGATGAAGAGGATGTTGTCGGGACGGATCGTTTCCCAGTAGCGTTGGCCGACGTTCAAGCCGACAACGATGTCCCCTTTCTGGATCTGGGCTTGGGCCCCGGGGCTTCGCGGAGCGACTGCCTGAACGTAGAGGCCGCCTCGGAGTTTGGAGGACGCAGCCACAACGTATTCAGGAGTGACCGGCGAGGTCTTGAGACCGAGTACCCGCCAGACCTGTTCGCCGGCATCGACGGCGGCAACGGCCGGTTTGGCGGTCTGGGTGCTGAGCGGTCGGGGCTCGATGCTCAGGACCTGCTCCTGGCCGCCGCGGCGAATGACGACCTGGGCTTGATGGCCCGCGGTAACGTCAAGCAGACCCCGTTCGATGTCGATGGGGGTGCGAACACCGAACTCGCCCACCTTGATAACCTGGTCGCCGGTGTGGAACCCGGCCGTCTCGGCGGGGCTGCCTGACGGGACGTCGACTAATACGACCTTGCGCTCGGGACTATTCTGAGTCTCGCCGGCCACGAGCCCGTGCCAGGTTGCCGTCAGGCGACGGGTGCTCATCATCTCGACGGTCGCTCGCTTCACGTCGTCGATCGGCAAGGCGAAACCTATCCCTTGGGCACCCGCTCGAACCGCGACATTGATCCCGATCAGCTCCCCGTCGATGTTGATGAGCGGTCCGCCTGAGTTCCCCGGATTAATGCAGGCGTCGGTCTGGATCAGGTTGCGATAAACCTGGTCGTCCGACAGGGTCACGTTCCGGTTCAGGGCACTGATGATCCCCACCGAGACCGTATTCTCATAACCGAACGCGTTCCCGATCGTGATCACGTTCTCGCCGACCATCAAGTCGGCTGATGACCCCACGGTGACTGCCGGCAAGGGTCGGCTGGCGTCCACCTTCAAAATCGCCAGGTCGAGCGCCTCATCGAACTGGAGCAGGCGAGCCGGATACGCGGCACCATCCGCGAGATGGACCTCGATTCCCTGCACCTTGTCGACGACGTGGTGGTTCGTCAGGATGAATCCCCGGCCATCCAGGATCACCCCCGTCCCCATGCCGTTGACACGAGGCCGCTGATTTTCCTCGGCAGTGAACGGCCAACGGCTGGAGGACGCGGCCTTCTTCTCACTCGAGATGCTCACCACACTGGGTTGAACCTTTTGCACCGCCTCAACCACCGGAGTCTTACGCGACGCGGCCCGGACCGGGCGGCTCGAAGCCCCCACGATCAACGCGAGAGCCAAGAGCGTCGCGACCCCAGGTCGTTCCCATCCTTGTCGCAACACTGGCAGTGACACGATGGTGGTCCCCAATTTGGGAATGCCGGGTCCCGGTCCGCGCACAAGCCACGTCGCCGATAAGGTTCGCCTCTCCGTTGCGATCCCCACCCGCGAACACGACCAGCCCCCCAGACCGAAAAACCTGCGATGATTTCGAATCCTCTAGCGCCTCCTCGGCGTGCTTCCGACTTCGATTGGATCGGTTCCCCCAATTCCCAGCTTGAATGGAGTCAACGACTTTTAACCCATCTTTCCTATTTTCTGCAATTTTCAGAAAAGTCAGCCCAAACTACCAGAGGTAGGGTCACACCGTTTATTATGGTTCGTAAACCAATGAAAAAGAGCGTAAGCACGGAGGAGGAGCCTCCCTTTCGTTGACAGCATGCGGTCAAGCCCGTTAGGCTCAGCGGCATCACCGGCCTGGCCGGGGACCTCGATTTCGGATCCTTATTTTCTTTCGAGTCGAATGCCGGGAGTGGCCATGGCGGAGAAGTCACGGAAACGGCTGATGCTGGAGGCGAGCCTTGCGGAGGACCCGGCCGATACGTTCCTGCGGTATGGGCTGGCCGTACAGTGCCTGCGCGACGGCGACCTCGAAGAGGGACGGGAGCGGCTCAGCGCCTTGATCGCCGATCATCCCGAGGACCAGGTCGCCGCCTATCAGCAGCTTGGCCAGTCGTATCTCGAGTCGGGTGATTCGGACCGCGCGGCCGAGACGCTGCGCACCGGTGTTGAGAAGGCGCAGCGTCGAGGAGACTGGCACGCGGCTGCCGAGATGGAAGGATTGCTCGCGCAACTGGGATGAGCGCACGAGAATCCCGAGGGGAAAAGCGGGACGACGTTCGGCCCGAAGTCCTCGTCCCGCGCCGGCGGACATGAACCTTGCATCCCGCGACGGAGCCGCGATGCCTGCGATTTTCACGTTCCCCAATCGAATCCTCTTCGGAGCCGGAACCCGCGCTTCGCTCGCTTCCGAGCTCGCGCAGCTTGGGGTGCGGCATCCGCTCGTCGTCACCGACCCAGGGCTGGAAGCCTCCGGGATCGTCACCGAGGTCGTCACGACGCTCGAGCGAGCGAGCATCTTCAGCGCCGTTCAGGCCAATCCGACCGAGGACGACGTCCTCGCCGGCCTGGAGCGTTATCGAACGCTCGGCTGCGACGGCCTCGTCGCGATCGGGGGCGGGAGCCCGATCGACGCGGCGAAGGCCATTCGCCTGTTGGTTACGCATCCGGGGCAACTGGCCGACTACGACCTCACCACCGGCGGCCAACCCAAGATCAGCGCCAACTTGCCGCCGATGGCGGCCGTGCCCACCACCGCCGGAACCGGGAGCGAGGCCGGCCGAGGCGCCTTGATCCAGCTCCCGCAGACGGGACGCAAGACAATCGTCCTCAGCCCCTACTTGCTTCCCAGCGTCGCGATCTGCGACCCCGAACTGACCTACGGCCTACCCCCGGGCCTAACCGCCGGCACCGGCATGGACGCGCTCACGCACTGTGTGGAGAGCTACCTGTCGACCACCCTCCACCCGATCTGCGACGGGATCGCCATGGAGGGACTGCGGCAAGTCTCGAAGGGACTCGAGGCGGCGGTGCGGGATGGCGCCGACCACAAGGCACGCGAAACGGTCATGATGGGAGCCCTGCTCGGGGGCATCAGCTTCCACAAGGGGCTCGGCGTGGTCCACTCGCTTTCGCACGCGCTCGGCTCAGAGGGCCGCGTCCATCACGGCACCCTCAACGCGATCTTGCTCCCCCACTCGCTTCGTTTCAACCGAGAAGCCGCCCTCGCTCGACTGACCGAGCTGGCGGCCCGGCTGGGCTTGGGTCGCAGCGGCGAAGGCCCAGCCCACTTCATCACCCTCACGGAACTGGTCCTCGCCCGGCTCCCCTTGCCTCGCAAGCTTCGCGACGTCGAGGGCCTCCGCCACGACCGGATCGCCGAATACGCCCGACTCGCCATGCTCGACCACTGCCACCGAACCAACCCCCGTCCCTGCACCCAGCCTGAGCTCGAAGTCCTCCTCGACCGCGCCTGGTGAGTTGCTAAGGCAGGACAGGTACCGCTTGGCGGTATCTTGAGGGGTTGGTGGGCGATGGGAGCCTCACGCACGGTTGGAGCGGAGTGAGCCAATGACCTGGTTGACGTCGCTCACTCCTTCTTGCTCGAGCCTTTGGATCATGTCGTCGAGGATGCGTTCGGAGCCGGTCGGGTCGTAGAAGTTGGCGGTGCCGACCTGGATGGCCGAGGCCCCGGCGACCAGAAATTCGAGGGCGTCGTCCGCGCTGGCGATGCCGCCGATGCCGATGATCGGCAGCTTGGGCAGGGCGTGCGCCACTTCCCAGACAATCCGAAGCGCGAGCGGCTTGATCGCCGGACCGCTCAGACCACCGATATCATTGGCGAGAATCGGCCGGCGTTTCCGCCAGTCGATGACGATGCCGCGGAACGTATTCACCAGGCTGACGGCATCGGCGCCCCCCGCTGCAGCCGCCTCGGCGATAGCGACGATGTCGGTCACGTTCGGCGTCAGCTTGGCGATGATCGGAACGGAGCAGGCGTTTCGAGCCCGACGCACCACGCGTTCCACGGCCTTGGCGTCGATCCCAAGGTCGAGTCCGTGGCTCACGTTCGGGCAGGATACGTTCAGCTCGATCGCGTCCACGCCTTGGTCGTTGCCGACGAGTTCCGCCAACTCAACGAACTGGTCCTCGTCCTCACCGGCGACGTTCACGATGACCGCTGTCCCTACGGTCCTCAAGTAGGGCAGGTGGTGCTCGCGGAAATGCGCGATGCCGTCGTTATCAAGGCCGATGGCATTGAGCAGCCCCGAGGCCGTCTCCACAGTGCGAGGCGTCGGATTACCGGCCCGAGGGCGGAAGGTCACCGTCTTCGGGATGACTCCGCCCAATCGCTCGAGACGAACGAACGGAGCCATCTCGCGGACATAGCCGAACGTCCCCGACGCCACCAAGACCGGGTTCTTGAGTTCCAAACGCCCCAACCGCACGCGCTGCTCGATCACAACCACATCCCCGCAATTGATTGTAGGGTGAGGATCGCCCACCACTGGCTTTGCACTATCCACCTACGGCCTTGCTGAGATCGACCCGAGAATCGATGGGCAGAGCCCACCCCTCGGGAAGTTCGATCCCGACGACCAACGCAGCCGGAGAGCCTTCCATGCCATCATCCCGCTTTCAGCCGCGAGCGTCCACCGCACCTCTGCATTCGATCGTGAGAGGCGATCCCGATGAGGGTTAGTCACGTGAAATCAGGAAAGACGGGTGGCCGGGGAGGAGCGCAGCGACGCCCTGGGACGAGCCTCGGCCCATCCCCGGGGCGTCGCTGCGCTCCTCCCCGGCCACCCAAACATCATATCCTCACGTCAGCACACATTTCCCGGGCAGTCTCCGAGACGGAGCGATCAACGAGTAAGGCTTATTTCACAGGCGGAACTCCGGTGATCGTTCCGGCCTTGGCATCCCGGAAGTCGGCGATGAGGCCTTGATCTCTGGTAGGTTCCGATATCGAGCCAGGTTCGAGGAGAATTGTCAGGTCCTCGATATCGCGATCGAGGCGGCCCTCCAGTTGAAAAGGATTGATCGGGTCGAGGCACCGATTCTTGGCGGAGAGACGATAGCCTTCAGTAAACCCGCTCCGGGAACCAGGGAAACGCACCGCGAGGGAAACCTCTGTCCCCAGGAGGCCGGGCACCTCGAATCGGCCTCGTTCGTTGACTGGCGAAACGACCCCGGGCGCGATTTCGGTCGAAACAATGACGGTAGTTCCAGGAGGAATCGCTCGGTCGTCGGCGAGGATGACTCGGCCGGCAAGCGTTCGGCCAGGCCTTGTTGCAAGGTCGCCGAGTTCGACCGTCGCCCCATCGGCTCCTGTCTCGAAGGGAAGGGGTTCAACGGAGTTCCTCCCCTTCAGGCTGCCGGGCGCCGAAGCCACTTCGAACTTACAAGCGTCGCTGACGTGGGTGAACCGGAATCGCCCTTCGGTGTCGGTCTCGGAGGTCACCAGCGGAAGATACCGCTCCATGGTCAAGTCGACATGGTAGAGCCGGATCGGGACACCGGCCAACGGATTCCCTTCGTGCAACAGGCGTCCCGTTACGACCACGCCGTTCCCTAATTTCAGCGGTGGGACATCCACGCCGTCGGTCTCGAGACAGAACATCTTGGAAGCCAGGTCCGGAGCCTCGACCCGGACCCAAACGCGATCGTTCCTGACCTCCTCCGCCGTGAACTCAAAGCCTCCATCAACACTTGTCCGGATCGTCTGGGGTTTTCCCGAGAATTCTTGCGGAGTCACCGAGGCACCCGCCACCGGGCGATCATCCGGCCCGACAACCTTCCCCCGGATCCTCACATTCCGCCGAATCTTCGGCCCTCTGGTCTCCGTGGTTTCTTGCTGATCCTTGGGGCGAGAGTGAGGTAAACCGAACTGATCCTCGAGAATCCCTTCGAGGGACTCCTGATCGAACCTCCCTAGCATCGTGCCGTCGGGCGCGATCACGAACGTGGAAGGCCAATCCACCACTTCGTAGGTCTCCGCCGAACGGCCTGCTCCTTTGTCGCCAGGCTTCTGGACATCGGGCCGCGTCCCCTTCCCGATTTGAGGACGATCAATCAAAACGCGGAAGGGAATGTTCTTCTCATTCACAATCGAATTCGGAAGCGAACCGTAGGTGCGCGAGACAGCCCTTCGATACTCATCGGCCGAAGCGACGGTGCTATCGTGCAGCCCCAACATGACCAGGGGCTTGCCCAAGAACCGCTTTCCAAGATCCCATAGCGTGCGAAATGACACAGGGGCCCTGTAATACTTCGATGGATTGAACTGGGACCACGTCGCCCAGAAGTGGAGGACAACCACCTTGCCGCGAAAGTCGGCCAGCTTCACCGGGAGTCCATCCAGGTCGTTCGCCTCAATCTCCATCGCCGGCTTGCCGATCGAGCGGATACTCGCCAAGCTCTCGAGGCGAAAATCAACATCCATGAGATCGTCCCCTGTGAAGACATCGAGGGCGACCCGGCGATGCAAGGTCGGCGAGCGAAAATCAAACGCGTACTTCCCTGCGGGCAATCGAACCTCGAAGTACCGACTACCGCCTTCCGCGTAATTCACCGAGACAGACGAATCCTGCCATTCCTGGCCAACCTTCCCAGAAGGCTCAACCGTCGATACGGACCACGTAATCGCTGCTTGCCGATTATTTTTAGGCAATTCGAACACATGTCCCCGGATCAGGCGCGCTGGGTGCAAGACAATGTTTAGGGGCCGGCCGAGCAGGTCATCCCTTTCGAGTACGCGCATCTCCTGGAGTTCAAAGTTGGGTGAGGCAAAGAAGAGTTTCGGGAAAGACTCGCCGTCGGTTCGAACCTTGATCGTGAACGTCCCGTTGGAATCGGTCCGGCCCGGGTGTCGGAAGGTACTCAAGGGGTACATCCACCACTGCCGCTTGCTCACGCGGACAGCATAGGCACTCCGGGGTTTCGCGTCCCTCTCGTGAGGAAACACACGGGCCATCTCCGGAGGGACGGGGCCGATATCCTCATGACTCAAAGGTGCCCATATCTTGAAACGGGTGCGATATTCGAAATATTTCCCCAACAGGCCCGGGGGAATGATCTCCCCTCGTGCGTTGCGGAAGGGTTCAGTCCGCTCTCGAATGTCCTCGCGCAGGGGGAGTTGCCATTCATCACCTCCTCTGATTCCACCTCCCACCCAGACCTTGGCCAAGGGTTTCCCAGACTCGTCCCGGACCTTGCCATGCACGGTGACCTCCGATGGCAATGCGGCGGATTTCCTGAGAACCTCGAGGATCGCCTTGGGCTTCGGCGTCTCGGCCTTGGATTGCGTTTGGGGAGGCGCGGCTCCCGGCTCCGTTTGCAACGACGCGAAGACGATCGTGGCGGTTGTCGCCAGGAGAGCGGCCGCGAGTGTCCCCTTTAACTTGATGAGTCGCATGTCGCGCAAGACCTCCCACGCGAGACCGGCCGCAGCCGGTCTCGCGCCGGCCTTGACGGCCCAGTCTCCTTGTTGCGTGAACGCCAGTGCGGCCGCGCAGGTCGCCTCGACCCAGGACGCCGGTGCCGCTTGAGCCGAGGAAGCGACCGCTTCCGCGGCGAGAAGTCCGAGAGTGGGAGCCAGTCCGCGCTTCAGCAGGCTCGCTTTGAGCTTCGCCTTGCCGCGTGCCAGTCGGCTCTGTAGTGTTCCGATCGGCCAGCCGAGCCGTGCCGCGGCCTGTTCCTGTGTGGCTCCTTCGAGGTAGCAGAGCACCAAGGGAGTCCGAAAGGCTTCCGGGAGGCGGCCCAGTTCTTGATCGAGCCATTCCCCGAGTTCGGACATGCCGCCGTTCGTCCTCTCGGTTATCCGCTCGGCTGCGATCGTGCCTCCTCGGCGCTCGCGAACTCTCCTGCGGGCGCGAGCGACATGCTCCTTGGCCGCCACGCGAAGAGCCACACCATGCAGCCAACCGGCCACCGATTCTCGATTGCGGATCGACCCGGCGCGTCTTGCCAGGACCAGGAACGTCGCCTGCGCAGCATCCTCTGCGGCGTGCTCGTCGGCCAAGATCCTCCGGCAAGCCCGCAAGACCATCGACCCATGGCGCTCGACGAGCGTCGCGAACGCCGCCTCCGCTACCTCGTCCGCGTTCGATCGCGCCGCGAATCGCTCGAGTAGACGGTCGTCGCTCAGCCCGGCAGTCGCCCCCGCCCGGAAGAGCGTCTCCACCTGCCCGAGCAGTGACCTCGTCGCCTCGCCCGCCATCTCGTTGTTCCCTCACGTCTCGTCTTTATCCCAATGTGCCCGCTGCCCCCCGGGATTATTCCCACGCTTCGCATTTTTTTCCCAACCTCGAACGGTTCCATTCCCACGACCTGTAAAAAAAGCATGCGGCCAGCGTACGCGTCGCAACGAAACGAAGGGAATCAGCCTGCCATGGTCGCCCCTTGCCTCTCCCCCTATCATCAGAAGAAGGGGGCGAGGCCAATTCGTCCGGCCACCTCGATTCTCGGGTGCCTCCCACCTGGCGCTCGAGAAAACCGCTGGGCCATGCCCATCCTACCGATACCATCCCCGTTGAAGGTCGTGCTTGTCAGGAGTCGCCGGCCATGTCGTTGAGTTCGCTGCCCCTGAGTTATTGCACGAACGTTCATCCCGGACAGTCAGTGGGCGAGGTCGAGGGGGGAATCGAGCGGTATACCCTGGCGATTCGCGAGCGATTAGGGCAGCCCATGGCGGCCGGGCTCTGGCTGGCGCGGCCGGTCACGGAGGAATTGCTGGCGAGCCGGGACGGCGTGAAGCGATTCGCGGAGAAACTGGCCCATCAAGAGCTTTCCTGCTACACGCTCAACGCCTTCCCGTACGGAAATTTTCATAGCGCTCGTGTGAAAGAACAAGTCTATCTGCCCGATTGGTCGCAGCCGGAGCGGCAAGAGTACACCGAGCAGTGCGCCCTGATCCTCGCGGAACTACTCCCTGAAGGAGGGGAAGGGAGCATCTCCACGGTGCCTCTCGGTTTCAAGAATGCCGAACGATCGGCCGATTTCCTCGAGACCGCAATCAGGCGACTCGTCGACGTCGCCGTCCAACTGGATCGGCTGAGGCAGGAGCGTGGCCGCATCATCCGGCTCGCCATTGAACCCGAGCCTTGCTGCGTACTCGAGACAACCGCCGAGGCCCTCGCCTTCTTCGAGACCCTGGGGAAGGCGGCGGAATCACAAGGACTGGCGGAGGTCGTCCGCACTCACCTTGGACTCTGCTTCGACGTCTGCCATCAGGCCGTCGAGTTCGAGGATGTGTCCAGGTCCATCCAAGAAATCGACCGAGCCGGTGTTCGTATCAACAAGCTCCACATTAGCTGCGCCCTCCGGCTGGAAAACCCCGGGGAAAACCGCGAGGGTCGCAACGCCCTGAGCCACTACGTAGAACCCCGGTACCTGCATCAAACCTTCGCGAAACGGCAGGACGGCCGCATCGTACACGTTACGGATCTGACCCAGGGGCATGTGACCGATCCCGGGACCGACTTCCTCGAGGCCCAGGAGTGGCGCGTGCATTTCCACGTCCCGGTGAACGTGGAACGGATGGGACCGCTCGGGACAACCCGCTTGGGGCTTCGCGAAGCGATCGCGGCGGTCGCGGACCTCGACTACCCCCCCCACCTCGAAGTCGAGACGTACACCTGGGGTGTGCTCCCCGGCAACGAACCCCCGGACCTCGTCCGCGGCCTGTCCGAAGAACTCGCCGCGACGTACGCCTTGCTTTCTCGCCCGTAGCCTCGAACCCGCTTCCTGGTTGCATTGTCTGCGGTCGTGTCCCAGAATGCCCGGCGGAAAGGCTTCCCTGTGCCGCGAGATCCAAAAAAGGGGTTGCGACCGCACTCAATGAGGAGTGAGCCGCGAGGAAAATGCTGGGCAGTGCCATCCAACAGGCCAAACAAATTCACACATACCCCCCAATCGATCCCGCAAGAAGTCGTGCTTTGACGTCAAGAGACGTACCTTTTTCGACCCCCAAGAAATCAACGTAGAGGAGAACGTCGGTGGCAACTGATGTCAGCCAGGTGGCGGGCGAGCGGACACACACTGCGGAAGAGAACACCCTATTCGTGATCTTGGTCGCGCTGAGCTTTTCTCATCTCCTGAACGATCTGGTCCAATCGTTGATCCCCGCGGTCTATCCGATCTTAAAATCCTCGTATCATCTTACGTTTGCGCAGGTTGGTTTCATCACGCTGACTTTCCAGATGACGGCATCGCTCTTGCAGCCGGTCGTTGGAATCGTGACGGATCGCCGTGCCATGCCCTATTCGCTGGCGATCGGCATGGGGTTTTCGTTGGTGGGGCTCGTGTGTATGTCTCAGGCGAACAGCTTCCCCACGATCCTGATTTCGGCCGGGTTGGTGGGAATCGGCTCCTCGGTGTTCCACCCCGAGGCGTCTCGCATGGCAAGGGCAGCGTCAGGGGGGCGGCACGGTCTGGCCCAATCGTTGTTTCAGGTGGGTGGAAACTTCGGCACGGCCCTCGGCCCGCTCCTGGCCGCGTTCATCGTCGTTCCCGGTGGGCAAGTCAGCATCGCCTGGTTCTCGATCGCGGCGATCATCGCCATCGCCGTGCTCTTCAACGTCGGCCGCTGGTACCGTGGCCATCTCTCGAGCCTGGCGAACCGTGTTCGTAAAGACATGGGGGATCACCGCGCTTCCCTGTCGCGCACCAAGGTCACGGTCTCTCTCACGATCCTTCTCCTGTTGGTCTTCTCAAAGCATTTCTACCTGGTCAGTTTGGGCAGCTACTATACGTTTTATCTCATCGATAAATTTGCGCTCTCGGTGCAAAGCGCGCAGATCTATCTCTTCCTGTTCCTTGGGTCCGTGGCGGTGGGAACCTTCGCCGGCGGACCGATCGGCGACCGCCTCGGGTTCAAGTTCGTGATCTGGGGCTCGATCCTGGGGGTCTTACCCTTCACCCTGATGCTTCCCTACGCCAACCTTTTCTGGACCGGCGTTTTGACCGTGCCCATCGGCTTCATCCTGGCGTCGGCCTTCCCGGCCATCCTGGTTTACGCCCAAGAACTCCTGCCAGGGCGGGTCGGCATGGTCGCAGGCCTTTTCTTCGGGTTCGCCTTCGGTGTGGCTGGCCTCGGAGCCGCGATCCTCGGCGAGTTGGCCGACGCCACGAGCATCCGCTACGTCTATCACGTTTGCTCGTTCTTGCCCATGATCGGCCTCCTGACCGCCTTCCTCCCCAACCTCGAAACCGCGCGTCGGCGAGCTAGAAAGCAGGCCACCGCCTGAACGCGCGCAACCCGCTCCTCGATTCGCATCATCGCGTGCCCATCGCCCATCAGGTCTCCCGATACTGGTGGGCGATTCCCTCTTTCTGACCCGGCTTTGGGACGAATTGCGCACGACTCTCTTGGGTAGAGCAAACACGCAAGAGATTGAGCCGAAGGTACAATATCGAGGGGTCGTGCCGCCAGGGGGGCCCTTTGAACGTTATCAATTCCATGTTCAAATTCCCGAATGTGAACGTCGATAAGCTTTCCGGGGACGGCTCCTCTCTACTAACCCCTGACTCGGGATGGCTGTGACATGGCGTCACGCATTGAAGACTACGCATTGATCGGTGATTGCCGCACGGCGGCCCTCGTGGCGAAGGACGGGTCGATCGACTGGTTTTGTGCGCCTCGGTTCGATTCGGCGGCATGCTTCGCGGCGCTGCTGGGGACGTCGGAGAACGGCCGCTGGCAGCTCGGACCCGCCGAGGGTGTTACGGTTCGTAAGGTCCGGCGCAGGTATCGTCCCGGAACCGTGGTGCTCGAAACCGAGTTCGAGACGGAGGCGGGAACCTTCGTCATCGTCGATGCGATGGCCATGGACAGCGACACTCCCACGATCCTGCGGATGGTGGAGGGAAAGCGAGGGGAGGTGCCGCTGCATTTCGAACTGATCATTCGGTTCGAGTTTGGGTCGATCATCCCTTGGGTGCGCAGGATCGATGGCGGACTGTCGGCGATTGCGGGACCGGATCGACTGCACCTGCGCTCGGATGTCGAGCTCCATGGCAAAGACCTGTCGACCGTGGGCGACTTCACCATCGCGGCCGGTCAGCGCTTGACGTTCGAGCTGGCCTGGCATCCGTCGCACGAAGCGCCTCCGCCGCCGTTGGATGTCGCCCACTGCATCGACAAGGCCGAGGCCTGGTGGCGCGACTGGTCGAAGGCCTGTCGCTACCAGGGCAGAGACCACGAGGCCGTGCTCCGCTCGTTGCTCACGCTCAAGGCCCTGACGTACGCACCGACCGGCGGAATCGTCGCGGCGCCGACGACCTCGCTGCCGGAGAAGATCGGGGGAGTACGAAACTGGGACTACCGGTACTGCTGGCTCCGGGATGCGACGTTCACGCTCTATGCGTTCGTGATCTCGGGGTTTCTCGACGAGGCCAAAGCCTGGCGCGAGTGGCTGTTTCGCGCGGTGGCCGGACAGCCGGGGAGCCTTCAGATCATGTACGGCCTGGCCGGCGAGCGGCGGCTGACGGAGTTGGAACTGCCCTGGTTGGCCGGCTACGAGGATTCCCAGCCGGTGCGGATCGGCAACGGGGCGGCGAACCAGTTCCAACTCGACGTTTACGGTGAAGTCTTCGACGTCCTCCACCAGGCCAGACGTGAGGGGCTGCCCCCCTCGGAAGTCGGTTGGAGCAAAGGGAAGCTCATGCTCGAGTTTCTCGAGTCGGCCTGGCATCTCCCGGACGAAGGGATCTGGGAGGTGCGCGGGGGACGGAGATGCTTCACCCATTCCAAGGTCATGGCATGGGTCGCCTTCGACCGCGCCGTGAAGTGGACCGAGCATTTCGGCGTCGACGGTCCCGTCGACCGCTGGAGAGCCATTCGCCATGAGATCCACGACCAGGTCTGCTCCGAAGGCTTCAGCACCGAGAAGAACGCGTTCGTGCAGTCGTATGGCTCGACCCGGCTCGACGCCAGCCTGTTGATGGTCCCGCTCGTCGGATTCCTGCCGTACGACGACCCTCGCGTGCTCGGAACCGTCGCGGCGATCGAACGGGAGCTGATCGTCGACGGCTTCGTCGAGCGGTACGCCACCGAATCGGCCGTCGATGGCCTTCCCCCCGGCGAAGGGGCGTTCCTCGCCTGTACCTTCTGGTACGTCGACAACCTCGCCCTCCAAGGACGAGGCATCGAAGCCCGCCGAATCTTCGACCAACTCTTGAGTATTCGCAACGACGTCGGCCTGCTCTCCGAGGAATACGACCCTCGAGACCGTCGCCAGCTCGGCAACTTTCCCCAGGCCTTCTCGCACATTTCCCTGGTGAATACCGCGTTCAACCTGGGACGAGGCGAAAAACCCGCCGAACATCGGCAAAATTCATGAACAGTTCCAACCGTTCAATCATCTCGAAATTTTCCGCCTGAGAGCCAGCCGGTCCCCGGGATCCGAATGATTCCCGGGGACAACGCGCTCCGTTTTTTGAGAAACTCCTTGACTTCCTTCTTGACTGCGCCCAGACCGGTTGCGTAAGGTGTGGCTCCTCGATTCGTCCCATTCGTGGCCGAATCCCTAAGTTTTTGGTAGGCCACCCACCCTGCGGTGGGAGCCGCTCTCGTTCTTTTTTCGACCCTACAACCCGGGCTAATCTTCGCGGAGGCCAAAGGCAGTCCGACCCTCTAGCGTCAGCTCGTCTGCGCTTCTCGCGAGCAAAAGCTCAAGCATGATTGTTTGTTCCGCATCCTAATCTGATTCGATAAAAATCGCGACATCCAGGCAATCGTTGCTGCGAAGCCGGACAACGAACCGTGTTCGTGCGCGTCGAGATCGCCGTGCGCTGAAGCCGGGGAAGGTCCGTTCGCAGGCGTCCCCCCACGCGCAGTCCGCACACTGAGGTGCTTTCGTGAAACGTCTGTTTGCGATGCCTCTGGCCGTCGTCCTCCTGGCTGGTGCCGACCGGCCGGGGACCGACCTGGATCGGTTGCAGGGCACCTGGAAGACCGTGCAGATCGAATCCGACGGCAAGGAAGTGACGACGCTCGGCGACCGCCTCGTCATCGAGGGGGACCGTTTCCGTGCCTCGGGAACCCTGGTCGTCGAGGGGGTTCTCTACCACCGCCCCGGTGACCCGAGCAAACGGCTCGAAAAGGAGACCCACCGGATCGGCGGCAAGACGCATCGCACCCGCTACGTCGGCCTCTGCTCCCTTGAAGGGGACGTCCTCAAGGAGTGTCTCGCCCTCCCCGGCACGGCCCCTCCCACCGAGTTCGTCTCGCGAGACGACGCCAACCACGTCCTCGACACCTGGACGCGGACCGAGGGAAAACCCGACGCGGGTCTCGAAGGAAGCTGGAGCCTGTCCGAGCGCGTGATCATCGGCGATCGACAGTCAACGCACCGCAACAAGGGAATCTCGATGGCCATCAAACGGAGCTTCCTCGACGGCCAGTATCACTACACGATCCGCAACGTCTACGAAGGCCGAGGCCACATCGAGCTCGACACCTCCGCGAAACCGAGGCGGATCAACCTGATCAGCGAGACCGGTTACGAAAAAGATCACCTCTACGGCATTTACCAGCTTCAAGGGGATCGCTTCGTCAACTGCTTTACCGCCCATCAGCGGGCCAGCCGCCCACTCAACTTCTCGACCAAACCCGGTGACTTCCGCTGGCTGACCGTCTACCGACGCGAGAATTCCGCCAAGTCCGACAAGACCTCCCGCACCACCTGGAAGCCCTGACGATCCCCCCGATTCTGCCGAGGGAATCGACCGACCACCGCCCCACCTTCAAAAACCGTGCGAACCGAATCAGACCGACGAGCGTCTTGAAGAGCGAGTCATATGACATGATTGCCGCTCAAGCGGCGGCTCGCTCGTCGATCTCCAGGCCGTCGTCGCCTTCGATCCTCGGCCGCCCGATCGTCACCGAGCCGCCGCTTGTGCATCCGATCTTGAAGGCCTGCCGCGTGAAGTGATTCATCGTCAAGGAAGAGAAACGTGCAGCAGTCGACCGAGATCGTTCTGCTGCACGTCGCGATTCAAATGCAGTCCGTCAGGCGGTTGTTCGCGCGATCGTCGCTCGCCTTCGGAGTCTGCAAAACGCGAATCCGCCGAGAGCAACCAGCATAGTCGCTATCGGGGCTGGCTCAGGGACCGAGAGTGGAGTCAATAGAAAAACGTCCGATTGGGGAGCTCCACCGAAGTCCGGATGGGTTCCATAGAGAACTTCGGCCAGCACGGATCCGTTGTTCGAAAAGCCGAAGGCATTCAGACCGAAATAGTATTTATCTTTAGAAAGATATCCGGACAGAAGCGAGTCCAACCCTACGTTAGTATTGGTGCGGAGATCGAGGACACTCGTACCTTGATACGTCGACGTCAGAATCTGATTCGAGTCATTGAGATAGATTTGAGCATAAGGATCATAATGAAACGGCGACCTCAGGTTGGTGTCTGGCAAGACGACAAGCGGACTATAACTGCCGTCGGGAAGTCTAACGGAATAGCCATTCGTTAGGTTTTGGTAGGGGAAAGAGTGCGAGGATCCGTCTGGAACTCCTCCAATCACCGTCCCCAGGGCATTCTCCCAGGAAACCTTCATCGGGTAAGTCACAAATCTATCATTGCTTACTTGATCCCAATATGTAGCCGACGGAAGATTCGATGGCGGCTGAGAGGCATCAAAGTGATTGACAGGTTGGGGAAAGCTGTAGCTGACCCCTGTCTTGTCGTTCCTCACCACGCCATCCGTTGGATATATGCGGACATCCTCAGGAGCTCCAAGGTCGATCACGTTATACGTCGGATCTGCCTGGGCCCAGGCTCCCATCGTGAAGCACAACAGCAACCCTAGCGCTAGATGAGGCTTACAAAATGCGAGCCTTGCGTCCATGATTCCTCCCATGCATCCTTAGGGGGTGTTAATCTCGCCTAGATTGTTTAAGATGACTTGATAACATGTCAAGGCGGTCCAGCGGTTCGTCCACCAAGTGGCTTTCCCGTAGGGTGGGCACTGCCAACCAACCTTGTGACTTCGACCAGAGTTCAATCCGTGGTGGGCAATGCCCACCCGACAAAAAAGGGGCTTGCCGGATGCTCCACGGAGAAGCATTCGGGGCGAATCGTCTCCCGAGTTTCGATGGGTTGCCATCGGTGGGAACCAGTCACCAATCTCTCCATAACCTGAGGGCTCAGCCGTCCCGGGGACCAACACCTCTGCCAAAGACGGCGAGTCGACACCGCAATAGGTTTCTCATGCGTTCAAATTGCTCACAAACCAACAACACCAACAAGCCGCATGGTTGACAAATGTTATAGACCAAGCTATCCTCCTCTCATTGGCTTGCGGCCAAGTCCTCATAAGGGAAGATCGATGAGGTCGCTTTGCACCTGGCGGAGGCATCTTCATGGCAAGAACAATTGCCGGAAGAAAGGCGCCGGGGTTAAGCCAGGTCTTACCATTTACGCTTGGGCCGATCGCAGGGCTGCGGCACGATCCACTTCGTTTTCTGGTCGAGAGCCGGGCTCGTTTTGGTGATGTCGTTCGCTTCCAGCGAGGACCACTCGTCACCCACCTGCTAATCCACCCCGATCATATCCACCAGATCCTGGTTGACCGCCAGGCGAACTATCCTTGAGGTTGGGTCTACGAGAAGAGTCTACGGCTGTACCCGCCGGTCATGGCGCTCGCGCGCGACGCGAAGGCAGACGATGAGTTCGGCGGCTTCCGCATCCCGGCCCGCTCGATGATCCTGGTCAGCCCGTACGTGACCCAGCGTCACCCGGAATTCTGGTCCAACCCCGACGCGTTCGCCCCCGATCGCTTCCAGCCGGATCTTTAGGCGGCACGTCCTCGCTATGCCTGGTTCCCCTTTCTTGGGGGGCCGCATCAGTGCATCGGCCAGGGGTTCGCCATGATGGAGGCAACACTGGTCGTCGCCATGCTTGCCCAGTCGTTCCGACTCCGTCTCGCTCCAGGAGTGCAAATTGAACCCATCGTGAGGTTGAGCCTCCGGCCGCGCCACGGCTTGCCAATGTCTGTTCACTCAAACTCGATATGATCACGCTGGCATTCTCTCTTCTCAGAACCTTCTCGCGAGTTGGCATGGTTGCCGGTCTCCGACTGGAATAAAATCGTCCTCCATGAGCACCACCACGACGAGCTTGGAGCGTTTGGAACAACGACTGAGGCGAGAGACTCGGGGCGAGGTTCGCTTCGACGTCGGAACCCGCGCGCTGTACGCGACGGACGCCAGCCTCTATCAAATCGAACCGGTCGGAGTCGTCGTTCCCCGCACGGCCGACGACGTGGCGACCACCGTCCGCCTGGCTGCCGATGAGGGGGTTCCGGTCCTGCCTCGCGGGTCGGCGACGAGCCTCTCGGGACAGACGATCGGACCGGCGATCGTTCTCGACTTCTCGAAATACCTCAATCGCATCGGGGTCGTCGACCGCGACCGCATGACGGTCCGGGTCGAGCCCGGCGTGGTGCTCGACCGGCTCAATGCCCACTTGAAGCCGCTCGGCCTGATGTTCGGGCCCGACGTTTCCACCAGCGACCGAGCCACGATCGGCGGCATGATCGGTAACAACTCGGCCGGTGCCCGCTCACTCCGCTACGGTAAGACCGTCGACCATGTGCAGGCGCTCGACGTGGTCCTGGCCGACGGCACGACGACCACCTTCGGCCCGGTCTCCGAAGCCGAGCTCGACGCGCTCTGCGCCCGGAACGACACGGTGGGGAAGGTGCACCGCGTCGTACGAGACACCGTGCATGACCACCGCGAGGCGATCGCGGCCAAATTCCCGAAGATCCTCCGCCGCGTCAGCGGCTACAACCTCGACGAGTTCGTTCCAGGGGTACCGGTTCGGCCGGTCGGCTGGAAGGACGAGCCCTGGCAGTTCAACCTCGCCCGCTTGATCGTCGGCTCCGAGGGAACCCTGGCCATCGTTCGAGGAGCCGAACTCAAGGTCGTGCCGCTGCCCAGGGCAACGGGCCTCGTCGTGCTCTCGTTCACCACGATCGCGGCCGCGCTCGACCGACTCGAGGAGATGGTGGCGACCGGTCCGGTGGCCGTCGAGATGCTCGACCGGACGATCCTCAACCTGGCCGCCAGCCAGCCGACCTTCGCCGGTAAGCTAACGTTCGTCGAAGGCAAGCCCGTGGCCGTCCTCGCCGCGCAGTTCTACGGGAACAGCAGCGAGGAGGTCGCTGAAAAGGCAAACGACCTGGCTCGTCGCTTCGAGGGGAGACCCGGAGTCCTCGGGATCCACAAGAGCCTGGCCGGGTCCGAGAAGGACGACTTCTGGAAGGTCCGCAAGGCGGGCCTTTCGCTTTTGATGGGGATGGTCGGAGACGCCAAGCCGGTCGCCTTCGTCGAGGACACGGCCGTCGCCCCCGATCGTTTGCCGGCCTTCTACGAACGCTTCGAGCAGATCGTCGAGCGCCAGGGGGTCCACGCCGCCTGCTACGGCCATGCCGACGTCGGCTGCCTGCACATCCGGCCGATCCTCAACGTCAAGACGCGCGAAGGGGTCGAGCAGCTCCGCGCGATCGCGCGCGACGTCTCCGACCTCGTCGTCGAATTCGGCGGTGCCATGAGCGGCGAGCACGGCGACGGCCTGGCGCGCAGCCTCTGGAACGCCAAGCTCTTCGGCCCCGAGGTCTACGCAGCCTTCGAGACCGTCAAACGCGGATTCGACCCGAACAGCCTCATGAACCCGGGAAAGGTCGTGGCCTCGCCCGACCCCGGCGACAACCTCCGCATCGGTCCCGACTACCACGCCAACGAACCCGAGGAAACCATCTTCGACTTCTCGTCGCAGGGGGGATTCGCTCGGGCCGTCGAGATGTGTTCCGGCGTCGGTGCCTGCCGCAAGACGACCACCGGCACGATGTGCCCGAGTTACATGGTCAGCCTCGAGGAAGAGCACACGACCCGGGGTCGCGCCAATGCGCTCCGCATGGCCATGAGCGGGGCCTTGCCGGGCCACGGCTTCGACAACGAAACGCTCCACGAGGCGCTCGACCTCTGCCTTCAGTGCAAGGCCTGCAAGACCGAGTGCCCCTCCAACGTCGACATGGCCAAGCTCAAGGCCGAGGTCTTGCACCAGACGTACAAGAGCCGCCCCGTCCCGATCGGCTCCCTTTTGATGGGGCACATCTTCCAACTCAACCCGATCGGCTCGGCGACCGCCCCGCTGGCGAACTGGACGCTCCGGCAGCCGGCCTTCAAGTGGCTGCTGGAGAAGGTCGCCGGCATCGACCGACGGCGGACCTTGCCGACCTTCGCTTTCAACCATCTGCGGAAATGGTTCCGTAAGCACGAGGTCGATCCTCGCGCGGGGACGCGTGGCAAGGTCGTCCTGCTCGACGACTGCTTCACCACCTATAACAACCCCGGCGTCGGCCGCGCGGCGGTTCGGGTTCTGGAAGCCGCCGGCTACCGGGTCGAGCTCGCGGGCTTGCCTTGCTGCGGCCGGCCGGCGATCTCCAAGGGCCTGGTCACGCTGGGCCGCACCCTGGCTCGCGAGAACGTTCGCAAGCTCGTCAGGCATGCCCGTGAAGGGACGCCGATCCTGGGCTGCGAGCCGAGCTGCCTCTTGACTCTGGTGGATGAATACCGCGACTTCCGCCTCGGATCCGACGCCGACCTCGTCGCCTCGTCCGCGAAGCTGGTCGACGCTTTCATCGCCGACGCCAAGCAAGTCCCCGACTTGCCGCTCAAACCCTACGAGGGGCGCGTTCTGTTCCACGGCCACTGCCAACAGAAGGCCCTCGTCGGAACGGCCGGCACGGTCGCGGCCCTACGTCGCATCCCCGGGTTAGAGCTCAAGGAACTCGACTCCGGCTGCTGCGGCATGGCCGGCTCGTTCGGCTACGAACACGGCCACTACGACCTGAGCGTAGCCCTGGCTAACCGCGTCCTCCTCAAAGCGGCCACCGACGATCCCCAGGCCCGTGTCGTCGCCCCCGGCTTCTCCTGCCGCAGCCAGGTCCACGGTCTCGCCGACATCAACGCCGCCCACCCGATCGAGATCCTGGCCGAGCAACTCCAGGGCGTGGGTTCTCGGGGGTGAAACTCGTCGGTCCGTATCGTGCGCCCTTTGCATGATTAACCTTGGCCTACCGAGGCTCCAGCGAACAGCCCAGGCAGGCCAAGGCCTGCCCTACAATTTGAAATCAGACAGGATGGGTGGCCGTGGAGGAGCGCAGCGACGCCCCGGGAACAGGCCTTGGCTTATCCCCGGGGCCTCGAAGACTCGTCCCCTGCCACCCAGCTAACACATTCTCGCGTCAGCATCCACTTCCCGGACAGCCGCTCAAGGCGACGAACGGTTTTTCGCAGGCAAGTGGGGAGCGAGCTCGCGCGACAAGAGGCTCGTGAATTTTCTTTGCCCCTCGGCATCAAGATGAATAGTGTCGAAAAACAAATCATCATCCATGGATTTACGGAGGTCGAGCACAGGAGGTGCCTCTCGACCGAAGGCCTGCTCGAGTGTCGCCCTCATCATCGTTTCGGCCTCGCGAGGGATCATTTTATGGATCCGCGAAGACTCAGGCAGTACGACGATGACCACAGACGTTTTTCGCGCATAGACTTTTTTAATTAATCTTATCAAAATCTGCGTGCTTTCACTATCGAGATAATAACTCTCGGCATCAAACCAGCCTCGCCGACGAAAATTGGCGAGGTGAGTGGCGTAGGCCACTTCAGCGATATGCGGAATTTGCGCATACGCGGGTCGCTCGACGACCCAGGGATTCTTCGTGGGTGGAAAGGCCGCGTACACCCCGGATCCAACGAAATCGCAGAGTGCGATCCTCGCCATGAGGGTTTCGTACTTGATTCGGTCGTTCACTCGAAAGCGATAGGGGAAAATCCAATTCGGACCCGTCAAGAACAGCCTCTTGAAGTCTCCCGAAGCGACACCCCACTGTCGGGCGACGAGATGGGCGATCAGTTTTTTGGGCTTGACGAAGAGGTCGTCTTCCTGGGGATCCCTCGCGTATCGGTCCGTTTCGGCCAGGCTTCCAGGATTGATCGTCAGCACCAGGACATCCGAGGGGAGGGAGGTGCGAAGCCAGAGGTCGGCCATGCGCTCAAGGTCGGCGATGGCCCCTCCTCGGCCAGGGACGCTCAGCCATCGCAGGGGGGCAGGGGAGTCGGCACAGAGTGCCGTTGGGTCCACATCACACTCCAAGGTCGATGGCCCAATCAGAACCCCCAGTCGCGTCCCAGCGGGAAGGGGTCGTCGCAGGGCACCGGAAACCTGCGTCCCTGCCTTGTCATAACAGACCGACGTATAGAGGAGCCAGTCACTTCCAAGAAATGTTCGCGGGGCAAATCCGATTGGTCCCGACACCAGACGACTACATAAGCACAAGACGATTGACAACACGGCCAGGGTCACGAGCGTGCCTTGCAAGCGTCGATAGTCCAGCATGGATTTGATTCTCGTTTAGTGGAGCGTCCGGCAAGTCCCTTCTTGTAGCGTGGGCAGTGCCCACCAGGGATTAAACCCTGGTCGAAGCCACGAGATTGGTGGGCAGTGCCCACCCTACGGGAAAGCAAATTGGTAGATGAACCACTAATTGGAGCAGACAGCAAGTTTTTTGTAGGGCAGGCCTTGGCCTGCCAAGGCTCAAGCGAACGGCCCAGGCAGGCCAAGGCCTGCCCTACGACAAGAGATCGTTGATGGGCGATGTCCACTCTATAGGAAGGGGACTTGCCGGATGCACCATTTAGCGGATCATCCGGCAAGTTCCCTTCTTGTAGGGTGGGCATTGCCCACCAGGGATTAAACCCTGGTCGAAGCCACGAGATTGATGGGCAGTGCCCACCCTACGGGAAAGCAAATTGGTGGATGAACCATTTAGAATCCTTGATAGAAGAAACTCGTCCCCGTCTCTCCCATGTAGAGCACCAGGAGAAGTCGGATAGCAACCCAGAGGATTCTCAAGAGGAATCGGCTCAAAGGGATCCCGTCAATCGGCCGATTCATCGATAATAGCCAGCCCACCATAGGAGTTCCTCAAATGGATAGGTTGCGACAAGAACCGTCAACGCCTCGAATTCGAAGGTGAGAACGATCGCGAGCAGGCGAATCCAGCGATTGGCAAGATAAGCCTTCACTCCCTTACGCCCGAGTCGTTTCACAAGGATGTGCTGATAGAGATAGCAGGCGATCAGGCCTGTCGCTTGAAGCGCTCCCCAAGCAAGCCAATGCAGGTCGATCCGGTGCCAAAGGCCGCACAACAGGAATGCGATCGTGATCGAAATGCTCGCAATCAGCAGGGGAAAGCGACCGTCCGTCCGGCGCATCATTCCAAGTTGAAGGGGAATGAACACATTCCGTTGGATGAATCGAGAGAGCGAGATGTGCCAACGCTCCCAGAAATCGATCACGTTGCGGGCCAGGTATGGCCGATTGAAATTCTCCGGAGTCCTCACACCGATCAGTCTGCCCACACCGACGGCGACGTCGCTGTAGGCGCTGAAGTCGAGGTAGAGCCAGAGGAAATTCAGTTGCATCTCGACGAGGAGATACGGCCCTCCGGCCCGGAAGTCGGTGAGGAAGAGCTTCTGGATCATGTTGGCCAGGACGAACTTCTTGAACATCCCGTCGGCGATCCGCTCGATGGCCTCCAAGGCCTCGCCCGCCTCCAACGGAGAGGGAATTGCCGGCTGGGCGGCGAATTCTTCGTAAGCCTGGATCGGCCCGGCGGCCAGCATGTGGAACGGCAGTAGGTAGTTGATCGTCGCCACCAGTCCCGGCGGCGGGTGAGTCCCGTCGCGGACGGCACGAGCGAGGTCAACCACCCTCAGCGCGACGTACGAGAAGCCGACGGTCGCCAGCGTCCGATCCAGGCTCGACAGCCCAAACTTCTCGCCGATCCAGGGGAGCTTGTGGACCACGAACAACCCCAGGACGACCAGTCCCCCGAACGTCAGCACGAGCGATCCGAGCCCTTGCCTGGGCGCAATTCGCAGAAGTAAGCAGATGAGCACGACGCCGCTGACCACCCCGACCGCGACCGGCCAGGGACCGAGGTACATGCCAAGGAATCCGAGATTCAAAAGCGCAAACGCCCACTTGCGCGTCGTCGGACGGGTAAGCGGCATGAGGAAGAAGAGAGCCACACCCACGCCGAGCCAGAAGCGGACGGTGTAGAGGTCTATGGGGTTCGCCAAGGGATGTCAAGCCTCCATGCAGAACGACCCGTCAAGCGTGGTCGCATCCGCGACGTCGACAACAAAGGTTGCCGGCGCCGTTGCTTGCTCGATATCCAGGACGTACGCCCCCGCCAGCCCTTGGGAAGGGTCGGAAGGGCGGAACCCAAGGGCGGTGTAAAGCCCACTCACCAGGGCGTTCTTCTTGGTAGGAAGGAATTCACCGATGACCCGTCGGTAACCGAGCAACCGGGCCCGCTCAAGAAACGCGCCGAAGAAGAAGTGCTCGACGGTGCGACCGATCACGCGGCAGCTCATCAGCCAGGTGTCGATCCGGACCGTCTCGTCCTCGAGTTCTTCGTCCGGGACACCGATCATGAGAGCCACCAGTCCGTGGTCGCCGAACTTGTCCGCCACGCGGAGCGTCATCGGGATCGCGCGGGGCGAGGCCATCAACCCGATGACATCCGCTCGCGTGTGTCGGCGGGACGTGAGGTTGAACTGGTTGGTCTTGGCCAACATCTGGACGACACGTTGCATGTCGGATTCGTCGATCGGCCGGACGTCCCCGCGCATCTCCAGGGAGCGAAGGTAGTCCTCCATCGAGGCGTGAGAACCTTGCAACTCGCGGCGTTTGCGGTCCTGGGCATACTGTTCGGAGCGAACCAGGTCGGCGTCAGTCAGGCCGGTGGCCTCGAACCAGAGGCCGGATTGCAGGGCACGGACGTACTCGGCGGGTTCCTCGGGCACGTCGACCACCGCCACCTCGGGCAGGGCCTGACGGACCTGCTCACGTTCGGCGGGGTTGTCGTCGAAGAAGACGAAGCTGTCGAGGCCGAGGTTGAGGGTCTCGGCGAGTCGTCGGATCGTCGTCCCCTTGGGGTCCCAGCAAATCTCGGCGGCCGCGAAGTCGTCGAGAGAGAGGATCATATCCGGATTCTTCTCGAAGGGTTCGCGGGCGTCGGCGAGGTTATTCTTGGAGGCCAAGGCCAGGAGGATGCCTCGCTTCGAAAGGTCTTTACAATGCTGCTGGAAGGCGCGGAACCCTTCGCCGTCCGGGCTCTCGCCCAGGCCGATCCCCAGGGGACCTGTTTCCCCTACGACGCCTCCCCAGAGCGTGTTGTCCAGGTCCAGCACAAGGACCTTCTTGGGCCCGGTGGTCAGGGCGCGTACGCCTGCCCAAAGGTGTTCGGCGAAGTGGCAGGTCCCCGACTCGCTGAATGGCTGCTTCGTCCAGTGATAGCGCCTCATGTCGTAGAAGTGATTACGTCCGACTATTCCGGAGACCTGGTCGAGGTCGAGGAAGAACGCGTCCGGAGGGAGTTGCTCGCGGAGCGCAGCGTTCATCCTGCGGGCGAGGTCGACACGGCCCCCCGCGCGACCAGCCATCCCATGGCCGTCGGCCCCCGGAACTACCCAGTCGTAACCGACTTGCAAGACCCGAGACGCGAGCCGGCCCTTGACGAGATCCCACACCGACCGCCAGTAGGCCATCTCGTCACCGATGCGGTCGGAGGCGGTCCCCGACCCTCCGAACAGACGCTGGTTCCAGGGCAGAAGAACGACCACGTCCGGGGCTTCGTCCCCGACGACATGGGTACTCAAGTCCTGGAGGATATTGTCGTACCCTCCCTCGGTGACGAGACAGGGGACGTCCTGGGCCCACGCCACTGCTGTCAGTGCGGGCACCAACCAGCTCGTCGTGCATTGCCCTGCCAGGAGCACGCGCAGCGGTTTGGAGCCTGCGTCCTTTTTGGCCTGGATCTCATTCCGGATGATTCTCCCGGCGCGTTCCGTTTCTTCATGATCGAGCTGACCGCGACGGAGAACCTCGCGGAGCCGGGCCAGCCCCTCGTCGACGCATCCCTGTTTGCGCAAGCCCGCGATCGTCTTGAAGAAATCAGTTGAAATCGTCATAGGAAGCCTCGTCCCTGGGCAGAAACGGGCCGAATGGCGCGGCCCGAGGTCGCTCCGTCACACGGTGCAATAGCAAAGGGACTCGGGCGTGAAACCCGAGGACATGGGGAACATCAGGGGGGGGCAAAAGCGAGGGGGGTCAAACGGCGACGGCGCGCGTCTCGATCAAGTCGACTAGATCGCCGACGCTCTTGAGGCTGGCAACTTCCGAGCTGGTGAACTTGACCTTGAACGCCTTCTCAACGTTAATCATGAGCGTGACGTGCATCATCGAGTCCCAGCCCTCGATATCATTCGCCGTCGTCTCGCGGTTGATTTCCAGGTCTTCATCTTCGAAGACATTCTGAAAAACTTCATTCAGACGGCTCAGGTGGATGCTCATCCTTGATGCTCCTCATTAATATGATTGCAAAACAAAATCAAAGGTCATTGAGTTCTACTTAGTTCAGAGACACTTTAGGCGAGTGGTCGTGGAAAGACAAGACTCTTTCTTGCGATTTTGTAAAGCCTCTCTCCCGATGATCTAACTCGGATCGACAGGACCTATAGATCAAGACAAGCACGGTGCGTCCCTTGCCGAGCCAGCCTGGACCTGCCCAAGCTGCCGTAACAGCCCTGGCAGGCTGCCCTCAGGAAGCCCATCGACCCGGGAAGCGATGCGAATCGCGGATTCTTTCGTTGGTAACCTTTAATAAACAAAAATCCTCGAAGCCTGAGACTTCGCGCGGCCCCAAACCCGAGGTTCAACGATTGATACGCAACCACCAAAAGACTGTATTCTTATATCAAAGATTCGTTGTAATTCGACTCATGACGAGTGTCGCCGACGTTGCAATATCATCGCAGAATCACCAGGAACGTCAAGCCGCTTCATGGTGACATTGGTGATACCACTCGTCCAGT